>Ga0302243_1000110_pt1 | contig 94566 bp, 84 predicted proteins | sample AAG_UR_Met_MG_FD_193514 | JGI IMG/M metagenome (GOLD analysis project Ga0302243, IMG submission 193514) | Enriched activated sludge microbial communities from anaerobic digester in WTTP, New Holstein, Wisconsin, United States - AAG_UR_Met | ecosystem: Engineered > Bioreactor > Anaerobic >... | reverse complement strand
GACCATATATGCCAAGCGTATGGCATAATCGGTTATCTTCCAAAACCCTTTTATGTTGTATCCTTTGCGCTGTATTTGCATGTTCTTCTATGGTTAGAAGAGTGCAATATGTATCTGAGCGCGTGCACAATAACATGAAAATATTCTGCTAAGTTTAGCATTTTTATTATTAAAAATCATAAGATTTAAAATCAAATAGAAAGGTGAGGATAGAATACTAGAGACAAATTTTTCATTATTGATTTTTTACAAAAGAATACTTAAATCCAACAAAATTGTTATTTATTTTTTATCTTCATATAATCAGCATTTTTTAAAAATTTAGATAATTCAACATTGATTTTTTTGCCAAAATATGCGAAAATTAGATGAATATGATTAGCAAAAAAATAGCAAAAAATGCATTAGTTTTAATGTTGGCTACCACGGGGCAAAAGGTTGTGGCGTTTTTTGCTTTCATGGTTGTGGCTCGCTTGGCCGGACCTGAAATCGCTGGTTCGTATTTTTACGCAGTTTCTGTTACATCAATTTTTGTTGTTATTGCCGATTTGGGCATTACAGCGGTAGTTATTCGCGCTATAGCGAGCAATAGTGAAGGCGCGGATCGATTATTGGGCGCAGCAGTACGAGCAAAATTGGCTTTGGTGCCGATTGCAGTTTTATTGGCTATTGGTTATGGAATTTTACGAGGAAATACATCAGAGGTTTTGCTTACTATAGTGGTCGCTTGCATTGCCATGACTGCCGATGCTTTTCATCTTATTTTTTATGGCGCGCTTCGCGGTTATCAAAATCTCAAACCCGAAGCTTTTGGAATGTTTATCGGGCAAATCGCAACCGGTACATTTGCCGTTACCGTGGCTTTTTTGCATTTTGGTCCAATAGGTTTAGCCGGTTCTTTAGCTTTTGGTAGTGTATGGAACTTGGTTTGGTCTTTTTATAACATTCGTAAAATTCAAATTAAAATCTCCAAACCAGCATCCTCTGACGTCCGTAACCTTATCAAGCAAGCTTTGCCTTTTGCCATCGCCGGTATTTCCGTTAAAGTTTATTCATATGTCGATAGTTTGATGTTGGAAGCTTTTCAAGGCACAACTGCGGTCGGTTACTATTCTGTTGCCTACAAACTCACTTATGCCATGCAATTCGTTCCGTTAACATTTACAGCAGCTCTTTATCCGGCGCTTAGTCAAGCTTACGCTAATAAAGAACGAGACGAGTTACGTAAGGTATTTATCAGCTCGATACGTCTTATGGCCACAATTGGATTCCCAATAGCATCAGGGCTTTCAGCCATGGCTCCACGCCTCATTTCTGCTTTATATGGCGACGCTTACATTAACTCTATTCCGGCCATGCAGGTTTTACCTTGGGTGCTTTTACCGATTTTTATTGATTTCCCCGTGGGAGCTTTATTAAACGGATCACACCGCGCTCACCTTAAAACATCGGCCATGGTTGCAACCATGATAATAAATGCAATCTTAAACTATTTATTAATTCCATACTACGGCCCTCTGGGCGCGGCTTGGGCCGGAGTGTTCAGCTTTTGGTTTTTGCTCGTAGCCGGTTTCATATTTACTTACAAAGAAGCAGGGGGAGCTAAAAATTTCCTTTGGATCATCATTCGAGCATTTGGTGCCGCAATTTTGGCATGGTTGGTTTGGTATTATATTGGCGCATTCATGCCTTTGCCAATTGCATTCGTTTTTGGCGCTGTTGTTGCAATTATTTTAGCCTTTGTTGTTAAACTAATATCATTAAAAGATATTTTGCCTTTTTGGTTGCTTTTACGCTCCAAATTAGGTAAAACAATGCAAATCCATGACTCCTAAATTTACATTGATAACTCATGATTTCCCTCCAGCCAAGGGTGGTATTGCTCGTTATCTCTCTTCTTTAGTTATAGCATCGCAAGGCAATATAGATGTTTGGGTTCCTATGGATTTATCCAGTAAAGATGAATTTCGGGTAAAAAAAATTAAGTTCCGTTGGTCATTCTGGCCATATTGGTTACCTTTAATAAAAAGATGTCTCGAGGTTCCACAAGAAAACATTATTCTAATATCTCATGTTTTTCCTATCGGCACCGCTAGTTGGATTGCTAATGTTTTGGGTGGTTCAGAATATGCGGTAATTTTTCATGGCACAGATCTTAAGCGTGCACAAACAAAATGGAAGCGTTGGCTGTTACATAGGATTTGCAATAATGCCAAGCTACTTATTGTCAACAGTCAGGCTACCGAGAAATTACTCAAACGACTTGTACCAACAGCCAACCCTTTGATTTTAACTCCAGGATTAGATCCTTTTAATCTTTTAGAGAAGTCCGAAGCTCGTTCTCGTTTAAATATTGATCCTGACACAAAAATTATTCTTGCTGTAGCTCGTCTTGTTGAACGCAAAGGTTTAGATGTTCTCATACAATCCGTAGCTAGTCTTGAATCTCGCATTTCGAACTCTACTCACGAAGATTCCAACACAAAGTGCTTCGATTTTGGAACAGATATGCAAAATATACTTGCCAAACATAATTTTAAAAAAGAAAGGAAGTTGGAATTAGTGATAGTTGGTGATGGGCCTTATGTCGAGCCCTTGCATAAGCTTGCCGAATTAAATGGGGTTAATGTTCGTTGGATTGGTAATGTGAGCGACGCAGTATTACATAACTGGTATTCAGCTTCCGATATTTTTTGTCTACCCGGCCGAGAAACGGTGGATGATGTTGAGGGGTTTGGCATAGTATTTTTAGAAGCCTCTTATGCGGGCCTGCCCGTGATCGCTGGCTCCGGAGGCGGTACGTCCGAAGCTGTTATTAACAATCAAACGGGTTTGCTTATTACGCCTACCGTGGACGCTTGCGTAGATGCTTTGCAAAAACTTCTTGACAATCCCGATCTCGCTCTTTCTTTCGGCGCCAATGGTCGTGAGCGCGTATTACATGATTTTAATTGGTCTGATCGTTGGCAAAATCTCTTAACACATATTCAACCAGTAACATCCAATGTCAAGCGTCAAATTTTAAATGTTTCTGTGGTGATCCCTTGTTACAATCATGCCTTTGAATTGCGCGAAACTTTGCAATCATTGCTCGATCAAACTATAAGTGTAAAACAAGTGATAGTGGTGGATGATGGTTCAAATGATAATCCTGAAAAAGTTGTTCAAGATTTTGTAGGTTTATTGCCGATAAGTTTTTTACGTCTTACGCAAAACTCCGGAGCACCCGTGGCGCGAAACAGAGGCGCAAAATTGGCTGATGGTGAATATATAATTTATCTGGACGCGGATATAACTCTAAATCCTGAAGCCATCGAAACCATGCATCAAGCTTTACTTGATAATCCGGATCGCGATTATGTTTATTGTGATTTTATTTGGGGTAATCGTTTGTTTCGGGCTAAAGAGTTTAACGAAAAAGATTTACAAGAACGTAACTTTATTCATACTTCGGCTCTTATTAGGCGACGCACTAATCCTGTTTTTGATGAATCTCTTAGCAAGTTTCAAGATTGGGATTTATGGCTTACTATGTTAGAGTCCGGAAGTAAGGGAATCTATATCCCTAAAATTTTATTTAGTGTTAAAGAGCATAAAATTGGTATTAGTCAATGGTTGCCTAGTTTTGTTTACAAAATCCCTTGGCCCATATTTGGTTACACGCCAAAGCCAATAATTAAGTATCGTACTGCTGAAACTATAATCAGATCAAAGCATCGGATATAACCGCGCTAATAGTGTAAGTGTTGTATCATTTTAATATGAAAGATCTACACATTGTCATTGTCAGTTGGAACGTTCAAGAAGAGCTTGAGCGATGCTTAAAATCTTTACCCAAAGCTTGTGAAGGATTAAATTGGGAATGTGTAGTGGTTGACAATGCTTCTTCGGATGGCACGGTAGATATGGTTAAGCGCATATTTGCAAATGAAGATAAAATCGATTTGTTGGTTAATGATTCAAATTTGGGGTTTGCGATCGCAAATAATCAAGGCGCAGTGCAACACAAATCACGTTATATACTTTTACTTAATCCGGATACATTTTGCCCTCCAGGTAGTTTAACCGAGCTAGTTCGTAAGATGGATCTTAATCCCAAAGCAGGCATCATGGGGCCAAAATTATTAAATATTGATGGCACTTATCAACCAAGCGTGCGTCGTTTTCCTAGACTCGCAGATCAGATATTGATTATTCTTAAGTTGCATCATATTTTTCCAAAACTTAAATCTTTGCAAAGATATTTTGCGACCGACATCAATCCCAATCGTCCCTTGAGCGTGGAACAAGTTATGGGGGCTTGTTTTTTGGTACGCGCCTCCTGTTGGGATCAGATGCATGGCTTGGATCCGCGCTATTTTATTTGGTTCGAAGAAGTTGATGCTTGCAAAACAGCCAAAAAAAACCGTTGGCTGGTTTGGTATGAACCTTCCGTTACAATATTGCATTATGGCGGTCAATCTTTTAGTAAGGCCTTTACTTTACTTAAGCAAAGATATTTCAATAATAGTCTTTTAAAATACATGCTAAAATGGCATGGCAGAAGGGCTTGGTTGATTATCGCTTTGCTACATCCTTTGTCTTTATTATTAGCTTTAATTTTTGGATTAATAAAAAAACCTTTGGGTAGTTTAATGCTCAAACAATCACCTTATCCAAATAACGTGGATCAAAACAATCATCCCATATTGAATCAAATATCATGTTTCAGAAACATATCATATTGGTTAATTGGGATAGTTTTATTTGAGATCACATCTTTTTTAACCATTAACAGTTTAACCGCACGCGCGGTTATTGCCATCTTCTGTGGCATAATTGTCTCCATTTTGGCATATAAACGCCCCGCTTTATCCATATCTTTCATATTATTAGAGCTTATGTTGGGCGGATTTGGTTATTTATTGACAGTATCTCAAGTCAGCCCAGAAACCGGTTTGTCTTTACGCATGGTTTTAATGGGCGGTTTTGGTTTGGGATGGGTACTTAATGCGCTTAGGGCTCGAATTTGGCGTTTTTGGAGAGTATCTGAATTGCTGATTGTGCAAGTTTGGTTATTCGTAGCCATGATGTTAGCAATAGGCTTGATCAATGGTATTGTGAATAAACAGCCTTACATTTTTCAGGATGCTAACGCCTGGATGTTTTTATTATATTTTGTTCCGGTTTTGGATATAGCGCATCGCTTCAAAGAAGATCTAATTTATTGTTCTAAAAACGCCATCTTCTCGGCTTTGATTTATTTACCCATTAAGGCTTTAGCGGTTTTGTATATTTTTTCGCATGGCATCATTTTTGTAGCGAGGCCTCTTTATAATTGGATTCGTGATACAAGAGTTGGTGAAATAACTTTTGCCGGAGGAAATACTTATAGAGTTTTTTTTCAGTCAGCAATTTATTCCATATTTAGCGCTATATTTGTTTTGGCGTATTGGATGCATGATAATACCACAGGTGATCAAATGTATTTAAAACAGAGTTTAAGCAATAAACAAACTCGTATTATCAGAATTATAAAACAGCATGTTAATTATTTATTATGGATAGTCAGCCTTGTCATTATTATTATCGGCTTGTCGCGTAGTTTTTGGATAGGTATGATTTCAGGAGGTTCATTTATTTTAATTTTGGGCATTTTGGCTCGTAAAAAAATTGTTTGGCGTTCAATATTTAAAGCCATCATCGGGTCGATATTCGCTTTTATTTTGATCGCAGGAGTTGTTTACTTTCCTTTTCCAGCAACAAAAGATTTATCACTTATTACCATGATAAAAAATAGAGGTTCTATTACAGATGCGGCAGGTTCCAGTCGATGGAATTTATTGCCTGTCATGTGGCAAAAAATAGGGGAGAGTCCTGTTTTAGGTCATGGCTTTGGTAGTACAATTACTTATAAAAGCCAAGATCCCAGAGTTTTAGCAAATAATCCTGATGGAATATATACGACTTATGCTTTTGAGTGGGGTTGGTTAAGTTTTTGGGTTAAATTCGGTATTTTTGGCCCTGTAATCATGTTAGTTTTATTGTTTTCTTTGGGTTGGCGTTCTTGGAAATCAAATTATGATTGGTGGTTGCGTACCGGCGTGGTTGGCAGTCTTGTGGCTTTGGCCGTAATTCATATTTTTACCCCTTATCTCGATCATCCTCTTGGATTTACTATTTTACTTGCTATTGAGGCACTCCTCGCCATGTCAGGAGAAAATGAAAAAATAGCCACTTCCTAAGTAGGATAAAAGTTTATTGGGATTAAATTCATCAAGAATAATTTTGATCCTTTTCTGATAAACTTTATTTTAATCTAAATGAGTTTTTGAATTATTACCCGCTAGATATTCTTTGGCAGTCATCTTTCTTTTACCTTCAGGTTGCAATTCCAAAATTTCCAAAAATTCTCCATCACCACATCTGATATACAATTTTTTATTTAAAGTTATCCATTCATCGGTTTTTATTAAATTTATTGATCTTTTATCCATCATGTCATGATTTGAGACTAACAATTCATGATTTGATTTTTGAGCTTTAAATATTTTAATCCTTTTACCATTTTTAATGGTATATGTTCCAGGCCAGGGATTATAAGCTCTGACCATTCTTTCTATTTCTTCTGTTGATTTTAACCAATTAATTTCTCCGTCTTCACGTTTTAACATTTTACAATAAGTAGCGGATTCGTGTTCTTGTTCTTTTGGAGTGATTTTACGCTCGATGTAATTGGTCAATACTTCTGGTAATAGCGCTCCTGCCATATCTGCTAATCTGTCATGCAAGCTCGCGCCCGTATCATAATTTCGTATCACTGTAGATTTTTGAAATAAAATCGGTCCATGATCCATTTCCGCATCAATCAGCATAATTGTTACGCCTGTTGTATCATCTCCATTTACAATAGCTGATTGTACGCATGATGCTCCACGGTACTTGGGTAATAAAGATCCATGCGCGTTAACTGTCCCATATTTAGGCATGTTTAATATTTTTTGCGGAATTATTTTGCCATAACTCACTACAACATACACATCGATTTGAGTATCATTTTGAACTAATTTTAAAGCTTCATATGATTCCGCGCTTTTGATTGATTCAAATTGTAAAACTGGTATTTTATATTTCTCTGCCATTATTTTTACTGGTGGTTTTATAATTTCTTGATATCTACCTACCTTCATATCAGGCTTGGTAACAATTGCTTTCACATCAAAACGTGCATCATTAATTAAGGCATACAAAGAAGGTAGTGAAAAATCAGAAGTTCCAAAAAAAATTATCGAATAAGGCATATTTAGCAAAATAATAATTTGTAGCTTGTTCGATTGTTCAATTAATAATCGGATTTTTTCCTCGTGTTATTTCTATTACTTTGTCCACAAACAAAATCCCATCCAGATGATCCAATTCATGCTGAAAAACTATGGCATCCATATTTTTTAGATCCATATTAAGTTTACGACCATGTCTATCTATGGCTTCGATAGAGATTTTTTTTGGACGGCTTACGGTTCCCCAAACACCTGGTACACTTAAACATCCTTCTTCAGTAATCAAGGTTGTTTCTGATTTTTTGATAATCAGGGGATTGATAAATACTATATTTTTACCTTTTATATTAGCGATAAAAATTCTTTTATTAATTCCAACTTGCGGAGAAGCGATACCAATTCCATCTTCTACGCGCATTGTTTTTGTTAATTTATCCAAATAATCCTGAAATTCTTTTGTGGTTATCTCTTCTATCGAAACTTCAATAGATCTCTCTCGAATAGAGGGAGCTTGATAAGTAACAATAGGATAAGTATCGGACATATAATTTTTTTTTGGGATTTCTTATCAAGATTTATTAAGACAAATAAAGCTTTTTTTCAAATATTTTAATTTTTAATTTTGATAAATTAATATCTAAGTTTAGCAGAAAAATGCTATTGGGTCAAGATCCACAATGCCGTAAGCTGTTAAAACGCTAAGTTCATTAATTAAATCAGTTCTAGTAGCTGTTTTTGAGGGTAAAATATGAAAAATACTTCTTGGTTCACGAGTTTTAGCAAAACGTTCTATGGGATAAGGGCCTCGGAAGCGCCAATCAGGATTTTTTACACAAATTTCTTCTAATTTTAATTTTATCATATTCGCATGTTCCGATTTTCCTATTTGTATCAACTTGCATATTTTTTGTGTAGGTGGATAGAGAAATTCTTGCCGATCTTTAATTTCGAGCTCCCATTGTTTAGCCAAACCTTGAGGTTCTAACCATGATGGAGCTATGTCAATAAGAGGAGATAGACCTTGAAAAATCAATTTGCATTTTGCGACGCAAGCTTGAGATGCAAATCTTCTAAATGCCAAAACCAATCTTTCCTGTTTACGAATATCTTCCACATACCCACCAATATAAGCGATATTGGTAATAATCAATAACGAATTTTGTTGGATTGGTTGTGTAACCCATTCATGCAAATCTAAAACTTTAATATCAGCATTGGGGAAATTAGCCATACAAATTTTAAGCAAACCTTCAGATCCGATTATGGCCTTGGATAGGTTGGTTGATCCGCATCGTGGGCACGACATTGGTAATTCTGTTTTGTTTTCACATCGCGGACATAATGCGTGATTTTGCATGTTGCGTAAACCTATTTTACAAGAAGCGCATTCCATTAACCAATCACAGTCGGCGCAACGTACTCGGCCTCGCATACCTAAAACAGTATGCAAAATCCTAATTGGATTTTTATTTAAAACAGCTTCTTCCATAGCAGTAAAAGCTTCATTGGTCAGCATCTCCAAAGGAGATCTGTTCATTGTGTCCAGTCGAGCAAACTCAATGTCTGAATCTATAGTCGGAGACATTGATGCCAAATGTGCATTTTCTGCAAAATCAGCTAAGTTTGGCGTTGTGCCAATAGAAATAATACGCATCGAGGGATTAAAATCATAAGCTAGTTTTACAATTCTTCTAGCATCATATCTGGGTGTAAGTTCATCTTGTTTGAAATCATCATTTTCTGGCTCATCTAGTATAACCACATCAGCTATGATAGAAAGCCAAGCGCCTAAGCGAGTTGCTATTAAGATTCCATGAGGATTATTCAAAAAATTCATCCAAATCCGCCAAGCTTCGCCATAAGCAATATCTTTATGCAAACTTGGGGCGCCTAATTTAGTTGATAAAAATTCAACTCTATGTTTCCATGGTGTTAGCAATAAAACTCTACCATTAGCTTGATTTGTTGTAACTGTTTCTATTATGCCAAGAGCGCCAACATAACGATTAACCAAATACCTAACTTCATTTTTTTTTGCATCTTTGGGCAGAGTGGTATTTCTTAAAGAAATGTGCGTTTCTCCTGAAAAGCGTTTGGGAATTTTTCTTAGCCAAGCATTTAACATGGTCGGCGGTGAGACAAAACTTTCTCTTGCAGATATTATACAAAAATCAGCTATGGATTCAGGAAGTTTGGCGATTTTTCTTGGATTGCTGATCTTGATTGCTTTGTCTGCCCAAGCGCTTTTTGGTGATTTTTTAGCCACCAAGCCCGCAATCATTTGATTACGAAATGGCACCAATATTAAATCGCCTATATGCGCCTCACCTTCGCTTATTTCGTAATCAAAAAAACAATGCCCAAAAGGCATCTTCAATGCCGGAATCACAGAGATAAACATAATTAACAATCAAGAATACTCATTAAGCAATGATATTGCAAAACAGATCTCAAACGATCTTTTTATTTAATGAGTAGTATTGTTTGTATGAGCTACCATTAAGCTCATTATAAACGTCTGCGCTACATAGTCAAAGACTATTACGCAATTTCAAACTTAGCCGTCAGATAACCAACTCCAAATGGAGCCTCATAGCTTAATATTTGACGGTTCACATTCATCTTATCCATCATGCCCAATAAAGTGCAAATAGGTCGATAACCGCATTGTCCGGAGTTTTCTATTAATTCAGCAGGCATTGTTAAAAGAGGAGTAGGGTCTTCTGATGTGATACCTGTTTTTATCATTTCATCGAATTTCATACCTTCATCTGAAGCGCCACCAGGAGATTGGGCGTTAAGTTTATGCGATAAATCCGCGCTTGCAATAATAGCCACACGGCGTTTTTCCATATGTAAAATTCTTTTCATTTGTCGACCGAATTCATAATGCGCTTTACCATCCATCATGGAAGGCGAAAGAGGAATTAATTTCCAATTTTGAAGATGTTGCGTCAACAATAAAATAGGAATAGTGAATCCATAGTCCAGCTCTTCACTCGAAGTAAGCGTAAAGGGGATGTCTTCTTCGCGCATTTTGCGGTGAGCCCGGTCTATAATCATATAATCACTTTTGGCTTTAACAATTGTTGCAAAATCACCAAAAGATTTTAGCGTACCAGTATAACTACCTGACATATTTGCAGAAAAAGCATCCGGATATCTCGGGCCATGAGGAGCGATTATAACTAAAGTTTCCGGCTTTACCAAGTAGCATAATTGCTCAATCTGTGCGATAGCATCGAGCGTTGTTTTTAATTTATCCCTCTGTTCTTTGCCAATACTTGGTATCAACAATGGAGAATGGGGAACGATTGCGCCAAAAACAATCATATGTATTCAGCTTAGATATATTAAATTATGTTCATAACGTTCATAACGTTAGTAGCTTTGAAATTCGTTCTTTGTTAAAAAGTCCGCAAGATAGGATAATAAACTGAATAGATGCCTGTGTGATTATATTAGTTATTCTGTTGCGGTAGTGATAGTAGGTAATGTTGCTAAATTATTTAAATTAAAGGCTTCACCAATATTATATGTTAAAAGAATCCTATCGGGAACAGTAATTATATTATTCCACTTCCAACCCATACTCAAAAATACTTCTTCCGTAGGGATTGGTCGCAAGTATTCATTTTCTAAAACATAAACTGTTGGATCAGACCCTTTGATCAATTCACCTTCGTGTAGTTTGTATTCTCCGGCGTCTTCATAGGTATTGATAGTCAATTGTGGAACGCTGACAATTGGACGGCGGGTAAAATAAACTTTTAAAAATACTTCATCTGGAATCGCATATTTTTTATTGCTTTCAACATACCACACTGTTGATGAGTCCGGAGATTTTACCAAAGCTCCTTGCGGAAAAACTGTTTGTTGATTGATTGGTTGTGCTGTGGCAATAGTATCTATTTCATCAAATTGAACATCAATTATTTCATCTTCATTAAAACCAAATTGTCTAAACGTTTCCATATTTACTATGTGTCTTTTGCCCTCTTGAGCCAAGAGATAAATCGCCCCGTCAGGATCTCTTAGCAATGAATATTGAGGAAAACGCATTGGTTCTCCTTCTGGATAAGAGGCTAATGCTGTTTCTGAAGCTTCTACTATTTTATCAGGATTTGTCATGGATAATAAGACTGTTTCGGATAAAAACTTGCGTTTTTGGCGATTTTGAATCATATAAACTTCTTCGCTAGGCATGGCGCGCACAATAGTTCCATTTGGGAATGATTGCGAAAACCATCGTTGCCATATTCGCCATAAAACCAAATTACCGTGTATGTGCGGAGTATATGTGTAGAGCATGGCCGTTGCTTTATTTTGCGGAATAATTTCTATTCCACCAATCATCATTGATATGCCTATGCCTTTGCCTCCGATAGTTTGGCCAGTTGTTAGCAATTGTTGTAAATATTTTTCACGGTGTTGTTTTGAGGCGTATTCAATTTGATTGGCAAAACCTTTAAAATCCTGAATACGTGGATCATTTTTGTCACAGCTATCACAAACACCATAACCCGCCGCCCAATCCAAACGTTTTTCAGATGGGTTAGGATCTTCGACTAAAGATTGTTCTTTTTGTATCAATGCTAGTAAATAACGAGGATTCATGCGGTATGTTTGTGAAGCTCTCCAAATAATATCAATTGGCGTCTTCATTTTACCATCAATATCTGGCACCATTATATCAGCCATTTTACCCTTAGCTTTAGCAAAATTAACCAAATATTCATAACTGACTCCATCCGGATTGAAAATATCATCATCTGTTAATATCATATTAGGATTAAAGCCTACTTGATCAATGGTTAGTGCCGATTGCGCTAAGGATATTTTTGGAAAAAATATCACAACAGTAATTAAAATGATATAAATACCAAAAAATTTTGAATTGATTTTCATATTCATATAACCTAGCATAAAAACTCAAAAACATATAGTATATATTTATGAAAAATAAAATAATTTTGTGGATATCATCTAGTATTTTATTATTTGCTCTGTTTAGTCTGTGGATACGCTTGCCTCTAATTTCAAGCCAAATTCGCATGAGTCCAGATGAAACAGCTAATGTAGTTAGCGCTGTATCTTATGCAAGGCAAGGAACTTTTGGTTTAAAATCTGAGTACACTGAGCGTTTTTTTTGGCTGACACCTCGTAGTTTTGTTTTTGTGCCCGAAGCAAAAAGCATTACTCCCATTGGTTTCTTGGGCATGCCTTTTATTTTATCCATAATTTATAGATTAACAGATTATTTTGGTCTTGGATTTTTTGTTCCAATTTTTGCTTTTTGCACTATTTTTGCCCTTTGGCAAAGTTTGCCTAAACAATGGTCTGGTAATATTAAGCTCATGACCGTAGTTATATGGATGAGTTTTCCTACGGTTATAATTTATGCAAATCGCGGAGTTTTTCCGCAAATGATGCAGTTATGTTTGATGGTTTGGGTTTGGTATTTTGTGAATCATAAATATAAAAAAATAACTTACCCTCTTGCTGGAATCTTTACAGGTCTGGCTTTAGCTATTCGTCCTCTCGAGGCTATCTGGATAATACCCGTTATTATTTTTGCTTTTTTCCATCGTTACAATTATTCAATCGCGGATACTAAATTGATACCTTCAAAAACAAGAACTCTAACACCTAACAAATCCACTTCTGCCAACATTCAGCATTCGTTATCCAACATTCAACGTATCGGTGATGCTATTCTTTTTATTGTCCCTTTAATTTTACTCTTGTTATTCTTTGCCAAACTGGGCGCCGATACATACGGAAAATGGCTTGTTAGCGGATATCAAATTCGCCCAGAAGTAGGCATGGAGGCAATCTCTGACGTTGTTAACGAAAATCAATTATCATCTTATGGACGAAGTGTCGATTTACTCGAGTCTTTGCCTTTTGGTATTCATCCGCGAAATATAATCTGGAACATAAAAAATTATTTTGGCATTATGCTTTGGCCTTGGATGCTAGTAATGTTGATAGTTTTATATTTTTTGTATAAGGATAAATTTTGGAAAACAACAAATAAATGGGGAGTATTAGCTTTAGCTTGGAGTTTTTTAACGCTTATAATTTTTTATGGCAATGGAATTTATCAAGATCATATCATTATTAATCAAGTAAGTATCGGCAACTCATTTTTACGATATACATTACCAACATCAATAGTTTTTTCTCTGGCTTTGGGTTATTTATTTTCTAAAATGATACGTCTATGGACTTTGAAAACTTTGGGATACTGTTTGGCAATTTGTTTAATATTATTTGGAATTTGGAGCGCCGTATCTCGTGATGATGAGGGAATCTTTGCTAATGAAAACGAGTTGCTTACCTATCAGCAAATTCGTCTTTCGGCTTTTAAATCAATTGGTCAAAATGTGGTGATCGCATCGGATCGTAGTGATAAAATTTTTTTTCCTTATTGGCTTTCCGTTTCGCCCATGCCTAATAAAACTCAAATCACGGAGCTTCTTTCCGCAGGAGCCGAAGTTGCTATTTTTCAGACCACTCAAGATGAAAAAGGTATCGCTGATTGGCAATCATATAATCTAAATCTAATTCCGAGCTTCACAATAAATAATCAAACCATGTATCATGTTCAAATAAATAATTAACAAACATCAAATAGCGCTGATATTCTTAATTTTTTATCGAGTTTTATTTATTTGTCTTGCGCTTAATATATTTATTATGTTGCCTAAATCTTTAGTTTATTTGTTATGTAGTATTCCTTGGATATTAGGCTTGATAGTAATCTTTTTTATTTTAAGTTTAAGATTTCCTATCAATGGTATTTTTATTGCAAATAGCGATTTAAGTGGCGCTTCAGCTTTTATTTATCAATTTTTACCCGCCGAGCGAACTATTTTAACCAATGTCTCGGAGCATGGATTTTTAGGTCAGCGTATTATCGAAGATCCGGTCTATATCAATGCGCGTGTTCCTGGTCCTTATCCCAAAGTAGAAGTTGAAATGGAATTCAAAGTAATGTATCAACCATTGGTAGAACTTGGAATCATTAGAGATAAGTTTGGTAAGCAAATGGATATGGTTCCTTGGTATTCTGCCATGCTTGAGTCCACGGATTGGTTATCTGTAACATCTCCAAAAGGGAAAAGCGGTTATATTTATAAAACAAGCGCTCGTGATCGCTTGGATGATCCTGATACTCGTAATCTGGCGGTATGGCTTGCCACAACCACCATGCCAATGATTGCTGATTTAGTACCTATAGAAAAAATTACCTATGAAGTTTCTTTGCGTGGTCAGCATGATTTATGGGTTGTGCCCGCCGGAGGGGGGATTGATATCGAGTTAAAAATTCAAGATGTTAATCGCAATCGCAGTGGAGGATTGCTTGCTATAGAAATTAGCAAAAACGGCCAAGTGATTAAATATGACGCAATTGGTGTTAGTGGATCTTTAGACACTGGTTATAGCAATCGCATACCAGTTGCTATCAAACAAAGCGGGTTGGATCCTGGAGTTTATCGCATACGTTTATTGGCTGATGATGATATATTCATACGAGAAATCTCTACAACCAATCCACGTTTTGTAATTGGCCCGCGTCTACATGTCGGTGACGTCGTTGGTTTTCGCGCTGAGCCCCGTCCTTTTATTGGCTATACTACGGCTCGTCATATTGTCGCTGAAACTTTTCATAAAGAAGGTCTTCAGGAAATAATTTTTGGTCCAATTTCTGGCAAAATCTTACAAACGCATACCGCTGTTAGAATTGATCGTGCTGATGATATAGATTCTCCGGTTAAGGTTATCGCTCCCGTGGGCGATGTTCGTCTTATTTCTGATGGATTTTTCGCTTTATCTGAATCCGCATATTTTGAGCCAGAACCACGTAGGCTTAAACCTGAAACAAATGGAACAGCAGAGGGTTTAAAAGCTGTATTGACTGATTATAAAAAAATTGAGCAATTGAATGATGGCTGGATGCGTGCCAAAGCTGATTTTACTATTCCCGAATCAGCAGATATGATTCGTTTAGTTCTTTCGGCTCCTGGTATTGGTTCGCGCGCTGGATCAATAGATATTCGCTCAATTAAATTTACCTACATTCGTGAACCAATGAATTGGAAAACGTGGTGGCAAGTTTTATATAAAGAAATTAAAAATGCTTGGAACCGTTTATGAGTATGACTTTTCAAGAAGCTGGAAAACATTTGGCCGTTCAAACGGGTTATGCTTTTTTATTTTTTTTAACCACTTTAATCGGTATTGAATGGCTCATGCCGGGTTCTGTTTTACCATTCATTAATTTGATTGATTTTTTGCCGTTGGCAATAATAATTATAATTGCGCTTTTAACCTTTAAAAAACGCCGTAAAGGGGTTTTTAATTGGCTCCATATCATTATCGGAATCATAACCTCTCTTCTCTTGCTTGCCTCTCTTCTTACAAATATGTCAAGCTATGGTTTTAGATCCTTGCTTTTAACCATCTCCATCATCTTGCTTATTATCGTTTGGTCAGTAACCATGCGTGATATAAATTCATAATATTTTACTTATTTTTTATGTCTGATTGTTTATTTTGCAAAATTATTAATAAAGAAATCAATGCGGATTTTATTTATGAAGATGATAAAATCGTCGCTTTTTTGGATATCAATCCAGTTAATCCTGGTCATGTTTTAGTGGTACCAAAAGTTCACGCCGAGCAATTGCTTGAATTGGAAGAAGAATATTTATTACCTATAATGCTAATTATAAAAAAAATAATGAAAGCTTTATTCGCTCAAGATGGCAACGAAGGCATTAATATCATTCAAAATAATTATTCAGCCGCTGGACAGGTTATTCCTCATGTTCACTTTCATGTAATTCCGCGCAAAGCAGGGGATGGTCATCGTCATTGGCCTGGAGTCGCTTATCCAAAAGGCGAGTCTGCTATCATTGCAACAAAAATCAGAAAATTATTGGAATAAAAATTCCACAAGTTCCTAATTTTTAACAATTAATAATTTAATATATGGTTTTATTAGTATGTGGAGGAGCAGGCTTCATTGGTTCCAATTTTATAAAATATAAACTCGAAACCGATCCTGATGTTAAAATTATCAACTTTGATAAGCTCACCTATGCAGGTAATCTCAACAATCTAGAAGAGTTAAAGGACAATTCTCGTTATACTTTTGTGCAAGGTGACATCACGGATCTTGACGCGCTTAATAAAGTAATTAAAGATCATAATATAGATCATATCATCAATTTTGCAGCCGAAACTCATGTTGATCGTTCTATTCATGGTGGATGTAAAGAATTTGTGCTAACAAATAGTCTCGGCGTGCAAATGATTCTTGATGCTGTTAGATTTAATAACATCAAAAAATTTTTACAAGTATCAACCGATGAGGTTTTTGGAGCGCTTGATCTTGATTCATTGGATAAATTTACGGAACAAACTCCTATAATGCCCAATATGCCCTATGCGGCAGCTAAGGCTGGTGGTGATTTGATGTGCAATGCTTATTTTGTGACACATAAAGTTCCGGTTATCGTCACGCATTGTTCCAATAATTATGGCCCTTATCAGTTTCCAGAAAAAATGATTCCTTCATTTATTTTTAGATTATCAGCCAAAGAAAAGGTGCCTATTTATGGTGATGGTAAAAATGTTCGCGATTGGATCCATGTGCGCGATCATGCTTCTGCTTTAAGTCTTTTACTCGAAAAGGGAGAAGTTGGGCAAGTTTACAATATTGGCGCGGATAATGAACGCAACAATTTAGAGGTAACTCGCATGCTTCTCGATTATTTTAATTTAGATGAAGATATGATTGAATTTGTTGAAGATCGTAAAGGCCATGATCGCCGATATGCTATCGATTCATCAAAAATTGAAGCCTTGGGATGGAAACCTGATTATACACGTGAAAAATTTACTGAAGGTCTTAAACAGACAATAGAATGGTATTTGGGAAATCCCGAATGGGTACAAAAGCTTCGAAATCGTAAAGTTGAATGGGATGAAGCCATATTGCGTGCAAAATAGCAAATTGTAAGCTTTAAGTTTAAACGCTCGGTAATAATTTAATTTCTTCTAAAGTTTTTTTAATTGTTGATTTATGATATAATTAAATTATGCCAAATTTTGAAAACATGGGTAATCCTTTTGATCATAAAGCAGGTATTACTCCTAAAAAAGTAGTGCCCGATTTCCCTGGCTTGGGTGATGAGTTTTTATCAGCTAGAGATGCGGAACAACTTAAAAATTTATTCAAGAATGAAGGTGGGCAAGATTCAAGCAATCCAAGCATTACAGACAATCCAAGCATTACAGACATCGATTTAGAGAGTGTAATAAGCGAACAAGAGAGGAGGCAGTGGGATTTAGAAAAAGAACGTCGCGATATTCCAAAACAAATCATAGCTTGGGCAGAAAAGTACAATCTCGGTGATAAAGTTTGGGTAGAGAAAAATTTTGAATTTAATAATGAGGGTACAGTTATTTGTAATACTTTTCTAGATTTAGATTCCATGACAGAGCCAGACTTTCCTGAAAGTATCAAATATGTGAAGAATTGGCTTTCCCTCAATAATCTCACTTCAGCCGTAGGTCTCAATTTGCCAAAAGAAATTGAAGGAGATCTCTTCATTAATAGCCTCACTTCAGCTAAGGGTCTCAATTTGCCAAAAGAGATTGGGAGAACTCTTGAGCTTAGAGGTCTCACTTCAGTTGAATATCTAAATCTGCCAAACACCATTGGAGGATCTCTTGATCTTTCTGGCCTCACTTCGGCTAAAGGCCTTAATCTGCCAAAAGAAATTAAAGAAAGTCTTTATCTCAATAATCTCACTTCAACCCAAAATCTTGAGTTAAATAACATTAAGGTTGGACACGCTATTCATCTTAACAAAGTACCAAGCGATGAAAAACAAGAACTCCGTAAAAAATACCCTAATCTAAGGATTATTTAAGTTTTTATCGATGTATATTCACTACTTGTTCAATTTAATCCAGTAACAATTAGTAATAATTCCTAGGGTTAATTTAAAATAATAAAAATTACTTTAACATATATTATCCCATCAATTTAGTTTAATATATATTACAAGTTATGAATTAAACTAAATCCTCCGCAGTATATTTTTGGAGGATTTTTTTATAAACTTACCGTATTTCAAAATTATCTAAATAAATTACCTAGATTATGATATAATTAAATCATGTCAAGTTTTGAAAACAACAACATAAATAATCCTTTTGGAGTTCCTAATACGGCGCGCCCTAATTTAGGGGCTTTGGCTAGTAAGTTTTTATCAGCTAGAGATGCGGAACAACTTAAAAATTTATTCAAGAATAAAGGTGGGCAAGATTCAAGCAATCCAAGCATTACAGACATTCCAGCCAACGTTTTAGAGAAAGCAATGGGCGATGAAGAAAGAAAAAAATTAGAAGAAGAAAAAGAACGTCGCGATATTCCAAAACAAATCACTACTTGGGCAAAAAAATACAAACTCGGTGATGAGGATTGGGTGGAGAAATATTTTGAATTCAACGATGATGGTTCAGTTATTTGTAATACTAATTTAAATTTGAATTTCATGACAGAACCGGATTTCCCTGAAAGTATCAAATATGTGAAGGGTTATCTCTTCCTTGATGGTCTCACTTCAGCTACGGATCTCAACCTGCCAGATGAAATTAGAGGGAATCTCTCCCTCAATAGACTCACTTCAATTACAGGTCTCACGCTACCAAACAGGATCGGAGGAGGTCTCTATCTCGATGGTCTCACTTCAGCTACGGGTCTCAACCTGCCAGATGAAATTAGAGGGGATCTCTCTCTTGACGGTCTTACTTCAGCTGAGGGTCTTAAGCTACCTAATTTAATTGGAGAAGATCTCTACCTAAATAATCTTACTTCAATTGTAGGTCTTGAATTAACTGACGTTGCAATTGGAAAATATATTTATCTTAAAAAAATACCATATAATGAAGAAAAAAAACTTCGTGAAAAATATCCTAGTTTAAGAATTTATTAAGTTTTTATCGATGTATACTCACTACTTGTTCAATTTAATCCAGTAACAATTAGTAATAATTCCTAGGGTTAATTTAAAATAATAAAAATTACTTTAACATATATTATCCCATCAATTTAGTTTAATATATATTACAAGTTATGAATTAAACTAAATCCTCCGCAGTATATTTTTGGAGGATTTTTTTATAAACTTACCGTATTTCAAAATTATCTAAATAAATTACCTAGATTATGATATAATTAAATCATGTCAAGTTTTGAAAACAACAACATAAATAATCCTTTTGGAGTTCCTAATACGGCGCGCCCTAATTTAGGGGCTTTGGCTAGTAAGTTTTTATCAGCTAGAGATGCGGAACAACTTAAAAATTTATTCAAGAATAAAGGTGGGCAAGATTCAAGCAATCCAAGCATTACAGACATTCCAGCCAACGTTTTAGAGAAAGCAATGGGCGATGAAGAAAGAAAAAAATTAGAAGAAGAAAAAAAACGTCGCGATATTCCAAAACAAATCATAGCTTGGGCAGAAAAGTACAATCTCGGTGATAAAGTTTGGGTAAAAGAAAATTTTGAATTCAATAACGATGGTTCAGTTATTTGTAATACTGATTTAAATTTGAATTTCATGACAGAACCGGATTTCCCTGAAAGTATCAAATATGTGAAGGGTTATCTCTTTCTCGATGGTCTTACTTCGGCTAAAGGTCTTAATTTACCAGATGAAATTGGGGGATCTCTTACTCTCGATGGCCTCACTTCGACTGAAGGTCTCAAACTGCCTTATAAAGTTGGAGCTTCTCTTCGTCTTGACAGCCTTACTTCAGCTGAAGGTCTTAATTTACCAAAAGAAATTGGGTATACTCTCATCCTCAATGGACTTACTTCAATTAAAGGACTTGAATTAACTGGCATTAAAGTTGGAAGTGCTATTTATGTTAATAATGTACCAGACGTTGAAAAATATGAACTTCATGAAAAATATCCTGATTTAAAGGTTTTTTGTATGTACAGATATTTATGATATAATTAAATTATACCAAATTTTAAAAACAACAACATAAATAATCCTTTTGATGCACTTAATACAGAAAACCCTGATTCCCCTGGTTTTGTTGAAGCTTATTTATCAGAAGAAGATGCGAAAAGATTTGCAAAATTATTAGGGGAGAAAGATGAAGGAAATCCAAGCATTTCAGCCAGCGGTTTAGAGGAAGCAATGAGTGATGGAGAGAAAGAAATATTAGAAGCAGTAGAAGAAGAACGTCGTGATCCTCTAAAACAAATCATAGCTTGGGCAAAAAAATACAATCTCGGTAATGAGAATTGGGTAGAAGAAAACTTTGAATTCGAGGACGATGGTACAGTTATTTGTAATACTAGTTTGAGGTTGGATTCCATGACAGAGCCAGATTTCCCTGAAAGTATCAAATATGTGCATGGTGATCTCTTCCTCGATGGCCTCACTTCAGCTGTAGGTCTTAAGTTACCAAAAAGAGTTGGATGGCATCTCCTTCTTAATGGCCTCACTTCAGCTAAAGGTCTCAAACTGCCAGATAAAATCGGAGGAAGTCTTTTTCTTAATGTTCTTAATTCAGTTGAAGGTCTTGAATTAACTGATATTGATATTGAAGGTACTATCTTTCTTAGAGATGTATCAGACGATGAAAAAGATAAACTCAGTGAAGAGTATCCTTATTTAAATATTGTTTAAGTTTTTTATTCATGTTATAATATTGTCATAATAATATATTGTGAATTATGCATTATGTATTAAGTAAATCTAAATACAAGGTTAATTAAAGAAAATTTTTTTATTTAATTTATTTATGTTATAATATTAATCATATGATAAAAGGCATGATAAATCCATTTGTAAATGAAACTTTGGGTCCAAGGCCAAGTGAGCGACCCCATCAAGAAGATGAGTTTCAAAATGAAGAAAGTGAAGAGAGCTTTGATTGGCTCACGCCTTTTAATGAACGTTCACAATCTGAACAAGAGTATCTTTTTTATAAAATTGAAGGCTTAGTCGCTGAGCGTCGTCGTTTAGCTATGGATCTTCTAGCTCAAAAAAGAACAGAAGATCAAAACAAGGGAAACCAGGAACCAGCATTTGTTATAAAAAAGGTTGGTCCACGTTATGTTTCAGTGCCAGCCCAGAGTCAAGTTAAATCGCACGAAACATATCGCTCTGATTCTGTTATACAAGGTCAGAAACGACTAGAGGAGGTTAAAAAACAACTTAAACAATTTGGTCAAATACCAGGCATGCACGAAGCTTATGAGAAAAAACTTCATATTCTTTATTATTTCTTAAAAACATTAAGAGATTACGAAAAGAAGAAAGAACGCATTGCAGAGATTAAGGCAATTCTGAATAATTTGTATGAGTCATCAAGAAAAAGTGTTAGTGGATCGGTCGATGGTTTAAATTTAATACAAGCAGAAAAATTGGAGGCTGAAAAAGCGGGTTTAGAGGAAGATATTGGCCTAATGGAAGGTAGGAGTCCAGAATTGATTAAGCTCCAGAAGGAAAATGAAAGATTATTATCGCAGATTGAAAGCATCAAAGCAGGACTTAAAAAGAAAGATGGTTCAGAAGATGAAGATATAGAAAAAGAATTAGGTTCCCCCAAAGAGGAATTGGAGGAACTTGAACAACAAGTAGAGAAAAATAAAGCCAAAATTAATCAAATATTAGGACTTCTTGCTGCCGGTCAAGAGATATATCGTCCATATTTACTTCGTTCTTACGCCGAAGACGTGTCTCGAGGACGCTTGGTAAACATTCCACAGGTTGAACGGATTACTGAAATGGGTTTAGAAAAGTTAAGAGATAGACAACCATTTTTATTATCAGGACATTTAGGGTCTGGTAAAACTGAAATGGCGTGCCATATAGCTAAGTTGTTTATGATTGAAAATGGTGTTGGATATGATCCAGAAACTCAAGATCCAAACGATGTTTACGATAAATTACAAGTAGAGATTTTTTCTGGAGGTGAGGATACTACGGTTTATGATTTAATTGGTAAGCAACAATTAACCGGACGTTCAAATGATGATCCAGCGTTAGTGGCTATCAAGGCTGATGAAATATTTAAAGAATTACAAAAAACGCATTACCACGACATTCCAAAAGAAGAGATTATAAAAATATTGTTAGGTAAGGCAGATATAACTGTTACAAGGTTTAAATATGGGCCATTAGGACGAGCGATTCGTGATGGTAAACCTATCGTGATTGATGAGGTAAATATGATACCAGCCGAAGTTTTGGGTCGCCTAAACGCTATCATGTTAGCTGGGGTTGGAGATAAAATAGCTTTGCAAGAAAATGGTCACGAGGTAATGGAAGTTAAACCAGGATTTGCGATTCTTGGTACTTGCAATTTTGGCGAGATTTATGCGGGTATTCAAGCCATGAATGCGGCTTTTAAATCAAGATGGGTTATGCGTGAAGTGAGTTATCCTGAGGTCGCGGAAACTTACGATATTATACTTGCTACACTGATCCAAAAAGATCGTTTGCGTTTTCCACCCAATTTTCCAAAAGATCAATTTGATTCTTTAGCAAGGTTGGCTGTAACCGTGTACGAAATACAGCAAATTTTTTCTAAAAAAACAGCAGGCAGAAGATTTATGGCTGTTAAACAGGGTGTTAATGGCGAGCCTAGCGCTTTAGAGCAAAATGTTATTTCTACTCGTGATTTAATGCGCAAAATCATTAATCCGTGGAAAAAAAATAATTTTGATAAAAGTCTTGAGCATTACATAGCTGAAGTTTTAGCATCAGCAAGTAATAATATTGATGATCAAAAATTAATGACCGAACTATTTTTACGGCGAGGTTTTTTTATGGATTGGAATGAAGAAGATTTTAGAAGAGCTAATATCGAAAATGTCAGTCAGCGCGAAATAGATATTTTAAGAGCCACCATGGGAACGAATGCTTATAAAGAAGCTGATGCACAGTTCGGTGATTTGCTCGAGAAGTCTAAGGGTAGAATAGAATAAATAAAAAATAGTTTACTCGCAGAAACTCGATAAAAAATAATTTATCTTTTTAGATAGCAGTTTACTGATTACGAACTTCATAATAGATTATATAAGTTTATTTATATGTCTGAACGTCCTCCGTATAGCTCTCAAGATTCTCAAAAGATGTCTCCAAAAGATGTTATGTTGAAGATGGCTAGACATCGTTTTGAAGAATTTGCCAAGGTTATGGAAAAAACAATTAATAGTTACTTTGGCAGTAAAGAGATTAAATTCACGTGTAAACCAGGTGGGTGGTATATTGATCTTGAAAAAATCGAAGTAAATGCTGATCCAAGATTTTTTATCGAGCGAGGTTATTCAGAGTCTGAAGCTTTGTTTGCGATGTTTCATGAGGCTGAACATTTTCGTGACATGATTCAAAATCCCGAAGTATATCAACGTTTTTTTAATTATTCAAAAACAAGGACAGATGTCCATCCTTCTTATCCCAAAGCTTTAAGAAGATTATATAATTGTATTGACGATGTGCTTGTAAATAGAGTCGTTATGACGCGTTGGCATGCTGGATCAGGGGTTAAATCTACTCTGTATCCTAAATTATTTCCAAGCCCTAACCTAAGAATGGCTGGCGATTCTCCGAAAGAACAGCCATATCATCGTCAATTCATGTATGCTCTTTTGCGTGAAGCTATGATTCCTGATGAAGTTTGCGATGTTAGTCCCGAGGTTCGTGCCGAGATTGACGAATTTCAAAATAGAATGGCTAAAAAGTATGGCGTAAAAACTTTGGATTTTCTTACATCTGTTGATTCTCGTAAGCAATTAGCGCAAAATGATGCCGAAAAGAGATACGATTTTATGCGAATTGTTTTGGAGCCAATTTTTGAAAAACTTTATAGGTTAGATTTAGAAAATATGCGCAATCAAGAAGAAGGAAAAGAAGGCGGAGGGCCTAAAAGAAATAAGCCTAGAGGAGGCGATGTACCCACAGAGAAAGGAGATGATCCTTTTGAGGATGACCCATTTGAAGACACCGTTCCAGATCCGGTAGATCCTGATGAATTATTTGATCAGGTTAAAAAAATCAATGACAAAATAAAAGAAAATAAAGATAAAAAATTTGAAGAAGTTATGGGAGTATCAGAAAAAGACTTGGAAGCTTATAGAAAAGATTTTAGAAAAATAGAAAAATATATACAAGCTCTTTCTGAGGTTTTCGATCGTGTTATTAGCAGGCGTATATCTTATCGTAAAAGACTACGACAACGTAGCAAGGAGGGTTTAATATTAGATCCAAGTATTCTAGCTACAGGTTATGCAGAAATTAAAGCTGGGAATGAAGATCCAATAATGATGTTGGATTATAAAAGAGTTGAAAAAATAAATAACATGCCAAGTGGATTGGATTTTACTATTGTTTGCGATGGATCTGGATCTATTAGTTCAGATCCTGCGCGTTCTCGAATAGAACGTTTATTAACTGTTTTAGCCATGGAAGCTTTTGCCGAATTTCGTAATCGTATAGAAAAAGAAAGACGCAAAGGCGAACGCATAAGGTTAGATATTAGAACCGGAGTTCATATTTTTTCTAATGAAGATCAAGAAGTTATACCTTTAAGCGAAGATTTCGATCATGTTGCGCGTGTTCGAACGCATAAAGCTTTATTAAACATGCCAGGTGGAGGTAATAACGAACCTGCAACATTTGATGCTATTCGCCAAAAACAATTTGATCAGCTAGATCGTGATCGCTTAGCCAAAGGCGAACTTAAAAAGATTATCATTTTTTTAACAGATGGCGAAAGTGATCAAGGGGCTATTCAAGCAAAAATAAAAGAGCTTTATCATTTAGCTGGCACAACGGAACAAGGTAATAGCAATCTCGTAATTGCGGGTATTGGTTTTGCAGAAGGTAAAAGTGCTGTAGATACTTATTCACCTAACGGCTACTACGCATCCTCTCTTGAGGAAATAAACGAAATTTTTGTAAAAATTATAGAAAATGTCTTAGAAGATGTTTAATTTGTTTTATTGTGTCTGAATTTCTAGCAAATCCTTTTATTGCTCCTAAAACAGAAAATCCCAATTTTCCTGGCTTGGGTAATAAGTTTTTATTAGCTAAAGATGCAAAACGATATGAAGATTTATTAGGAAAGGAAGAGATTCAGAACGATCAAGATAAGAAAAATTCAAGCATTTCAACTGATTTGGATGTAGCTTTGAAAAATGAAGAGATGGAGAAATTAAAGAAAACAAATGAGATTCGTGAAATTTCAAAACAAATCATAGCTTGGGCAGAAAAGTACAATCTCGGTGATAAAGTTTGGGTAGAGAAAAATTTTGAATTCAATAACGATGGTTCAGTTATTTGTAATACTAGTTTGTATTTGGATTCCATGATAGAACCAGATTTTCCTAAAAGTATCAAGCGTGTGAATGGCGTTCTCTCCATCGATGGCCTTGCTTCAGCTAAAGGTCTCAATCTACCAGACATAGTTAGTGTGAGTCTCTTCCTCAATTGCCTCACTTCAGCTAAAGGCCTCAATTTGCCAAAAGAAATTGGAGGGGATATTTTCCTTGGTAGTCTTATTTCAGCTGAAGGTCTTAATTTAACTGGCATTGAGGTTGGGGGTTATATTTTTCTTCATAAAGTACCAGATGGTGAAAAAAATAAACTCAGTAAAAAATATCCTGATTTAAATATAGTTTAAGCTTTTATCGATGTATATTCACTACCTATTCAATTCAATACAGTAACAATAAATAATAATTCCTAGGGTTAATCTAAAATAATAAAAAATACTTGAATATATATCATTCTTCAGCTTAGTTTGATACATGTTACAAGTAACAAATTAAATCCTCCAAAGTGTATTTTGGAGGATTTTTTTATAAACTTACCGTATTTCAAAATTATCTAAATAAATTACCTAGATTTATGATATAATTAAGTCATGTCAATTTTTAAAAACATGGGTAATCCTTTTGATCATAAAGCAGGTATTACTCCTAAAAAAGTAGTGCCCGATTTCCCTGGCTTGGGTGATGAGTTTTTATCAGCTAGAGATGCGGAACAACTTAAAAATTTATTCAAGAATGAAGGTGGGCAAGATTCAAGCAATCCAAGCATTACAGACATCGATTTAGAGAGTGTAATAAGCAAACAAGAGAGGATGAAGTGGGATCTAGAAAAAGAACGTCGCGATATTCCAAAACAAATCATGGCTTGGGCGGAAAAATACAATCTCGGTGATGAAGCATGGGTAAAAGAAAATTTTGAATTCAATAACGATGGTTCAGTTATTTGTAATACTAATTTGTATTTGGATTCCATGACAGAGCCGGATTTTCCTGAAAGTATAAAGCTTGTGAATGGTCATCTCTTCCTCAATAGCCTCACTTCAGCTAAAGGTCTCAATCTACCAAAAGAAATTGAAGGAGATCTCCGTCTCGACGGTCTCTCTTCTGCTGTAGGCCTCGATCTGCCAAAAGAAATTGGAGGGGCTCTTTGGTTGAGTAGCCTTACTTCAAGCAAAGGTCTTGAATTAACTGATGTTAATATTAAAAGACATATTGTTTTAGGGCTTATGCCAAGAGATGAAATAGAAAAACTCTATAAAAAATATCCTACTTTAAATATTGTGATGTTATAAGTTGATATTTATAATTTGTTGTTGTAAGGTCGTAATATTATGAAAGGAATAATTTTAGCAGGCGGAGCGGGAACTCGTCTTTTACCGCTTACTTCAGTGTTAAACAAACAGCTTTTACCGGTTTATGATCGACCAATGATTTTTTATCCTTTGAATAGCTTGGTTAAAGCTGGCATTAAAGATATCTTGCTCATCGTGTCTCCCGAATACGCTGGACGTTTTTTAAATTTATTGGGTTCCATATTAAGGCCTTATAACATCAAAATTTCATTTGTTGTTCAAAATAAACCTCGAGGATTAGCCGAAGCATTTATTTTGGGTGAAGATTTTATGGATGATGAGCCAGTAGTCATGATTTTGGGTGATAATATTTTTGAAGATGATTTTACCGAAGCCATAGCATCATTTAAAAGCGGGGGAAGGATTTTTGCGTGCCAAGTTCCAGATGCACGAAGATTTGGGGTTGTTGAATTTGATTCAGATTCGAACAAAGTAATTTCCATCGAAGAAAAGCCTCAGAATCCTAAAAGTAATTATGCTATACCGGGTATGTATATTTATGATAATCGAGTTTGCGAATTTGCTAAACAACTTAAACCATCGGCACGCGGTGAGCTTGAGATAGTTGATTTACATAAAGCGTATCTTAAATTAGGAGAGCTAGATGTTGTTAAACTTAAAAAACCATTTTTCGACGCAGGAACGATTGATGATTTGCTTGCTGTTTCAAATTACGTAAAAGAGAATAATTTCGCCAATTTTTTTGATTCACGAATTAATCAAGCTATAGCTGATTATAGCGCCGAATGTAAACGCCTTGCCACTTTAAAATAATCATCAGTGTGCCCTAGAGGTGTTATCAGAACCGATTTGGTCAGTGAAAGTTTCCAAAAACCTTCAATTCCTGATTTTTTACCAGCTATAAAAAGGCTGTTATCAGCTAAAACCGTATCATAAATCTCATCAAAAGAAGCGAGCGTTGTTTGCAATCTTCCATCACGATTGTCCAAATTCAGCATTCTTATCTCATTTTGAGTGGCATAGAATATATCATAACCTTGAGGATGCCAGCCAGCTCCGACAATAGATTCACTTTGCCTATACAATAATTCAGGTTCTTTTTTAGGTTCCCAAATGTATAGTTCGTTATTTTGAACAAGTAAATAAACAGTTTGTTTATTCAAAATTAACGGATACACATTTTTAGCCTTAGCTTGTGTTGAAGTGAACGGGTAAGTTGATATTGATAATCTAAGCCAATCATCGCCATCATTTAATAAAATTTCATTTTTGTCCAAAGCATAAAATCGCCAGTCTCCACGAGGTAAAATTAACCCTTCTTTCGTATTTTTAGTTGTTACTAAAATCAGATTTTCCTCGGACGGCATTTTTTTTATCGAATAATCATTATATTCATCCAGTATGTATTTTTCACCATTGGATTTTGCAAGTGAACCGTTCTTATTCAAGGTTATTTTATAGCCATTATCCATACCAACTAGCTCTGTTTTTTGAAAATGATAATCTCCTTCAGGTAAAACAGTTATCTGTAAAGGGGAAAGTGTTAAAAGCCATGTCATTTTTGTACTCGATGCATAGCCTTTAAGAATCATCGCTGTTGAATTCTGATTCCAAATTGCCAAAGAAGGTTTTATGTGAGCATCTATCTGCAGGGTGCTTGTTATTGTGTTTTTTTCATAGATAAAAAGCTCTTGTTTATCTTGGTTTTGGTTTTTGAAGCCCACAACGATTTTTTGATCTGGTGATGAAAAAAGCTTAGTTATAGAGGATTCTTCAATTTTTTCCGGATCCACAATAGGCCACAAAATTATCTTATTGGCGAAAGTCACCATTTCTGGCAACACGGACAAAGTTTTTTTCCATGAATGATAACCATCTTTTTCTAATTGAATCAGATAAGTGCCGGGGGTTGTGTTTTGCAAAGTAGCCGGTGTTTTGGCTTCGGATTTTTGCCGATTGAGATAAATGTCGGCTCCTCTAGGTTCTGTATCTATAATTACAGTGCCATTTCTTTCCACAATACCTTTTTTTGAATTCCATCTGTATCCCGCAGTGTAAAAAACTAATATTGGAGCAAAAATCAAAAAAATAATAGTAAATAACCATGGTAGCATCCTACGATGAAACGGAATTTTTCTAGACATAATCTCTACTAAATTTACAGCAAAAATAAGAACTAATCAAATAAACTATAATTTTAATTCTATAAATAAAAAAAATAAAAAAAAACGGTACGCACCGTTTTAAGTTATCATCCATAGCATCTATTATCGTTTTAATGGTCATGAATCATTCAAAACTCGTTTCTAAAATAGTTTGTACGGCAGGATGCTCGGTATTGAGATAAAAAAGTTTTATAGCGGTAGCTTCCTCATAAACATAACGTATAACATTATTACGAATAAAAATATTAAGCATTTCCGTTAAGCACTGCTCCAGAGCTCTTGATTGCGTTACTGGAAACATTGGTTCATAGACTTCGATCGAGGATGGATGAGCTTTGCTGTCTGGGATTTTGACTTCTGCGAGTTCGGCCATTATTTTTTCTTCACGCCATAATCTATGGATTGCCAATTTCAATTTACTGAACGAAAGTCTACGCGAAGCGGTTGAAGCGTCTGGATGCGTGAGTTTTAATTCATGCAACAAATGATTAAACAGTCTTCGCATATCGCTGAATTGGTTTTCCAAATATTTGGGATAGACGCCATTTCCGTTGAACCATCTTTCTATTTTTTGACGACGTTGTTGCGCATCTTCAGAGTATGTCCACCATTGTCTTTCATCCAAAGCTCTTGCCGAATAACATCCAGCATAATCTAAGACATTATTAGTATTATCTGCAGAAGATTGCAGGTTTTGTGCAATGAATCCATCACCAGCTTTAAGTAAAGTCGTTTTTTTTGATTTGCCCCAAGAAGATTGGCGTAGATCGCTAGCATAATCCACATCATGCGAAGCCAAAATAATATGCGTGATACTAGGATATCCTGAAAGATGTCGTATTTCGTCACGAACGCCAATATCTGTCATATCTTTATGACGAAATCTAATTTCTGAAGTTTCCGTGTAAGGCAACTCTTCGTCAATTTGATTGTCGTCACTTGTATCATTTGAACGAATTTTTCGAGCTGGTACATGAATGATTTGAAAACCATGTTCAGCCCAAAGCCAAGCCGTTGTTATATACGGACGATTCAAAATAGGATCAATGGCTTGTAGATTGCACACAATTACAGCGCGCTCCAAATTTGTAATGCGCTGAGCTAGATTTAAATACCAACTAGGATCTACCCTCGGGAAGCCCAACTCTTTGAATTGCCAAATAACATTTTGTTGATCAATTACTAAAGCGCCTTTGTTTTCACGGTTAACTAATCGTAAACCGGTTACTGACGCCGTTTTTTGTCGAGAGATTGGAATATGAGCCGAATTTGCCATGTCTTCACCCTATTGATTTGTAAAGGTCATTTTTTGTTTGTTTAGATATTTTTTAGACTATTACTAATATTGACTCTTGTCAAGGGAGTAGGTACAATATGTTTCATGAAATACAGACAATTAACTAATTTTTTCACTAAATATTGGCTCATTTCCGTCATTTTTCTTCTTGGTTTGGGCTTGACCACGGGTTTTTTTATTGGTCGATCAAGAGCATCTTCAGCCGAAACTTTAATCGCGAGCGTTAAAAGTGTGCGTGGCGTAGGCTCATTGCCTAATAAAGGCGTTTTATCTGAAGAAATAGACTTCAATCAGTTTTGGGAATTGTGGAAAATGTTGCAATTACGTTATTACGAAGATACTAATGAAGAGCAGATGTTTTACGGTGCATTAAAAGGCTTAGCCGAATCCATGGGTGATCCTTATACAAGCTATTTTGAACCCAAGTCAGCAAAAGAGTTTAGTGATTCTATCAAAGGTGAATTCGAAGGGATTGGCGCTGAAATAGGTATTCGTAACAATCAATTGCAAATTGTGGCTCCTTTGCCTGACACGCCAGCTGATCGTGCTGGATTACGCGCCGGAGACGCTATTTTACAAATTAACGGAACAAGTACGGCAAATATGAGCATAAATTACGCGGTTTCTTTGATACGCGGTCCAAAAGACACAGAAGTCACACTTAATATTGGGCGTATTAAAAAAACGGAATCAGTTAATGAATTAACTGGCGAGGCCGTGGTTCTTGAAGAGCCAGAAATTTTTGATGTTGTCATAGAACGCGGGTTGATTCAAGTTGATTCGGTTCGTTTTAGCTGGCTCGAGGATAATATTGCCAAAATTCAAATTACCAATTTTAATGAAGATACATCCAGGGAGTTTAAAAAAGCGGTTGATGAAATATTAAAGAAAAATCCGAGTGGTTTGATTTTAGACTTACGTAACAATCCCGGAGGACTATTAGATCGTTCTATTAGTATTGCTGGTGAATGGACTGGTAATCAAGTCGTGGTTGTTGAGCGTCGAAAGGGCAAAATAATAGATGAATTTCGTGGCACCGGAAGCGGTAAGCTTAAAAACATTCGTACCGCGGTTTTGATTAACGAAGGATCCGCTTCAGCATCAGAAATAGTTGCTGGCGCGTTGCGAGATTATGGATTAGCAACTCTTATCGGCACTAAGACTTTTGGTAAAGGTTCGGTTCAGGATTATTCGGAATTTAATGATGGTAGCGCTGTTAAAATCACTATCGCCGAGTGGTTAACACCAAAAGGAAATTCTATAAATAACTCCGGCATTGATCCCGATGTCGCGGTTGAATATACTTTAGAAAATTATAATGACAACATCGATCCACAACTCGACAAAGCCGTCGAATTCATCAAAGATCCAAGCAAAGTGCTCCAAGAAGCTTCGCCTGAAAAAAGCGGAGAGCTCTAAGCGTTCTTCGGGTACGGCAAAAGGAAAGCGTTACATCCGACAAGAATCAGCCGGCGGTATTATTTATCGTCGTAAAAAAAATCATACAGAAATTTTGTTTTTAAGGCGTGAAGATGGGCGTTGGACTTTTCCTAAAGGCAAACGTCAACTTGGAGAGTCTAATGTAGTGGCTGCAATTCGTGAAATTCGTGAAGAAACAGGTATTGCAACTTTACGTTATATCAACTATTTGGGTAGCACTAAATTCCGTTTTACAGAACGTCATCAAGGCCCAGCACAAAACATCGATAAAACTGTTCATTTTTTTTTATTCGAAGCTCCTCCGGATTCGCATTTTAATTTACCAGGCACAGAAGGCATAACCCAAGGTGCGTGGATAGCTTCTGATCGTGCTTTTGCTACTTTGAGTTATCGCAATATGGATAGTGTTCTTGCTAAAGCTCTCCGCCTTATTTTTGAAGAAGAAAAAAAGAGGCCCAAGATTTAGAATTCATGAAACTCATAATTTTTTTGACATTTTACGAGTTCATAAGAAATATTCGTTAGTTTAATCTTAATGAAAATTTTTATATTTTACTTAAAAGAAAGCAAAGTGAAATAGATTTGACAGGTAATTAGGGATTGGTGGTTAATAGTTTTCGTTTGTAGTATAATACAATCCCGTATGGGGAAACAATCAAAATCAACAAAAACTCGTCGTATGACAATCTTCGTTGTCGGCGGAGTTATGAGCGGAGTCGGTAAAGGTGTGGTTACGGCCTCTATTGGCGCCCTGCTTAAAGAATGCGGTTTTAATGTTACTGCAATGAAAATCGATCCTTACATCAATGTTGATGCGGGGACCATGAACCCCACCGAACACGGTGAGGTTTTTGTAACCAAGGATGGCATGGAAACCGATCAAGATATTGGCAACTATGAAAGGTTTTTAAATCAAGATATTCCGCGGGTAAATTACATGACAACCGGTACCGTATACAAATCTGTTATCGAACGAGAAAGGTCATTGGGTTATGGGGGCAAAACGGTTGAAGCAGTGCCTCATATTCCTCTTGAAGTTATTTCTCGCATTAATACCGCGCAAAAAGAAAATGATGCAGATATTACAATAGTAGAAATTGGCGGTACGTTAGGCGAATATCAAAATATTTTATTTCTAGAAGCAGCTCGCATGATGAAACGCGACAATCCCAAAGATGTTTTAACAGTTCTTGTTTCTTATATGCCCGTACCTGCAGCTTTAGGTGAGATGAAAACCAAGCCAACTCAATACGCTATCAAACTTCTTAATGAATCCGGTATGTTTCCTGATCTTATTGTCGCACGTTCGACGCATGCCATTGATAATGTTCGTAAAGAAAAACTTAGTCGAAATTGCGGGTTAAGTCTTGAAGATATAATTGCGGCTCCGGATGTTAATTCTATTTACAAGGTGCCCATGGAATTCAAAAAACAACATGTTGCAAACAGAATTTTACAGAAATTTAATATCAATAAGAAATGTCCAATTAAATCCAAGTGGAATGATTTTGCTAAAAAAATTGATAAAATAGGAAATCCAGTCAAAATAGGCGTTATTGGTAAGTATTTTTCTGTAGGAGATTTTGTGCTTGGAGATGTTTATCTTTGCGTACTTGAAGCGCTAAAGCATGCCTCATGGCATCTTGGCGCAACTCCGGAACTTGTCTGGATTAATAGCGAAGAGTTAGAAAAACATCCAAAAAGTATAGATTCTATCCTCAAACAAGTTGATGGGATTTTGATTCCCGGTGGTTTTGGAAATCGAGGAGTTGAGGGAAAACTCTTGGCCGTGCGTTATGCGCGTGAAAAAAAGATTCCTTATCTAGGATTATGTTATGGTATGCAAATGGCGGTTATAGAGGTTGCAAGAAACGTTCTCAATTACAAAGATGCCAATACCACCGAAATCAATCCCAAAACTAAAAATCCGGTAATTCACCTCATGAATGAACAAGAAGAAAAAATGAAAAATACTAGTTATGGGGGTACGATGCGCTTAGGCGATTATCCTTGCGTTCTTAAAAAAGATTCTTTGGCACACAAGCTTTATAATTCGGATTTTATTATTGAACGTCATCGTCATCGTTATGAATACAATTTAAAATTCAAAAATGAGCTAGAATCTGCTGGTTTAATTGTTTCCGGCACATCTCCCGATGGCACGCTTGTCGAAATCGTGGAATGGAAAAATCATCCCTTTTTTATTGCTTCGCAATTTCATCCAGAATTTCTGTCTCGTCCCTTTAATCCGCATCCACTCTTTTTGGGTTTTATAAAAGCCATTCTTAAATAGATTAAATTTTATATTCTAATTTTGGCAAACAAAAAACGAGCTTTAGCTCGTTTTTTCGTGTGGAATCACATTTGCAAATTTTGTCCATTTGCGCCCACCTGTAAATGTTTTAATATGTTTTTCTGTAAATTTAACTATTCCATCAGCCATTGCGTATATTGTATCATCCTTGCCGATTTTAGTATTTAAACCGGGACGGATCTTGGAACCACGTTGGCGAATGATTATATTGCCGATTTTAACTTTTTCACCGGCATATTTTTTGGTGCCCAAACGTTGACCTTGCGAATCGCGGCCAAGTCTTGTCGAGCCTCCGGCTTTAATATGTGCCATAAAATAGATTAATATTGCGTCGTAATGTTATGGTTTTTATAACAACGCGCAACTCATCAAACTCCGTTACACCTTTAGAGCATTACGATGTTATGATTAGTTGTTCAGTTAGTTATTGTTGCCGTATATTAGGCTAAAAACAGGGGCTTGTCAAGCTTGGTTTGTGGCGATATAGTTATAAATGATGACAAATTCAAAAGAACAATTTATTAGCCAAGTAGAGCGAATTTTAGAAGATGTGCGTGAACCTTTAATTTTACATGGAGGAAATGTTGAATTGGTAGATGCTGATCCCGAAACTGGTGTTGTAAGCGTGCGTCTGCATGGAGCTTGCGTTGGTTGTCCTATGGCGCAAATTACTCTAAAATCTGGTATCGAAGCAACTCTTATGGAGCAATTGCCACAAGTAAAAGAAGTTAAAGCAGTCGAGTAGTTATGATGCTGGATGAATGGCGTTTTAATTTACGCATAGCCTGGGAAAATCAGTTTCTGCGTTGGTTTGGGGTTTCAATTATATCATTGTTGCTTATTTCATCCGTTTATTCAGGCTTTCGTTTATTCAGCTTATCAATGCCTACCGGTTTTGTTGTCACACATTATACTGTTTATCTTGGAATAGATCAGGTTTTACCATCTTATTGGATCTTAATTGTTTTACTAGTGCCTATTTTGCTTATTTCTGGTACCATAATCATGGGATTTTTACTATTCCGACAAGATTGTATTGCCGGAGGGGGTCTCATAAGTCTTGCGGGCACAACTACCATTATCTGGATAATTCAACTTTTTCATCTAATTAAAATAAACGTCTAATTCCATACAGCATCGCACTGTAACACCATAGCATCGTAATACAAATAATTCCTCCGATCTTTTTAGTATTATTGCATTACTGCTAATTAAAAAATTTTTTATGAATTCAATTTCTTGGGAAGTGATTCGCATTATTACTCTCGCTTTTGCATGCTTTTCTATTGCTTTTATCAGTACTCCCGTCGTGGTCAAATTATTACGTAAATACAAAATGGGTAAAAATATTCGTGACGAGGCTTCTGCTCCTATAATGCACAAATTGCATATGGCAAAAAGCGGTACCCCTAGCATGGGGGGCATAGTAATTTGGGGATCTATATTAATAGTAGTCGGTGCATTATGGTTAATTTGCGTTTTGTTTGAAAATGATTTTTGGTGTTCATGGAACATTTTATCTCGCAGTCAAACTTTTGTGCCCTTCGGCGCCATGATAGCAGCCGCCATAATCGGTCTAGTGGATGATTATTTTAATGTTCGCAAAATAGGTCCTAAGGGCGGAGGATTACGTGTACGTCATCGTCTTTTAGCATATTCATCAATTGCCACTATTTGTGCGTGGTGGTTCTACGATAAACTAGATTGGAGCTCTATACACATTCCGTTTTACGGTAATCTAGAACTTTCTTGGCTTTATATTCCTTTTTTTATCTTTATTATCGTGGCAACTTCTTTTTCGGTTAACGAAACTGATGGTTTAGATGGTTTGGCTGGTGGCGCGCTCATGGCTTCCTTTGGCGCTTACGCTACCATAGCTTTTATGCAAGGACGTACTGACATTTCTGCTTTTTGCGCTACTATAATTGGAGCTTTAATGGCTTTTCTTTGGCATAATATTAATCCCGCTGCTTTCTTTATGGGGGATACCGGAGCAATGGCCTTAGGCACAGCGCTTGGAATTGTTGCCATGCTTACCAATCAGCCTTTGCTTTTACCCATCATAGGTATTCCTTTTGTTATCGAATCCGGATCTGTCATAATACAAGTTATTTCCAAAAAATTACGCAATGGTAAAAAAATTTTTCAAAGTTCGCCACTACATCATCATCTTGAAGCCATTGGTTGGGGTGAACCAAAAATCGTTATGCGTTTTTGGGTTGTATCATTTATTTTTGCGGCCATTGGCGTTATGATTCACCTCATCGATCGTTAATTATATGCGTGAAGAACGGAGGAATATCAATCGCAGTTTTCTTTATAGCCTCATAATTTTGGTAGTTTTCGGTTTATTTGTTCTTTTATCGGCTAGCGAGCCATTAGGTTACCAAAAATTCGGAGATGTGTTTTATTTTTTTAGACATCAAATTATTCACGGTTTAATACCCGGAATTATCCTTTTTTCTATTTTTGCATATCTCGATTATCGACGATTGGTTAAGCTAGCTCCTTGGGCAATGATTCTATCTATAATTTTACTTTTGCTGGTTTATATTCCAGGTATAGGTATGCGTTTTGGCGGATCTGGTCGTTGGGTTAATTTTGGTTTATTTTCTTTTCAACCTTCCGAATTCGTAAAAATAGGTTTTTTGGTTTATGTGGCTGCTTGGCTCGAAAAACGCACACAAAACAAAGAAGTATACACTTTAAAAAAAGGCTTAGTGCCTTTTTTAATTTCACTTTTTGTGATTGCATTTTTGTTAATCAAGCAACCCAATACCGGATCCATGGTTGTAATAGCCGGATCTGTTTTGACGGCATATTTTATTTCCGGCGCGCCATTGATTTATTTTGCTGGTATTGGGGCCGCATCCTCAATTATATTTTGGATTTTAATAAAAACCACACCTTATCGCGCGCAACGTATTCTTACATTTCTGCATCCAGAATTGGATCCGCAAGGTAAAGGTTATCATATAAATCAAGCATTTTTAGCCATTGGATCAGGAGGTTTTTGGGGTCTGGGTTACGGGCATTCTCGTCAAAAATATTTGTACTTACCCGAAGTGGCAGGTGATTCGATTTTTGCAGTCATGGCAGAGGAAATGGGTTTTATCGTTTCTTGTTTGTTTTTATTTGTTTTAGGATTCTTTATATACACATGTTTTGATATAGCCAAACACGCCGAAGATTTTTTTGGTCGGTTTTTAGCTGTTGGTATAGGCGCTTGGATCGGCATTCAGAGTATGCTTAACATAGCGTCAATGTTGGGTTTAGTGCCAATTACTGGTGTAACTTTGCCATTTGTAAGTTATGGGAGTTCGGCTTTTGTTGCGCTCTCCATAGCTTGTGGTATTATGGCCTCAATAAGTAGGGGGTCAAAAATATGTCAAGAAAGATAGTATTGGTAGGTGGAGGCACTATGGGGCCAACAGCTCCATTATTAGCTTTATACGATTATTGGCGCAAAGTTCATTCTCGCGATCAATTCATCTGGGCAGGAACTGCCGAGGGCCCCGAACGCAAGCCGGTTGAGGCTCGGGGGATACAATTTGAAATTATTCCCAGCGCCAAAATTCCACGTTATTTTTCTTTTCAGCTTTTTACCTGGCCTTTTAATTATCTCAAGGCCATTAACGCGTCTAAAATATTTTTAGATAAATATAAACCAGATATCATAATAGGCGCAGGAGGTTTTACACAAGTTCCCCTTATTCGCACAGCCTCACGTCGCAATATTCCATGCGTAATTCATCAATTAGATTTTACGCCGAGCTGGTCCAATCTCGCTGTCCAAAAATTTTGCAAATATGTTACAACCACATTTGTTTATCATTATAAAAAATTTCGCAAATGTAAAAATGAAAAACAAATAGCAACACCTAATCGTTTTGTGGCGATGGAAATCCCAGAAAAAAAACCCTCTAAAGAATATTTTGGTTTTAATAGCGATATGCCTGTTTTATTGGTAATTGGCGGAGGTACTGGCTCGCTCGCTTTGAATCAAGTTATAGAGACAAATATTGAAAAGTGGCTTGAAAAAATTCAAATTCTTCATCTTACTGGTAAAGGGCGTAGCGCTAATTTATCTGAGCGTGTTGGCTATAAACGTTACGAATTTTTAGATAGAGATGATCTTTTACGTGCTTACAGTTCTGCTGATATTGTTATTTCTCGCGCTGGTATGGGCGGAATCACTGATCTTGCAACCTTATTTAAACCTGCGATTTTGGTTCCCATCCCCAATTCTCATCAAGAAAAAAACACTAGGCATCTTCCATTCGTCATAATAGAAGTCAAAGAATCCGAACATTTGTTTGAAGATTTATATAAAGAAGTTTTACGTCTTCTCAAAGATCCGGACAAACGTAAAAAATTAGGTCACGAGCTCCATCGCTTTATAGCCACGGATGATGGTCGAGAATGGTTAAAAATCATCGAACGATATTTGCCGGAAGATTTAGAATAGAAAACACAGAGCAGGGTAAATAGTCGCTTTCTTAAAAAATATGTTTTAATAATAAAGTATTATTTTTTCTAAAACAAGTTCTAAAAAGCACATCAAATAAAAAATCCACTTTAAAGTGGATTTTTATCTGGTACGCGAGGTGGGGATCGAACCCACGACCATTGGCTTAAAAGGCCACTGCTCTACCACTGAGCTACTCGCGCACAATATTTTTATATTATAATTTAATGAGTATAATATTCAATATTAAATTTTTTTTATTTGTTGATTCTTGGTTAATTTATGTTTTTGCTGTACAATATTAACATAAAGTTTAAAATTGATCAAGATGCGTATAGCAATGATCGGAGCCAAAGGGCTTCCAACGCTTCATCCTATTGGAGGGGGTGTTGAAACGCACGTAGAAAATCTTGCGCGTCATCTTATTTTACGCGGTCACGAAGTAACTGTGTATGTGCGTAAATACGCTAATCCCAAATTAAAAAAACGACATAAGGGTATTAAAATAGTAACATTACCATCTTTAAATACCAAACATTTGGATACTATTAGTCATGTTTTTTTGGCTAGCTTGCATGCTTTGACTGAAAAATATGACATATGTCATTATCACGGCATAGGCCCTTCCACACTTTGTTGGATTCCTCGTTGGTTTAAACGCTCTGTTAAAGTCATAGTTACCTTTCATAGCCGTGATCAATTTCATGAAAAATGGGGTAGCTTTGCTCGATTATATCTAATGTTTTCCGAATGGGCCGCCGTGGCTTTGCCACATGCTACAATCACTGTTTCACATGAATTGCAAATTCTTTGTAGCTTATTATTTCCCAAAAAAGAAGTTAATTATGTTCCCAATGGTGTTGAAATTCCTAACAAAAAAATTAGTAACAAATATTTACGTCAATTTAAATTGCATTCCGGCAAATATTTTTTGCATTTAGCGCGACTTGTTGCGCATAAAGCGCAAGATGATACAATTCGTGCGTTTAAAAATCTTAAGACTGATGATAAACTCGTTATTGCAGGAGCCGCCAGTTTTGACGATGTTATTTACATGGAACGTTTGAAGATGCTAGCTAAAGATGATTCGCGAATTATTTTTACCGGCCATGTCAGTGGTCATACACTTAAAACACTTGTAGCGCATTGTCGCGCCATGGTTCATCCTTCCCGTAGCGAGGGCTTATCCGTCTCGATTCTTGAAGCAATGAGTCACGGTAAACTTGTTATCATGAGCGATATTCCAGCTAATCTCGAATTGATTGATCATTCGGGAATTGCCATACCTGTCGGCAATGTAGAAATGTTGTCCGAAGCCATGAAATGGGCCATAGATGATCCTAAAACCGCTACATTGCGTGGTGAGCGTGGTCGTGAAATAATTAAGCGCTTATTCTCATGGGAGAGCGTAGCGCGTCATACTGAATATGTTTATGAAGGAACTTATTTTGAAAGAAAAAGCTTGGCAGGATATCAATCGGCTAAAATTAGCAATTGATAAAGATCGTCAGCAATTATCTATTTTATCAAGTGAGCTTTTGCGTGTATCCAAACACGCGATTTTTGCGCTTCAGCGTCAAGATAAAATCGAAGCCAATTCTAGGCTTAAAAAAGCTGATGAGTTAGTTAAATCAGGTTTAAAGATCGTCAATAAGCAAATCTCTTTACAAAATGAAGGGGTTTGGCGCGTTGCTATTGAAGAATTTGCCGAAGCTTTTATCTTCAATTCATTTTTAATGGGCTCTCTCAAATATCCGCCTGTTCTCAAAAATTTTCCGGATGCTATTTATGGAGGTTTGGCTGATGCTGCGGGAGAAATGGCTCGTTTATCTGTTCTTTCCGCAACGAAGGGTGATATAAAAAATGTGGAGCGTGCGTATCAAATTGTGTTACAAATTGTTGAGCATCTCGCCACGCTTGATCTTACAGGAAACCTTCGAGCCAAATTTGACCAATCAAAATCTCATCTTCGTCGCATAGAAGATATAAGATATGATTTATCAAAAAGATAATTAAGTTATTATTTAAATCATGATTCAAGATAAACAAAAAGTTCTCATTCTTGGACTTGGCCGATATCCTGCTGGAAGCGGAGTTTCAGCCGCCCTTTATTTTGCAAAAAGAGGGGACGATGTGCTCGTAACTGACGCGTTGCCCGTTAAAGAAGTTAAAGATAATGTCGCGCAACTTAAAAAATTCAAGAATGTAAAATTTCATTTGGGGAAGCTTCATCTTAAAGATATTGATTGGGCGGATATTATCTCAAAAAATCCAGGAGTTCGTAGAGATGATCCAATGTATTTATATGCCAAAAAACTCGGTAAACCAATTGTTAACGATATCACCATTTTTTTAGAAAAGTGTCCATGCAAAACGGTAGGAGTCACAGGGACTCGTGGAAAATCAACCACCACAGCTTGGATTGGCGATATGCTTAAGAGGTCGGGTAAAAAAGCTTATATCGGAGGTAATATCACAGTCTCGCCTTTAACTTTTTTAGATAAGCTTAAAAAATCGGATGTCGCAATTATCGAACTCTCCAGTTGGATGCTCGAAACATGTGGCGAGGTTGGTATTTCGCCAAATATCGCTGTTTGGACAAATCTCATGCGCGATCATCTTAATACTTATGATGATATGAACGATTATGCGGAGGCCAAGGCTCAAATAATACGTCATCAACAACCAAAAGATATTTTTATTGCAAATTTAGATGATAAATACATTGTAAATTATATTAACGAAGCGCCTAGTATTGTTAAAGGATTTTCTGATAAGAAAAAATCAAAATCGTTTGCTTGGATATCAAAAGGCAAAATAATTTTACGAGATGGCAAGAAATTAATTGAAGTTATCGCCATAAAAGATATCGGTTTGTCGGGCGCGCATAACGTTAAAAACGCTCTTGTAGCAATGATTTCAGCCAAAGAAGCCGGAGCCAATCTTAAAGGAATCCGAGAGTCGTTAAAAAAATTCACCGGCGTACCTTATCGTCAAGAGATTGTCGCCATCAAAAAAGGTGTTATCTTTGTCAATGATACAACATCAACAACTCCTGATGCGACCATAGTCGCCATTAACCGCTTTGCGAGTGATGATCATTTTTTGCACTGGATTTGCGGAGGAGCGGAGAAATATTTGTCATACGATGAACTTATATCGCATATTGCGCGCCATTCGTCTCGCATTAACACGCAAATTTTGGTTGGAACAGCGTTTAAGAGGCTTGCTTTGGCGATGAAGCAAAATGGAATTAAATTTACCAAAAATTCATCTTTAAGATCTGCCTTTGACAACTGTCTCAAATTAGCCAAAAAAGGCGATGTAATTCTTCTTTCGCCCGCCTGCTCCAGTTTTGGTTTATTCAAAAATGAGTTTGACCGAGGAGATCAATTCAACGAACTTGTAAAACAGGTTTGACAATTTGTTATCACTAAAGTAGGCTTAATCATATTTTTCATACTTATATAATAAATATGGCAAAAGCATCAAAGAAAACAGATATTTACGGATTTGCGAGTATAACTGTTTTAGGAGAACGTGGGCAAATAGTGATTCCTAAAGAAATAAGAGAAAAATACACGTTAAAAAAAGGTGATAAATTTATAGTCGCTATTGGTCATCATGATGTTATGGCACTTATTCCAATGCAAAAAGCCAAAAAGATTCTAGATAATATGACCAAGCAATTTAATAATATTACAAATAATAATTGATTATGGCAGAACAAGTACAATCTCAAGAAATTATTAAAAAAAATCGCGGGAACTTTTTTTTGAAAAAGAAAATTCTTTGGATAATTTTGATTTTAATTTTTACTGGAGTTGGATATTGGTATTATTCTTCGCGCAAAGCATCTAAAATTGAATACGAGCTTTTTACAGCTGAACAAAGGACATTAACGCAAAGCGTGGAAGTGACCGGAGAAATCAAGCCTGCTATGCGCATCAATCTAGCCTTTGAAACAAATGGCACATTATTTGATGTTCCTGTTAAAATTGGCCAAGAAGTTAAGCGTGGAGATATTTTAGCCAAACTACAAGAAACAGATTTAACATTCGCATACCGTCGCGCCGAAACCGCTTATTTGCTTGCTTTAGCCAACTTAAATTTGCGTTTGGCTGGCGAAACAGCCGAATCCATTCGTGTAACCGAAGCCCAAGTCAATCAAGCTCAAGCCGCTTACGACAAAGCTGTTTCTGATTTGGACAATACACGAATACAAGCTCAAAACGATTTAGAAAATGCAAAAATTGCTTTAGAAACAGCGCGAAATAATTTGAATAATAATTCACCAATTTCTGATCAAAACTTAATCAATGCCATTGAAACAACCAAGTCTTCGTTATTGGGATCTTTAGGGCCTCTGCAAGTGGCTCTAACTGACGGTGATACGATTTCAGGAGTGGATGACACGGCTTCTAATCAAATGTACAAAACAAGTTTGGGAGCTTTGCAAGATGGATCATTAGAAAAATCTCGTCAAAGCTATAAAATAGCCAAAACATCTAAAAACATGGCGGAGCAAAAAGTTAATAGCCTATCACAAGAATCTTCTAAACAAGAAGTTTTAGAAGCAACGGATTCAATGTTAGTGGCCATAAATAATATTCAACAATTTTTATTGGATGTTCAAACCGTACTATCCTATACCATGACATCAACATATTTCACTCAAGCTCAATTGGAAGCTAAAAAAACAGTTATCACTTCTGATTACAGCTCTATTACCGCGCAAAAAACCACAGTCAATACAGCCAAACAATCCATTCTCAACACTGATTTATCTAAAACTGCTGAACTTACTCGTCTTGAAGATGCTTATTCAGCAGCGCAAATAAATTACAACATAGCCTTAGCAAATATTGATCTAAAAATTTCAGCCGCATCATCTTCGGTCATGATTCAAAAATCCGCTTTAGAAGCCGCAAAAGCAACTTTGGATCTCAAACAAGCTCCGCCACGTGAAGTTGATTTGGCTGGTTTGCGCGCTCAAGTCGCGGATGCGAAAATTGCCATGGATCAAGCAGCTAATAATTTAAAAAAATCCGTTATTAACGCGCCTGTAGATGGAATCGTTACGGATGTTATTTCAGATATCGGTGAGCGTATCACTGCTTATACTCCGCAAATACGCATGATTGGTACAGAACAATATGATATTGTTGTGCAAGTTCCGGAAGCCAATATCACCAAAGTTAAAGTTGGCCAGCAAGCTGAAATTACTTTGGATGCTTATGGAGATGATGAAAAATTTACCGGCTATGTAACATCGGAAAATCCAGATCAAACAGTTATTTTGGACGCTATTTATTATGATGTTCACATTCAAATTGATCAACGCAAAATGGAAATCAAACCGGGTATGACTGCCAATGTTACAATAATTACCGATAAAATTGATGATGCTATTATTATTCCGCTTAGAGCAATCCGTACTGATTCAACCACTGGCGAAAAATCTATCCGCGTTTTGGTTAACGATCAACCCGTTGAACGCAAAATCATAATCGGAATCAGAGGCGATGAAGGTCGTGTTCAAGTAATTGATGGTGTTAATAAAGGCGATCAAATCATCTTAAGAGAATTATAAAGTAATTTTTTAGATCAGCGTGCATGAATTCATAATATTATAAATATTTCGAACGCTTAGTTAATTATGCCTAAAAAAGAAATTCAAGGTTGTCTTAAAGAAATAGTTATTGAAGTTGAAAATTTGAATAAGCAATACGAGAATGATGAAATAATCACTAAAGTTCTGCATGATGTTTCTTTTAAAGTACCCAAGGGACAATTTTTAGCCATTATGGGGCAAAGTGGTTCTGGAAAGTCTACCTTGATGCACATTCTTGGCATGCTTGATTCAGCAACGTCAGGCGTATATAAGTTTGAAGGTGTTGATGTTTCTGAGTTAAGCGATGATGAAAAAGCTCGTTTAAGAGGTGAGAAAATTGGTTTTGTTTTTCAATCATTTAATCTTTTATCAAAAGCCACGGTGTTGGAAAATGTTAAACTTCCATTATTATATTCTAACGTTCCACAAAATAAACGTGATAAAATGGCTCTCGAAGCCATCGAAGCAGTAGGTCTTTCTCATCGTATCAACAACCTATCTAATCAACTTTCTGGAGGCGAGCGTCAACGTGTTGCCATTGCCAGAGCTTTAATCCGTCAGCCTTCTGTTATATTTGCCGATGAGCCCACTGGTAACCTTGATTCCAAATCAGGTTTACAAGTTATGCAACTTCTTCAAGATCTGAATATCGAAAAATGCGTGACCATCATCCTCGTAACACATGAACGTTACACGGCAGAGCATGCAGAACGTGAAATCAAGTTACTCGATGGCCGTGTTATTTCAGATCAAATAGTCTCCAATCGTCGCTTTGCTAAAAATGATTCCGAATTAATTAAGTAAATAGATAAACAAATTGCTATATAAATTCATAGAAGATGTTGGTGAATTTATATAAACTGTTCCGTATTAAAAATTAAGTGGATTAAGAGGATTATCTCTATAAAAATAAGTTTTAGTTAGTAAATAGCCGTTTATTGTTACATGAAATTTCCTGATTTAATTTTAAGCGCCTTTCAAAGCCTTGCTCGCACACGCGGAAGGTCGCTTTTAACCATGCTCGGAATGATAATCGGTATTGCTGCCGTGATATTAGCATTGTCCATCGGTGAATCCGCGGAACGTTTTATTCTTTCTCAAATATCCGGCTTTGGATCGGATGTGTTTTTCATGGAAAGTGGTTCGCTCGAAGGTCAAGCTAATCATCCTTCGCCTTTCGTTGAACAGGTTTTAACACACGAGGATTTTAAAGCTTTAAAACGACAATCGTGGATAGAAAGAGTTTCTGGAAATATTTTTCAGTTTGATCTGCTCCAATACGAAGGCACTAATTTAAATACTCAAGTAGTTGGTACTACTCCTGATGATATTATTATCAATAATTATAGTATGAAAGAAGGGGCTTATATTTCAGAAGATCAACTAGATGGCCGTTCTCGTGTTGCGGTAATCGGATATACTTTGGAGCAAAATGTTTTTGGCAACGGTAATGCTGTTGGGAAAAATTTAAAACTAGGCAATACAAATTATCGTGTTATAGGTGTTTTGGAACAAATTGGAACCAGATTTTTTCAGAATATGGATGAGATGGTTTTTGTTCCGGCTACGACGTTAATGGATCAACGAGGCATCAATCGCTATCATTTTTTTTCTATAAAAACACCTCTCCCCACTGAAGAAGCTCGATATCGCATAGAAACGCTTATGCGTGATCGGCACAATATTGATAATCCCGAAGGTGATAGATCTAAAGATGATTTTTCTATCACGACCGCCGAAGATGCAGTTGAAATTGTTACGGCCATCACCGGAGTTTTGCAGATTTTACTTACCGCCATTGCAGCCATTTCTCTTTTAGTGGGCGGTGTTGGCATTATGAATATAATGTACGTTAGTGTAACCGAAAGAATTAATGAAATAGGTTTACGCAAAGCCATCGGCGCTACTAACGGTCAAGTTTTGCGTCAATTTTTAATTGAAGCTATTTTACTTACATCTAGCGGAGGGTTAGGTGGAGTGATTTTTGGAATGTTTGCCTCTTGGTTGGCTATTAAAATAATAAATAACTATTTGCCTGGTTGGAGTTTTATTATTTCGTTAAATGGAATCTTATTCGGGGTGGTAGTGTCAACAATGATTGGTTTAATTTTTGGTTACGCTCCCGCGCGCACCGCATCTAAACTCGACCCCATAATAGCGTTAAGAAAAAATGAGTGATAAATGGTTAATTGTCATAATAGAGCTTTAAGCGAGCATATGAAATTACAAGATCTAATTAAAATAAGTTGGCAAAATTTGATTCGCAATCGTAAGCGAGCTGCTTTGACAATGCTTGGAATTGTTATTGGCGTCATGTCCGTAATTTTGATGCTTTCTGTTGGCAAGGCCGCGGAAAATTATATTTTAGGGCAAGTAGCCGCTTTTGGTTCTGATCTTATTATTATTCGTAGTGGTCCTGGGGATGGCAGTGGTATGAGTGCTGGCCCGCCAAACATAGCTCTCAAGCAAACTGTTGATATGAAAGATTATCGTCGTTTGCGTCAGGAAAATTGGATTCAAGCAATTACAGCCAGTTATTTTTCTGATTTACTAGTTGAATATCAAGATTTTAGTATAATCCCGCGTGTTACAGGGGTAACTCAAGATGAGCTTTTTGTATATAACACGCGCATCAAAGAAGGTAATTTTATTTCAGAAGCTGATGTTGATACCGCGTCCAGAGTCGCGGTTCTTGGTATTGATTTGGCCAACGATCTTTTTGGACAAGAAAATCCTATTGGCAAAAAAATAAAAATCAAAAAACAATCCTATCGAGTTATTGGTATTTTGGATAAAGCCGGAACTCGTTTTTTTACAAATCTTGATAAAAGCGTATACATACCAGTTACAACATTAATGCGTGAGTTAAACAACGATTATTTATTTTCAATAACTTTAAAAATAGGCAATACTTCATCAGATGAAGCTAAAGAACGTATCCGAATAATTTTACGCGATACCCATAACTTAAACAATCCCGAGGGAGATTTATCTAAGGATGATTTTTTCATAGCAGGTCAAGAAGATACAGCAGAGGCAGCGGGCGTGATTGGTAGCATATTGCAAGTTTTACTTGCGTCCATCGCTTCGATCTCGCTCATTGTTGGTGGTGTTGGAATTATGAATATTATGTTTGTTACCGTTACAGAACGCACGCGTGAAATAGGTCTACGTAAAGCCATTGGAGCCAAAAGAAAAGATATACTTTCACAATTTTTAGTCGAAGCAATTAGTCTTTGCGTAGTCGGTGGTATTATTGGAATCATTGGTGGTATAAGTATTTCATGGCTCGGAATTCAAGTTTTACGCACCTTTGAATCCGCAAACTGGATCTTTCAAATTCCTTGGGATGGTGTTTTTCTTGGTATTACTGTCAGTACGGCCATAGGTATTATTTTTGGCTATGTTCCTGCTCGTCGTGCCGCCAATTATGATGCTATTAAAGCATTGCAATATGAATAGGGTAGGAGTTATTTTCCTAGGCTTTGCTATGTAGCGCTATCACACAATTTTGTTAATCCAAGTTAATAACTAAAATTTGTTTCTAAAAATTTAATTAATGTGGATAAATTCTAATTTTCATCATATTAATTTTGCTATATTTAGCAATTTTTTATTTCTTGACTTTTTTTATTATCATAAGCTATATTATTAGCACTCAAACTTCAAGAGTGCTAAATTTTATTAATTTTGTTATAAGAAATTTATCCTTCAGAATAACAGAATTTTGAGTAAATTACTTTATTTTTTGGTTGGGAATTATAGTTATGCTAGACACTCATCTAAAACAAATGCTTGGCATGGTTGTAGAGCAAGTAATTCACACCGGCGAACCAGTAGGCTCGCAATATTTGGTTCAAACTTATAATCTTAACATCAGTTCAGCCACAGTACGTAATTATTTTGCAGTTTTAGAAAAAGAAGAATATATCACTCAACCACATACATCTTCCGGTCGAGTTCCAACAGAAAAAGGATACAATTATTATGTAGAAAATATAATGACTCCACGATTACTAACCAAAAAGGAACGTAATGAATTAGAAGGATCTGCGCAAGCTACTCATATTGAAGAGCGTAACGTAAAACAACTTGCCAAATCAGCTGCTGATTTGGCACAAAACGCCGTGGTTATCGGAATCGGCGAAACTGATAGTTTTTATACGGGGTTGGCGCAACTTTTTACTCAACCTGAATTTAAAGATTGGAATCGGATCGTTTCAATTAGTGATATTTTAGATAGATTAGATGATGTGCTTATTGTTCTCCGACAGCAATATTTTGAGCATCCTACCGCGCTAATTGGTTCTAACTGCCCCTTTGGGCCAATGTGCGGTTCTGTTGTAACTTCATTAAAACAAGGTCATGTAATCGGTATTTTAGGTCCCATGCGCATGGATTACGGCCACGCGATTTCACTTTTAACTCATATTCAATCATTGTTAGATAATGCTAACTCGTAATTCGTGTAGATTCGTAATTAATAATGTCTATGAAAGATAAAAAACCTAAAAAAGAAAATCAAAATCACGCAAAAGAAGAGATAGCGCAAGATTCCAACTGTTCCAAATGTTCTGAATATCTCGCGGGGTGGAAACGAGCCATGGCTGATTATGAAAATCTAAAAAAGCAAACCCAAGAGGATAGAAAAAATTTCTCAAACTACGCACATGAACAATTATTAAGTGATTTACTTCCTGTTATTGATCAATTTGAAACGGCTCTCAAGTTTTTACCGGATATCAACAATCTTCCCGAACCTCATAAGCAACAAATCGAAAATTGGCTAGTTGGTATAAAAGCCGTCAACCAACTTTGGGAGCAATTATTTAACGAAATAGGTTTAACTAAAATTTCTACTGATTGCGAATTTGATCCCAATTTACACACGGCCATGAGCCAAGAGTCTGATCCCGAAAAACCAGAAGGTTCAATCTTGCGTACCATTCAAACCGGTTACAAATTCAAAAACAAAGTTCTGCGTCCGGCTAAAGTTATCGTTAACTCAATAGCTCAACAAACTAAAAATTCAAATTAAAAATTTAATTAATTTATAATCTTAATTCATAATTAATACCATGCATATGACAAAGATTACAAAATGGTCTCCATTTTTTGAGCCTTTTGAGCACTTTGATGACTTTTTCAAAGATTCATCGGCCCTCACAATTTCAAAACAAGGTTTGATCCCTCCGGTTGATATGTACGAAACAAAAGATGCTGTTGTTATCGAAACTCCGCTAGCCGGCGCTGATCCCAAAAAAGTCAGTGTGGAGATTGAAAATGGAGTGCTTACTATCAAGGGCTCTTGTGAACGTAAAACCGAAGTGGATGAAAAAAATTATTATCGCAAAGAGATACGCTCCGGCCAAATATTCCGCCAAATAACACTGCCTTCACGAGTGGATGATAGCAAGGCCGAAGCCGAATACAAATCAGGCATGCTTAAAATAACCATCTCCAAATCTCCAGAAGTCAAAGCCAAGACCATTAAAATTGACGTAAAAAAAGAAGATTAAAATAACATTAAATTATCTTAACGTTAATAATATTCATAACGAGTTCAACGGTAACTTATATAGAACAACTGAACTCGTTAAAAATGTTATAAACGAATAAATATTTGTATAACATTTTCACTATTATCAATTAACTAAGTTTATTAATAACTATTGAAAAAAGTTTATGAGTAAAATTCTTGGTATCGATTTAGGTACAACAAATTCCTGCATGGCCGTCGTCGAAGGCGGTCAGCCTAAAGTTTTAGAAAATGCTGAAGGCGCGCGTACAACACCGTCCATTGTCGCTATTTCTAAAAATAACGAACGTCTTATTGGTCAATTAGCCAAACGTCAAGCTGCCGTTAATCCAGAAAACACTTTATTTTCCGTTAAACGTCTCATCGGTCGTCGTTGGGATGATGCAGAAGTTCAACGCGATAAAGATTGGTTGCCTTATAAAATTGTTCAAAAGGGCGATGGAGTCCGTGTAATAATGAGTGGCAAAGAATATTCACCCGAAGAGGTTTCGGCCATGGTTTTACAAAAATTAAAAACCGATGCCGAAGCTAAAATCGGTGAAAAAATAACGGATGCCATAATCACCGTTCCCGCATATTTTGATGATTCTCAACGTCAAGCCACCAAAGTCGCGGGCGAGATCGCTGGTTTGAATGTAAAACGTATTATTAACGAACCCACTGCAGCCGCTTTGGCTTATGGCTTTGATCAAAAGAAAGATCAAAAAATTGTTGTTTACGATTTGGGCGGTGGAACCTTCGATGTATCAGTTCTCGAAGTTGCTTTTGATTCGTCTACCGAACAAAATACGGTTGAGGTTTTAGCTACCAACGGTGACACTCACTTAGGCGGTGATGATTTTGATCAACTTATAATCAAATGGGCTATAGAAGAATTCCGCAAACAAGAGGGTTTAGATCTTTCCAAAGATCCAATTGCGCTCCAACGAGTTAAAGATGCTGCTGAAAAAGCTAAAATTGAACTTTCAACCGCATTAGAAACAGAACTTAATCAACCATTTATAGCTCAAGATTCCACGGGCGCCAAACATTTGATGCTTAAATTGACGCGCGCCAAACTTGAAGAACTTGTTGGCGATTTGGCTGAAAAAACTCTTATTCCCTGTAAAAAAGCTTTGGCAGACGCTAAACTTTCCGCTTCCGATATTAACGAAGTGATATTAGTCGGCGGAATGACTCGCATGTCATTAATTCAACAAACCGTGGAAAAATTCTTTGGTAAAAAACCCAATGTAACCGTTAATCCCGACGAAGTCGTATCCATTGGCGCTGCTGTTCAAGCCGGAAATCTCCAAGGAGATATTAAAGGCGATTTGTTATTGCTTGATGTAACTCCGCTTTCGCTTGGCCTTGAAACTTTGGGCGGTGTTATGACCAAACTCATTGAACGCAATACAACCATCCCAACATCCAAATCTCAAATTTTCTCTACGGCCGCAGATAATCAACCATCCGTGGAGATAGTTGTTTTGCAAGGCGAACGTGAAATGGCAGCCGATAATCGTAGCTTGGGTAGATTTACTCTTTCCGGATTACCCATGGCTCCGCGTGGCGTTCCGCAAATAGAAGTAACTTTTGATATCGATGCTAATGGTATTCTAAATGTTAAAGCCGTGGACAAAGGTACTAATAAAGAAGCTAAAATAACCATCACCGCATCCACCAACCTTTCCAAAGAAGAGATCGAAAAAATGAAGAAAGACGCAGAAGCACATGCCGAGGAAGATAAGAAAAAGAAAGAAGCTATCGAAGTTAAAAACATGGCCGAAACCATGATATACACCACGGAAAAAATGCTAAAAGAAGCCGGAGACAAAGCCAAAGAAGAAGATAAAAAAGAAGTTGAAGAAAAACTTGAAGTCTTAAAGAAACTTAAAGATAGTGATGATCTTGAGGCCATAAAAAAAGCTTCAGACGAACTTGCTACTTCGGCTCAAAAAGTTGGTACCGCCATGTATCAAGCTCAACAAGCTGAAGCTCAATCCGCGCAATCAACCAATCCCGAAGCCACAAATGATAAAGAAAACAAAGACAACGAAGCCAAAGAAGCTGATTTTGAAGAAAAAAAAGATTAACTTGATTACTTTTTAACATATAAAAATATGTCAGAACTCGGCATAAAAGCCCCCGACGATATTCTTAGTGGTCGCTATGCTAACATGATGCAAGTCATGCATGCCAAGGAAGAGTTTGTGCTTGATTTCATGTTTGCTCATCCACCCCAAGGCGAGCTTGTATCTCGTTTAATCGTTAGTCCGGCTCACATGAAACGTATTGTAAATGCTCTTGAGGACAATATCCAAAAATATGAAAAGCAATTTGGGCCAATACAAGAGGCAGGGGAGCCAAAGTTGCTATCTTAACTAAATTATCTCAAATACTGATTTCAAATAAATTATTGATCTATATCCTAAGCCTAAATAAAAGCCTATCAAGATTCAAATTATATACATATAAAATGTCAAAAGATTACTATCAAATTCTCGGTGTAAGCAAAACCGCATCCGCCGAAGATATAAAAAAAGCCTTTCGTCGTAAAGCTCACGAATATCACCCCGATAAAGGAGGGGATGAACAAAAATTCAAGGATGTAAATGAAGCATACAGTGTTTTAGGCGATAAAGACAAGCGAGCGAAGTATGATCAATTCGGCTCCGCTGCTTTTGAATCTGCTTATTCGCAAGGTTTTCAAGGTGGGTTTGGTGGTTTTGATTTTAGTCAAGGTGGTTTTAATGTTAACGTTGAGGATTTTGGCGATTTGGGCGATATCTTGGGTGGCATGTTTGGTTTTGGGAATCGAGGATCGCGCCAAAAACGCGGACGCGATTTAGAAATGGAAATTGATTTAGATTTTCTAGAATCGATTTTCGGATGCGATAAAGAAATCTCGCTTTACACAAATAGCAAATGTGATCACTGTAAAGGCGAAGGGTCTGAACCAGGTTCAAAAATTAACACTTGTTCTACTTGCAACGGTTCGGGCAAAGTTCAACAAACACAACGCACAATGCTAGGGGTGTTTAATACGGTTGTGGTTTGCCCCACCTGCCAAGGCAAGGGTAAGAAGGCTGAAAAATCTTGTCAGATTTGCCAAGGTTCAGGCATACAAAAAAAAGAACGTAAGCTCAAAATTACAATTCCGGCCGGCATGCAAAATGGCGAAGCTCTAAAATTATCAGAACAGGGTGATTTTCCGGGAGTTGGCGGAAAGGCAGGGGATTTATATGTACGTATTAAAGTAAAACCTCACTCGATTTTTACTCGTGTAGATCATGATATTCACTCAACGATAAATATTCCCTTCACCATTATGGCGCTTGGTGGAAAAGTGGATGTTGAAACAGTAGATGGTTTAGTAGTTTTAAAAATTCCTACTGGCACAACCGCAAAATCAACTTTCAAATTGCGAGGAAAAGGCGTTCCTTATATGAGTGGTTATGGTCGAGGAGATCATATGGTTACGGTCATGCCAAAAATTCCGCAAAAATTAACTCGTGAGCAAAAAAAATTGTTAGAGCGATTGCAACAAGAGGGGATGTAAATAAAAAAACGATGTTAAGCATCGTTTTTTGGTAGCGTGATAGATGCATCGCGTACTCCTATTATTTGCTATTTTGTGCTTTATCAAGGAACTCTAGGAAGCTATCTGATTTCTGCCACAATTTCTTGTATCTCTCAGTAAAGCTTCCTTGATGTTGAGGATAGCCTTTTTCTTTCTTTTTTGTCAATACTAAAAAGTTAGGTTCATTTAATATCAATACTGGTAAAATTTCTCTAAAATCCCAATCTTCTAATAAATTGGTAAATTCATGGTCTTTCATGTATGCGTCAGTTAAAAAATGTACTATTTCATGAGCAACATTACGCTTAAATTCATTCGGATCATCTAATGGTAGTTTATAATAATATTGAAAGCTTTTTCCATCATCTTCAAGAACAGCGCAAGTAAAAATAGAAGGCTTGCCATACATAGTTGTAGGTGCGTAAAAATCAAACTCTCCTAGTAGTTTAGTTAGCTCATGAAAAAAATCCGCTTCAATTTTTTGCCAATTAAATGTTGCTTTTTCAAGAGATTTATCGAGTGCAATACTATGATCAGTGTAATAATCATTTACGTATTTTGCAACCGCTTGAGTTCTAGAGTTTCCTGGTTTATTTTGCCAAATTGCAAGATTCGGATGTAAGTCCAGAATTCTTTCCTTGCCAAATTCGTAGTCACCAATTTTAGCGTCCATAAAAGAATCTCCAATATCAATATCTAGTTTTTTATCTAATAAAAATTCTACGTTTTTCATAATAGATCAGTCTAGCAATTGAATAAAAATCATTTTTGAAATTAAATTAATACAGGTAGAAGTATGTTTGCATAACAACTCGTGTCGCACAATACGAATAACAATAACCATTCATATAACTTCAGACCGAAAGTAAAGTCTTCTCTACAACGATTGGAATATCATTTCAAAATCCTATATTACAAGTTTGCTGTTTGTGATCGGTTATTGGTGATCCGATATTATTTATGATATAATAATATTATATGGATTCGACCGTATCTTTTTTGACGAATATAAATTGGTCAGTTCCAAGTTGGGATGTATTCGTATATTTGTTTTTCGTCATAGGGGCATTTTTATACGGCTTTTCGCTCGGCAGGGATCGTATTATTGTCATTTTGGTTTCCATTTATATGGCTCTTGCCGTTGTTGGCAATGCGCCGATAATAAATCAAGTAAATATTGCTTTGAAACTCACGGATAATGTAGTTTTGCAAATATCTTTGTTTTTGGGTTTGTTTGTTTTATTATTCTTTTTACTATCACGTAGCGCGTTAGTAAAAACAATAGGCGAAAACTCCGCGCCCGGTAAATGGTGGCAGGTAATCATATTTAGTTTTTTGCAAGTTGGATTATTAATCAGTATTGCATTATCATTTTTACCTGCAGAAACTTTAACTGCCTTTAGCGAGCAAACTCGGCAAATTTTTATCAGCGATTACGGTAAATCTGCTTGGTTGATTCTACCCATAGTTTTTATGGCGCTTGGCCCTAATTCTAAAAAAGATTAACTTAATTTTTTATTAATAATCAAATCTATGTCACCGGATAAATCTCTTAGTCGTTACATATTAGTAGTACTCAGTATCTCAGTTGTATTAACCGCTTTAATTATTATAGCGCTAAACGCTTATGTAAATAATGCTCGCTTATCTTCGGATAATGGATTTATCGATTCCGCGCTTTCTTCTTTTTCTTACAATCAAGGATATAAAGATGGTTACAATACTGCGCGAGATAAATTTTATTTTGGCCCAACAGAGTTTAATACCATTGTTGGTAAAATTATCGAAGTAACTCCGAATGGTTTAATTATAAATGCAAGTAATTTAGATACAGATGAGTTTGTGGATGGAGTATCCAATGTTCGCAAAGTAGAAATAACCGCTGAAACTAAAATTTTTCGCAGAACAGCTTTAAGCGAAGCCGAATTTGACCGAGCCATGGCCACATGGCGAGCTTCGGGCATGGCTAAAAATGACCCCATTCCAAGCAGTTTTACTGATAAAGAAATTTCAATATCAGATTTACAAGCAGATCAAACTGTAGTAATCAACGCAAATCAAAACATCCGCCTTTTAGAAACTTTTACAGCTGAATCAATTGTTGTGGTTGAATAAGTCAACTCCCTCTAAATCTCCCTCTTAAACATGCCATCGTAGGGACAAATCTTGTATTTGTCCGTGCCAATGCAATGGTTATTTATGCACGGATAAACACGAGGTTTATCCGTACAAACGGGGTATGGGGTGAGTTACTGCTTGCCCCTCTCTTAGTTTAAGAGAGGGGTATGGGGTGAGTTACGGTTTTGAAGTTTGGGGTGAGTTATGATTTTAAGGGTATAGGGTGAGGAACAATCCTTGTAATTATCCATGCCATCGTAGGGACAATCCTTGTGATTGTCCGTGCCAAGATTTTTATTTATGTACGGATAAACACGAGGTTTATCCCTACAAACGGGGTTTGGGGTGAGTTATGATTTTATCCCCATAAATTTTTTAGAGCATAAATACATTTATTTGGCAAAAAAATTAACGAACAGTCATTTTTTTGCTTTTTTAAGCAAAAAAGTTATCCTATTCCCTTGACATTTCATTAAATATATGCTTAAGATAGAGGCAGATTACGGTAAAAACAAAACTTTTTGTTAAGCCGTGTCGCCTCATGCGAACATTCGACAACTGACATGTAAAAACCGCCAAAAGGCCTTTAGAACAAGGAGAAAACCATGAACCGCAACCATAAGCTACTTTTCACGTTTTTTGTTGCGCTGGTCGTAGCCCTTATGGGTTGCGGTGACAGCGATGAACCTGATTACACTGATCCGCAAATCGATTCCGGAGATTCTGGAACCGATGCAAACGAGCAAGATTCATACACGGACACAGATACTAAAGATTCGGCTCCGGATCAAATTCAATCCGATACAAATAATGATTCAGAAGTTGATTCCGGAAAGGATGTTACTACAGACTCCGTTGAAGATAATATCATTAATGAAGATGTTATTCCTGATTCTGATGCTGATACTGATACTTTGCCCACAGAAATCTGTGACGGAGTTGACAACAACGGTGACGGCATTATCGACGAGGGCTTTGAGTGTAAACTAGGAGACTCTTTTCAGTGTCAAACCGCTTGTGGCAGTGTCGGCACAGTTGTTTGTCAGGCTGGTTGCGTTTGGGGGGATTGTATTCCACCAACAGAAACCTGCGACAACGGTGTTGATGATGACTGCGATGGTAAAATTGATTGCGCTGATCCAGATTGCTCAAGCAAAATCCATTGCCAACCAGAGCTTTGTGACGGAGTCGATAATAACGGCAACGGCATTATCGACGAAGGCTTTGAGTGCAAACTCGGAACCACTAATTTGTGCCAAACCACTTGCGGTAGTATTGGCATGGTTACCTGTACAGCAGATTGTTCATGGAGCGCTTGTCAACCTCCGGTCGAAAACTGTCACAACGGTGTAGATGACGACTGCGACGGAAAAATTGACTGCGCTGACCCTGATTGCGCTAATTTTCCTTCTTGCATTTGTGATCCTCCCAAAATTGGAGATGATTGCATGATTGCAGGTGAATTTTTTGATTGTGATCCATCTATACGTTGCAATTGTAGTTTTCTTTGGGATTATACGGCAACTGGCAATTTTTCTTGTGTAAATCAAGAAATTTGTAACGGATTTGACGACAACGGCAACGGCCAGATTGACGAAGGTTTTGAATGCATCAAAGGTAGCGCTCCTGTTGCCTGCACAACCTCTTGTGGTTCAACTGGCACCAAGCCATGCCTTGCGGACTGCTCATACGGCGCTTGCCAACCCCCAGTCGAAAACTGTTCCAATGGCATTGATGACGACTGCGACGGCAAAGTCGATTGCGCGGATCCTGATTGCGCAAGCATGCTTCACTGCCAATCCGAAGTCTGTGACGGAGTCGATAACAACGGCAACGGCCAGATTGACGAAGGCTTTGCATGCATTAAAGGTAGCGCTCCTGTTGCCTGCGCCACTTCTTGTGGTTCAACTGGCACCAAGCCATGCCTTGCGGATTGCTCATACGGCGCTTGCCAACCCCCAGTCGAAAACTGTTCCAATGGCATTGATGACGACTGCGACGGCAAAGTCGATTGCGCTGATCCTGATTGTTTTGCAGATCCATTTTGCGTAATTCCAGAAAATTGCTCTAATGGAATTGATGATGATGGAGACAATCTTGTTGATTGTGACGATCCTGATTGCGCAACCGACGTGGCTTGTCATGATTTTGGCGATTGCCCAGTTCAAAACCCAACCGGCGTTCCTTACACTTGCGGAACTTGGGATCAAGACGTTGTGCCTTCAAGTATTTTCTTGATTCGTGGCGGTTGCGCCAATTCCGAGTTTGATCAGTGGGCTATTGGCGGAAACTATACCGATGTAAAAGCCATCCGCCTCACCGGCAACCACACTTGGACCGAAGTTACTTTACCTGTTCAAGGCAAATCATATATCGGCTCTCGAGATGTTATTTGTTTGGGGCAAAATAATGTGTTCTTGCTCTACAATAACGAAGATGAGGGTGTGATTCTGCATTGGAACGGGTCTTCATTGATTCGTCTTTTGCCCACTCAACTCATTGGAATCAACATAATCGGTTTAGCTGGCACAGGGGTTAATGATTTATGGTTCACGGGTTATGGCAATGAAACACATTATCCAACCGCCTACTTGTACAAGTGGAACGGCACATCGCTTACTCAACATGAATTGCCGGTTGCTCAAGGCAAAGTTTTCCGCGCCCAAAAATTCTTCAAAGCCGGAGAGGATGACTTGTATCTCGCGGGCATGGAATTCGACCCGAACGACTATTATAATCCTGATACTCATACTTCTATGCTTCTTCACTGGGATGGAAAGTCTTGGGCAAAAGTTCCGGGATCGGAGAGTTTGATACAGTTTACTAGCGTTCATGGAAGCTCCTCCTGCGATCTGATGGCCGTAGGTGGAAAACTTACCGCCAATGGTTCTATGGGGGCAAGTTTGCATCGCAACGGTAATCAATGGATAACACAAATATACACCAATCTAGATTTTGTTAAGTCCGTTGTCAAAATTTCACCAGACAAATTCGTGCTCCAAGGACATGAATCCGATGGTGGTCATGGCTATCTTTGGACAGGAACATCAAAAGGCGATGGATCGGTGCTTTGGTCACGAAATTACAAATTCCTATCCGAAGGTGCCGATTTTTGGCATGGTGGTGCTACTTGGAAAATTCCAAACAGCAATATAATCATGCAAGCCGGAGATGGGATACACGGCACTTCAGATCCTTCAGGATCCGGTACCTATGCCCATATACTCCGCTCTACATGTCAGTAATCGCATATAACATGCGATTCTCATCACAACCTTCGAATTTTCGAAGGTTTTTTATTGTAACTTAATGCTTAACTCCCTCTAAATCTCCCTCTTAAACTAAGAGGGAGACTTGTTGTCTAGTTTTTACAGCCCCTCTCTTAGTTTAAGAGAGGGGTTTGGGGTGAGTTATGGCTTTTCCCTCTCTTAGTTTAAGAGAGGGGTATGGGGTGAGTTACGACTTTGAGGCATAGGGTGAGTTATAAAATGTTATGTTACAATTAACTTATGGCTTATTTGTATAATGATTCGATTAATAAAAATTTACGTAAAGATTTAAGAAAAAGAAATACTAAAGCTGAATTGTTGCTTTGGCAAAAAATTAGAGGTAGAAAAATCTGTAACATTAAATTTCATAGACAATATGGAATAATGAATTACATAGTAGATTTTTATTGCCCTGCTCTTAAACTCGCTATAGAGATCGATGGAGAATATCACAATGCATTAAAAGTAAAAGAGGCAGATATTGGTAGAGAAGTTATAATAAAATATTTGGATATACAAATCATACGTTTTACCAATCAAGAAGTTATAAATAATATAGATAACGTACTACTAAAATTAAGAAAAATCATTAAAATTTTATTGATTAAAAAGTTTAATTCCGAGAGTTCTAACTCTCCCTCTAAATCTCCCTCTTAAACTAAGAGGGAGACTTGTTAATTAGTCTTTACAGCCCCTCTCTTAGTTTAAGAGAGGGGTTTGGGGTGAGTTACTGCCTTAAATAATTCCCTCTAAATCTCCCTCTTAAACTAAGAGGGAGACTTGTCTGCTAGCTTTCACAGCCCCTCTCTTAGTTTAAGAGAGGGGTATGGGGTGAGTTACTACCTTAAATAACTCCCTCTAAATCTCCCTCTTAAACTAAGAGGGAGACTTGTTGTCTAGTTTTTACAGCCCCTCTCTTAGTTTAAGAGAGGGGTTTGGGGTGAGTTACTACTTGCCCCTCTCTTAGTTTAAGAGAGGGGTTTGGGGTGAGTTACGATTTTGAAGTTTGAGGTGAGTTACTACCTTTTTACATGACTGTGGAAAAACTTAACCAATAAATTTGTAATTTATGTTATAATGTTATTGAATTATGAAAAAGCTTATCATTATCTCATTAAGCGCCGGAGTTTTAATATTGGGCGCTATTGTTATTAAAGCGCAAGCAGCATTTCAAGGCCCTCCTCCTGGTTGTGCTAATCCAGGGCAAACAGGTTGTAATTTGGATGGTGTGATTTGGAATCGTGCTATAACCGCGCCCCAAGCTCAAAACGCCAGTTTTTACATAACAGGCAACACGCGCACAGGTGGCACAGCGCGAGTTGGTTCTGGCCTTACTATTGATAGCGGTGGCGCAAATATAACTGGGTATGTGCAATTTATCTCTGGAGGAAGTCTTGTAGAAATTAAGGAAGGTGATGTATATATAAATTCTAATAAGGCCATTCGTGTTGATCATGATTCAGCTTCAACTTTGAACATAGGCAATTGGGGAGGCGCTAACCTTCCTGTAAATGTAAATATTTTAGGAACATTAAATGTTACTGGAAATGATACATGGACTCAATCTAAAATCACTTCCCGCGAATATTGTATTGGCACATCTTGTATTACATCATGGCCAAGTGGTGGCGGAGGTGGCGGAGGCACGGTTACCAGCGTTGGTTCTGGCGATGGTTTAACCGGCGGGCCAATTACTGGTAGCGGAACTTTAAATGTCGGCGCCGGAACAGGTATAAGTGTTACCGCAAATGCAGTTAATCTGAATACAACTTATACTGATGGTAGATATTTTGTGCGTAATCAACAACTCGATAATAATGCAAGTATATATTCAAGATCCGGCAAAATCGGCGCCACGGATAGCGGTGGCGGTAATTCCAACTATCCTTATTTAGATATTGGAGGCGGTTTAATGGGTTATTATGAAAATACTGGATACTGGAGTGTTTCACCAGCAATTCTTTTCAAAAATTCTGTATCAATGCTTGGTGGGTCTGTAAGTATTGGTCAAGGAAATAGCGCTACATTACAAATAGTCGGTCAAACAACAGGTAATACAAATATTAATATTGATGGCACTATTTCCAGATTTTGCATTTCATCAAGTGCGGGAACTTGTACGTCTTGGGGTGGTTCATATGGGTCTATTCGCGGTGATCGACTCTGTATCGGTGCGGATTGCCGTTCTTCATGGCCAAGTGGAGGCGCTACTTTGCCAAGCGGTTGTTCAAATGGTCAAGTCGCAAAATGGAATGGCTCAACTTGGACGTGTGCAAATGATGCAAATAGCGGAGGGGATATTACAGCTGTAAGCGCCGGTACAGGACTTACAGGCGGAGGAACAAGTGGAGATGTTACTTTAGGATTAGCTCCATGCCCCAATGGTCAGATATACAAATCAAATGGCACAAGTATGGTTTGTCAAAATGATGCAGGAGGGTTAACAAGTATTAATGTAGGCGCAGGCCTCAATGTTTCAAATCCCTCAGGGCCAACTCCCACACTTTCCATCTCTCCTTTTTATCAATTACCACAAACAGGTTGTTCTTCTGGACAAATTTTACAAAAAACAGCATCTGGTTGGGGGTGTACAGCCGGAGGAACCGGTACTTTAACAGGAATTATCTCAGGGGCAGGAATTTCAGTAACTAATCCTAATGGCCCCCAACCCCAAATTTCTGTTAATTATACAACTCTTGATTCAAGATATGCTCAAAGCAGTGCCTTAAATTCATATGTGCCCAAAACAGGTAATTCTACAATTTCGGGTGGATTAACAGTTACCGATACTATCAATTTAAGTAAATCAGGTACAGTTTTATATGCATATAATCAAGAAGCTCTTTGGTTTAATGGGACTTATTTTAGTTGGGGTTACGGCGGTAGCGCTAATTACTTTGCAAGAAATGTGGGCATTGGTGTTACCAACCCAACATATCAACTTCAATTATCACAAAATAGCGCCGCTAAACCAACAAGTGGCACGTGGACGATAGCATCTGACATTAGATTAAAAGATGTGCACGGCGATTTTACTAAGGGTTTAGATGAAATATCTAAATTAAAGCCTATTTATTACACCTATAAAAAGGATAATATATACAACTATCCGTCAGATATAATGGGTGTTGGCTTTTCTGCACAAGAAGTAGAAAAATACATTCCAGAAGCCGTTAAAACAGATGATAACGGTTACTTACAAATTGAAGCTGATGCAATATATTGGGCAATGTTAAACTCCATCAAAGAGCTTAAATCCCAAAACGAAGAACTTCGTGCAAAAAATCAAGATTTAGAACAACGCTTAAAACGATTAGAAGCTTTAATGAGCACAATTCTACAATAACTAAAAATAAAATATTTTAAATCCGAGGCGATGCCTCGGATTTAATTGTTCAATTTATCAGTTAGCTAACTTGCGGAGGTTGCGGAAACGGACTCATTGCTATTATCGCATTTGCTTCTTTTGAAGTTAAAACTTTTTTATTGGCTAAAGTTTGTGTTAAAAAATCCACTTTTTTATCTTGCTGACGATCATACATACTTAAATCACCTCTCATATCCGCCAATTTATCATCAAGATACGCTTTGGTAACCATTGTTGCTTTAATTTGAGTAATTTCTTGCTTTATACCACCTATTTCTTGTTTAATGCCTCCTATTTCTTGTCTGATTTCGACGAATTGCTTTTCAGTATGATTCGCAAAAGCATTCATCGTGTCTAAAATATCTCTAATATCTTTTTTTATCTCCAAGATATCATTATTATTCATTGTCTCCATATAAATACAGTCTAGACATTATTTAGTTAAATAGCAAGTTGTATAATTAAGCGAAAAAATCATTTATACACGGTTAAATTACATGTCTAGCGTTACATCTTTTTCCACAGTCAAATAATATTATTAAATAACAATTTAATATCAATTTAGTTATTGCTTGTCGAGAGGGCATATTTTGGTTTATAGTGTCTTTATTATGTTAAAACTTTGGAATACCGAATCTCGCACACGTGAGGCTTTTGGTTCTATTATTGAAAACGAAGTTCATATGTATTCTTGCGGACCCACTGTTTATGGTCGCGCTCACATCGGCAATCTGCGCGGATACGTAATTTGGGATGTCCTCAAACGTTTATTAAAATCTGACGGTTACAATGTTGTTCATGTCATGAACATCACAGATGTTGGTCATCTTACTGATGATGCTGATTCAGGCGAAGACAAAATGATCAAATCCGCTCGCGAGCAAGGCAAAACCGCATGGGATATAGCCAATAAATATGAAGAATTATTTAAGCAAGATGCAAATGATTTAAACATCATATTGCCAGAATCGCCTCTATTATGCAGGGCCACCGAACATATCGACGATCAAATAAAACTCGTTAAAATCTTAGAAGAAAAAGGTTATACTTATCAAACAAGTGATGGTATTTATTTTGATACATCCAAATTCCCTGAATATGGTAAATTTTCTGGTCAACCATTGGATGAAAAGCTTGCCGGCGCGCGCGTTGAATCGTCTGCGGAAAAGAAAAATCCTACGGACTTTGCTCTTTGGAAATTTAGCTATCCAAACGGAGTTAGTTATCAAGATTATTTGGAAAAAACAACAAAGAATGCTAACGAAATAGCGCAACGTCAAATGGAATGGCAAAGTCCTTGGGGTATTGGTTTTCCGGGTTGGCATGTTGAGTGTTCGGCCATGAGCAAAAAATATCTTGGTCAGCCTTTTGATATTCACACTGGTGGAGTAGATCATATTCCCGTGCATCACGAAAACGAAATAGCGCAGAGTGTTTGCGCTTATGGCGTGCCATTGGCAAATTTTTGGTTACATAATGAATTTTTATCGGTTGAAGGTCAAAAAATGAGCAAATCACTTGGCAATATTTATACATTAGATGATTGTCGCAATCATAATATAGATCCGCTTGCGCTACGCTATTTTTATCTTGGAGCTCATTATCGTCAAAAGCTAAACTTTACCTGGGAAGCGGTTTCTGCCTCACAAAATGCTCTAAACAAACTTCGCCAAACAATTCGCGAATGGGATTCACCATCAAGAATTAATTTAGAGTATGATGATCATTTTAAGGCCGAAATCATGGATGATATCAACACAGCTTCGGCGCTTGGTATTTTATGGGAAATGGTTAACAATCCAAATATTCCAACATCCGAAAAATCAGCAACTTTAATAGAATGGGATAAAATTTTAGGATTGAGTTTAAGCAATTACATTGCCAAACAAATCGAAATCCCAGAAAATATTATCGCCATAGCAAATCGACGTTGGGAGGCTCGTCTAAGCAAAGATTGGAACACTGCTGATAACCTCCGTCAAGAATTAGAAACACTCGGCTGGACAATGCAAGATGGTGAAAATGGTTATAAATTACAACCAAATAAATAAATTAATATTTTACTTTTATTTTTAAGCATACTTCATGCCACATTCACACTTCTTGTCACTATCCTAGGAACACAGATAGTAAAAATTTGATTTTATAATTTTTTTGTTTTTATGTTATAATATATTCAAAATCTATGCAGGCAACTTCACAGCAAATCGAAGAGGATCGTTTTGAAGAAAGTCATCTTTCTGAAATTGCAATAAATGAACCAAAATCATCAATCGAACCAACTCCCCAAATAGAAACGGAGGATATTTCAGGTTTAGAGGCCGATAAACGAGCTTTAGATTCCATAGAAAGTTCAGAAATACAAACATCTGACGGACAAATTGTCAAAACTTTACGCGCCATTCCCACTGAAAAACAAAGTCAGATGCCTACTGAAGAGCAAGTTGAAATAGCAAGTCAAGACAAGTTAATCAAAGAAGTAGAACAAATCATGTCTTCAGATTTGGCACAGATTGATTCAAAAACAAAGCAACTAACCGGAATATTTACCGAAATGCCTATCGACAAACAAACATTACTTAAACAAGAAGGAGAGAGAATTGCGCGCGAAATTGCAGATATGATCAAATCCAATAGACTCAATCTTAAAGAAATTCACAACGATATTGAACAATGGCTACATATTATACCCGCGGTAAACAAGCCATGGCTAGCGCAACAAGCCACAATTATTACAGATAAAATTGCCAATCTTCATGAAGAGTATATCCGCGATAATGCTAACCTTAATTAACCATGATCTTTAACGTATTTTTAGCCTTACCAATCGGCTTAACAACTCAATCAACAGGAGGAATTTCTTTCAGTTTTCTGTTTTCAAACCCTATTTTATTTTACACATTGATTATTGTTGGTTTATTTGGAGGTATTTTTTTAATTGTATTTTTAATCAGGAGATATTTGCATCTCAAAGTAAAATACACGCGCTCCAATCAAAAAATTGTGCTTCGCGTTAAGGTGCCAAAAGAAGTGCGTCGTGAAGATGTGGAGCAACAAAAAAGCTTGCAACAAATGCAAGAACTTATTGGTTTCACGGAAACAATTTTTCAAACTATTGGGTCCATGCGCGCGGACAGAGGGATATCAGCCTGGCTCAAAGGTCGTGAAGACGTTCTTACATTTGAAATAGTTGTGCATAAAAGCTTAATCATGTTTTATGTTACATGCCAAAAAAAGCACCGACAATTTATTGAATCCCAAATTCAAGCGCAATATCCGCATTCATCTATTGAAGATTTAGGAGATTATAATATTTTCTCACCCAAAGGTGTTGCTTTGGGCGCATATCTTTCATTTAAAAAACCCTATTATTTTCCAATCAAAACTTACAAAAAAATGGAATCCGATCCGTTAAATACCATCACCAATGCTCTTTCTAAAATTGAAGATAATGACGGAGCCGCGATTCAATTTGTTATCAAATCAGCTTATGCAAAATGGCGCAACGAAGGATTGCGTATAGCTCGCGCCATGCAACAAGGCAAAAAATATTCCGAAGTAAGTAAAAGTGGATTAAGTAAATTCATTAAAGAGACCGGAGATATTATTAAAGGTCCTAAAGAATCTGAAAAACCCGAAGAGCAATATAGGCTGTCTCCGCTAGAAGAAGAAATGGTTAAAGGTCTAGAAGAAAAAGCTTCTAAGGCTGGGGTTGATGTTAACATTCGCGTAATTGCTACTGCCAACAACTTTGAAAAAGCGAAACATTATCTCGATGATATTTTAAACGCTTTTGGTCAGTACAATATTTTCGAGTATGGAAATGCATTTAAAGTTTCTACTCCTCGCAATCAAAATCAATTAATATCTTTTTTTATTAACCGACATTTTGATCCTCGTTTTGGTATCGTATTTAACAGCGAAGAACTCTCGTCTCTTTGGCATTTGCCATTGCCTTCAACCGAAACGCCTAAAATTGATTGGCTCCTTTCACGTAAATCCCTTCCACCATCAAATCTACCTCGTGAAGGAATCTTACTTGGAATTTCAACTTATCGTGGCCATACCTATGAAATTCGCCAAAAACAAGCAGATCGCAGACGTCATTCTTACATAATAGGTAAATCTGGAGGTGGTAAATCCGTATATATGAGCTCCATGATCAAGCAAGATATTGAAAACGGTCATGGGGTTTGTGTTATGGATCCTCATGGCGATTTGGCACGCGAATGCATAGAATTTGTTCCCAAAGAACGTGCTGAAGATGTTATTTATTTTAATCCTGCTGATTACGAACGCCCAATGGCTTTAAACATGCTTGAGTATGATCCAAAAAATCCACAACAAAAAACTTTTGCCGTTGAAGAAATGTTAAAGATTTTTGATCAATTATACGATCTCAAGGCCACAGGCGGGCCAATGTTTGAATATTACATGCGTAATGCAATGCTTTTAATCATGGATCATCCCGAATCCGGCTCTACTTTGGTAGAGATTCCCAAAGTTTTGGCCGATGATCAATACCGCGCTTTCAAGTTAAGTAAATGCACCATGGCAAATGTTAGAGATTTTTGGATTAAAGAAGCGCAAAAAGCCGGGGGCGAAGCATCTTTGGCAAACATGGTTCCGTATATTGCATCCAAACTTACTCCTTTTATTACTAATGACTTTTTACGTCCTGTTATATCTCAACAAAAATCAAGCTTTAATTTTCGCGAAGCCATGGATTCGGGCAAACTCATTTTTTGCGAATTGAACAAGGGTAAGTTGGGCGACATGAGTTCTTATCTTGTTGGCATGATTATTGTGGGTAAAATTCTTATGGCCGCATTGTCACGAGGCGATATGGAAGCTTCAAAACGCAAAGATTTTTATTTATACATTGATGAGTTTCAAAATTTTTTAACGGATTCCATTTCTGCTATTTTATCCGAAGCTCGCAAATACGGACTCAATCTCATCATCGCTCATCAATTTATTAGTCAACTTGCACGCAAAGGGGATACGGCCATCAGAGACGCTATTTTTGGTAACATTGGCACCATGTCCGCTTTTCGTATTGGCGCCGAAGACGCAGAGTTTTTGGAAAAAGAATTTTCTCCAATTTTTACTAAATTTGATCTCATGAACGCTGAAGCTTACACTGTTAATATCAAATTATTGATTGATAATACCGCATCCAAACCATTTAACATGATGCCAATAAAACCACCTGATGGTAATAAAAAACTAGCTGAAATGATTAAAGAGCTTTCTCGATACAAATATGGAATCAAACGTGAAATAATCGAAGCAGAGCTTGCCGAACGTTATAACGAAATAGATAAAATGGTTCAAAGTGAAGCTGAATCCGCTCAATCTCATGGATCATTTGACTTTTAACGTTTCACGGGTAAACTAAAAGTATGCTACAATTATATGTGGATAAAAATAAAACTTATCCACAATTGACATAAACAAAAATTATGACATTAAACCCACAAGATGCTGTAAATGAAGCGGAAAATAACGATAGTCAAGAGCTTACCGCATCACAACCCATTACCGATGACAACTCAAACGATAATGATGCTGTCATTTTAAATTCCATCGAGACAAAACTCGCTCTGGCGCGTAAAATGATTGCTAATTTAAAACAAGAAATCAGCAATCTGGATCGTCTTTTGGCTAGCGATGCCGAACCGGCTGATTTACAACAATTTGTGCGTTCTGAATCAACAATCGAAGGCGATCTCATGCATCCTGTAAATGAAGGCAAGATTGTGGAAGGTGTTTTTGACGGGCAAAATATGATCGGTTCTGATGGTAAAACCTATATTGTACCTCCAAATTATGCCTCTAAATCCAAACTAGTTGAGGGCGATATCATGAAACTTACGATTCAACCCAATGGTAGTTTTCTATACAAACAAATCGGCCCCATTGAACGCCAACGCGCAATGGGAGTTTTAACCAAAGATGAAATAACCGCTGATTGGAAAGTTATAGCCGAAGGCAAAAAATACAATATTCTTACAGCTTCAGTTACATATTTCAAAGGCAATAACGGAGATGATGTGGTCATTCTTATCCCCAAAGCCGCTCCTTCCAAATGGGCTGCCCTTGAAAATGTAATTCATAGAGTTTAAATCATTCAAAGTTAAAATAACAAATCCATCAAGAGCGTTTTAAATTGCTCTTGATTTTTTATCCTAATTTTTTCTGCAATATTTTTAAATATAATGATAAATTTATAAAAGTTGCTAATGCTATAAGTTTATATTTGACCAGTCCCTTCCTAATGAGTATTCTTTTGGCGTATATATGAGCAATCTAAGCAGAGCTTATCGTCCAAAACTATTCAGTGATACAAGTGGACAGCAAAAAGTAGTCGAAACGCTTCGGCGCGAAGTTGAGCAAAATAAATTAGGGCACGCCTATTTGTTTTCTGGACCGCGCGGAGTCGGTAAAACCACGGTAGCTCGTATTTTTGCAAAAGCGGTAAATTGCAAAGATCCACAAAAAGGAGAGCCTTGCTTAAAATGTTCTTCATGTTTACGCATAGCGCAAAATCAAGCCATTGATCTTATAGAAATGGATGCCGCTTCGCATCGCGGTGTCAATGAAATTCAAGAAGCTGTTATTGATCACATTAAATATGTTCCCGCAATTTTAAAATACAAAGTTTATATTTTAGATGAAGCTCACATGCTTACCGACCATGCTTGGAATGCTCTGTTAAAAACAGTGGAAGAGCCCCCAGAATATGCTATTTTTATTTTTGCCACCACCGAACGTCACAAGGTTCCAGCAACTATCATATCTCGCTGTCAACGTTTCGAATTTGGGCGAATCGATTCTAAAGATATCGTTTATCGCTTAAAAAAAATAGCTGAATCCGAAAAAGTTACTATTGATGATGATGTTTTATTTACAATATCCTCAAAAACAGAGGGATGTTTACGCGATGCTGAAAATCTTTTGGGTCAATTAATGAGTTTGGGCGAAAGTAAAATTAATTCCGAAATTGCGTCCATTATCATTCCGCCTTCGCAAAAACCTATTGCAGCCGAACTATTAAACCTTGCTCTAAATAGCAAAATCAGTGAGTTATTAAAATTAATCGGTTCTTTAGAACAAGAAGGAATTTCATTTACACCTTTATTTGATGATCTTATTGCTTCATTACGAGACATCTTACTTGCCAAACATGTTCCTCATCATGCGGAGATGTTAAATCTGGCAGGCGAAACCGAAAAGCTATTGGTAAATCTCACAACTTGCGCCAATGACTCTCTTCTTGTGCAAGCGTCTCACATACTAATTGAACGTAGACGTGAAGCTAAACATGGTATTGACCCGCGTTTCGCTTTAGAACTAGGTTTAGTAGCCATTGCTACTCAATCATCACGACTACCAATCAGCCAACAAGAAACAAACATGCCTCCGCCATCAGTTGGCGTGGAAATTAATTCAAACAATTCTCTGTCTACCATCAAATCAACCAGTGATCATTCTCAATCTAATCAAAAACCCACAAATCCTCCAGTAGATATTGATTTAGGAAGCAATAATCTCGAAAATACAAATTTTAATCAACAAAAACAAAATAATTCGCTAGAAAAATCAGAAATCTCTAATCAAACAAACAATAAATTGCAAATTCATGACATTCAACGTATCTGGCATAAATTTTTACAAGAGTTTGAAGACAGTAAATCTCTTCTTTTTATCCTTAAACCTTGTCGTGTCATTGGCGTGGAAGAGGATTGTGTTTTGTTGGAATTAAAATTTGCTTATCATAAAAAAAATATTGAAAATGTTCGCAATAAACAATTAATCGAAAATGCCTTACGTAAACATTTGAATGTAAACAATATTACCATCAAAGGGGTTATTTCCGAACAAAACAATACTAGTCAATCAACAAAAACCGTAAAAGATGCGGTTAACTCCATTATTGACGCCTTTGGAGGTGAAATAATCAATTAATTTGATTTTCTTTGGTTATTGACTAAATCCGCTAAAATTCATATTATGAACACACCTCATGCGTTTATAATAAGTTTATTTACAATCCGGGGTCGTCTAATGGTAGGACTACAGACTCTGAATCTGTCTATCGGGGTTCGAATCCCTGCCCCGGAACCAAATTGTATGTTCAGCGTTTGTTGCCTCGGCGCTCCGCGCCTCGGCAGGCAGATTGTATAGTATTTGCCAAGATTTTTTCGGTTCAATCGCCACCTTTTACGAAAGCAAAAAGCGGTTCGAGCCAATCCTTTTGAGAAAATCCCGTCCCGCGACGGGATTTTCTTGCAAAGCGATAATTTTGGCTTGTTGAGCCGCTAAAATGAATTGTCTGGCCGGTTCGAGCCAATGATTGCCGTTTCGCTCAAAATCTTTCAATTTTTGGGCAAGCTCGCTTTTTTCGTTGATAAATTTTTCCTTTTTGGCGATGTATTCCTCGCGCGAAATCGTGCTGTCCAAATGCGCGTCCAAAAGTAGATCGAGCTTGCCTTCAAGCTTTTTTATTTTGTCTTTGAGATTTTGAGCGAAAACGGCTCCGCTTTGGGTGGCTTCCGTCTCTTCCTTGTTCAGCTCGCTTAACATCCACTCCGCCCAAGCGGAAGACAAAGAAACTTTTTGAAGCTCGTTTGCGACTTCCTCCTCCAAAACTTCCTCGCGGATATATTTTTGCGAACATTTTTTATCCCGCTTTTTGGTGCAACGATAATAGTTGTGTCCTTTTTGCGTTTCGGAAGTTATGGCGCAACCGCATTCACCGCAAACGAGCATATTTCTAAACGGATATTCTTTTTGGCTCGGCTTTTTAGGGCGCGAGCGATCCGCCATTACCTTTTGGCACGCTTCAAAAAGTTTCTTTGCAATCATTGGCTCATGCTTTCCGTCATAAAGTTCGCCGTTGTATTTAAAAACGCCGTAATAGAACGAATTGGAAAGTATGCTTTGGATATTGGAAACGGAAAGCATATTTTTCTTTCGGCTCAACAAGCCGGCGGAAGTTATCAACTTCCGCAAATCTTTCAGAGAATAATTACCGGTTGCGTATAGTTCAAAAATTTTGCGAACGAGGCGAAATCTTTCCGGGTCTTTTATCATTGTGTGTGTTCGCAAGTCGTTTAAATAGCCAAGTGGAGCGTAGCCGGGTAATTCGCCTCGGCGCAATTTTTGACGCAACCCTCTTTTAGTATTCTCTGAAAGATTATCCACAAAGTATTTGGATTGCCCAAAAGCGATATTCAACATGAATTTGCCTTGCGGGGTCGGCTCAAACCAAAATGTCGGGGATTTTAGCGATTTTATTTTTCCGGTATCAATCAAAAAAATTATCCGCCCGCCGTCAATGCTGTTTCTTGCCAATCTGTCGGGGTGCCACGCTAAAATCCCCTCAGCCTCGCCGTTTTCCATTCGTTTGAGCATATCGTTAAAAATCGGTCTGCCCGGCTCTTTGGCGGTTTGTGATTCGCGAAAAGTAGCGGCGATCGGCAAATTTTCCCGCAAGGCAAATTCTTTAAGTTCCGTTTCTTGCGCTTCCAGCGACAAAACTTGTCTGTCGTCCTCGTCGGTTGATTTTCTAATGTATAAAAAGTATTTCATATTGCTTTTGGGCTATTAAAAATTATCGCTTTGCTTTCCGCCTTCGGCGGAATAAAAGGATTGGCTCGCAAACTTTCGTTTGCCTGTTGCCTTGCAACAGCGAACCGCTTTTTGCTTTCGCAAAAGGTGGCGATTGAACCGAAAAAATCTTGGCAAATACTATACAATCTGCCTGCTGAGGCGCGAAGCGCCGAGGCAACAAACGCTGAACATACAATTTGGCTCCACACCCTGAACGAAATCCGAACTTTTTTTCGCGAAAATCCGGACGCTGAATTTTGAAAAAGATTTGCGCTCGGGCGGGCGAAAAGGAAGAGGGTTGGGGGGAAGGAATTTTTGCCCGCCCTCGCTTTTCCGCCGCCGCCGAATTTCGTACCAGCGAAGCTGGTGCGCCGCCAATATAGTTACGCTCGACCCGCCCTGCCCACTCGCGCGCAACATCAAGGAACTCCCTAGTATTGCTACATTCCAATTTGGCATATTACACTATGGAATATAACATATAAATATTAAAACAACAAGTATGAGTAAAACTATTTATTCAAAAGACCACAAATTTTTAACCGAGCAATTAAAAAAAGCCCGAGTTGAAGCCGGTTTTGATCAAGAGAAAGTCGCAGAATTATTGGGGAAAACCCAATCTTACATTTCTAAAATTGAAGCCGGACAAAGACGGGTTGATGTAGTTCAGCTAAAAGAATTTGCACGTGTTTATAAAAAATCGCTGGATTATTTTATTAAAAAATAATATGGATTTATCAACGCTTAAAAAAGAATTGCAAAAAATAAAAAAGCTTGGTTTTGTGCCCACTCATCGAACTGGTGATACAGGGATTGGTAAAACGCTTGAGGATTTATTGAAAATAAAGGAAAACAATATCCCGCTTCACGATATTGCTGGTGTCGCAGAGCTTAAAGCATATCGTAAAAGCGCAAAATCCATGCTTACTCTTTTTACTCTTGAGCCGCTTCCAAAAGGTGGCGATAGAGATAGAATGTTGCTTGATAATTTTGGCTATTCAAAACGAGATAATGGGCGCTCGAAAGAATTACACTCAACGCTTTCTTGCAAACGATATAATAATCAATCTCTCAAACTTTCAGTTTCCGGCGATAAAATCCGTGTGCAAGGCAAGAATAAACGGTTAAATGTTTACTGGGATATGGAATCGGTGCAAAAAAAATTTGGTAACAAATTGCCTGCCTTGGTTTATGTTTTAGCCGAGTCGAAAGAAATAAAAAGAAAAGAACATTTTCATTTTAACGAAGCGTATTTATTGAGTGGTTTTGATTTCGAACTGTTTAAGAAAATGGTTAAAAAAGACCAAATCGTTGTAGATTTTAGGATGTATTATAGACCAAACGGAAGCGTTAGAAATCACGGAACTGGTTTTAGAATAAAAATAAACAAACTTTATAACTGCTTTAGAAATAAAGATCGGTTAATTTAATTCTTTCGGAGAATTACAATACTCTCTTTGTTCATCGTTTCTTCTAACGCCCCGACAATGTTTGTTGGTGAGTTTTTAATTGGCATTCTTTTGCCGGGGATATTCCTAACAAAAACATCTTCACAAGTAAAGCCAATTTTTTCGCCCAATTCCGCGATTATAAAGTCCGTTGGTATTCTTACTTGCTTTACTAACCGATTACCAACGACTAAGCAGAAGTATTTTTTCGACTTCAATATTTTATAAGCTTGCTTTAGGCAATCATTCAAACCAATATAAAAACTCAAAACATCTTTTGCCCTTTTTTCATCTATTTTTGAGATTTTATTCAAGGAATCTTTTAAATACTTTGAATCCAACGCATGTTCAAGGGTTTTAGTCGCTTTCCCGCCCAATAATTCATTATCAACACCCGAAGCTTTGTTCGGGTCATCAAAAATATCTATCCATTGAGCCGAAAGGCGAGAAAATTGGCCATAAGCGACCGTTGTCCTTGAATCTCCATAGGGCGGAGAAGTAATAATACAATCAATTGAATTGTCTTTTATACCATTGGTTTTTAAGGAATCACCATAAATTATTTTAGTCCAAGCTTTTTTATTTACATCTTTGTAAAAATCAGTCATCCCCTTAATATTTGCCTCTGTTTTCTTTTTGAAAATTCCCAAAACATCGGGATTATAATTTTCTAGCTTCTCCCTTTTTATTCTAACAAGCTTAAACTCTCCACTTTTTGTATTGGAGGATAGTCGCACAGTTTCGCTGAACGAAACCATAAAATAATTTTTTACATCCTCGTTTTTTATTTTTAAAATCGCTTTTTTGATTTTAGCTAATTGAATAATAGCTTTTTCTTTAAACCAAAAATCAATATTATTAAAATTCGGCTTTTTAACTTTCGTGTCTTTGATTTTTTCAATTTCGGAAAGTAATTTAAAATACTCGTTTGTCAGTGTAGAGGGATTGATTGGCGTTGTTTTGGCTTTTGCCAGAAATATCGCCAATGGATTCAAATCAATTCCGTAAGCATTTCTGCCTAAAAGTTTGCTTTCAACTAAAGCGGTACCTGAACCGCAAAAAATATCGCAAATTGTTTCTCCTGATTGGCTGTAATTTTCTAACAATCGCCTTGCGACTTGCGGAATAAACATTGCCGGATATGTGTGTATACCATGGGTGTATGATTTTGTTTTCTCGCCCTTATAATCCCACGAATAATCTATCCGCCTAACATATTTTTCGTCTTTGACTTTCTCTTTTTCAATTTGTGTTTCTAAATTCCTAATAATTTTTACAACAACTCCTCTAATTTCAACTTCTTCTCTATAAATAGGAAAAAGTGTCGGATTTGCTGGTTGTAATCTAATTCGATTTTTTTCTCGGTATAGTTTTTTTAAGGTCGCTTCGTTGTCGTCTATTATAGCAACAACAGTTTGCCCGTTGTCGGCAAACTCTTGTTTTCTAATAACAACAATATCTCCGTCAAAAATTCCTTCATCAATCATGCTATTACCTTGAACACGCAAGGCGTAATTTTTTCCGTATTTTCCAACTTCATCTTTTGAAACAGTTATTGTTTCGCCAAGAGTTTCTATCGCCTCAATTGGTTGTCCAGCCGCTATTGTTCCAACTAACGGCACTTCGATCGTCGCTTTCTCATTTCTTGTTGATACTGCTCGTGGTTGGTTGTATTCTTTTTGCAAATAGCCGGCTTCTTGAAGTTTTTTAACATGGTGATGGGCCGTAGAAACAGAGGATAGCTTAAGGTGTTTTTTTATTTCCTCAAGCGAAGGCGAAAACCCCTTCTTTTTTTGAAAAGAGGTAATAAAATCCAATGCTTGTTTTTGACGTTTTGTGAGCATAAGTTTATAGCTATTGACTTTCTATTTATTTTCGACTACACTTTAATTGTAGACGATTTTAAAAATGTCGTCAATACTTTATAAACATTAACCAAAACAATATGCCAAAATTTAGCAGGACTCAAAAATTCACAAAAGCTAATATTGCCAATGTTCCCCAAAATAAGGCAATCATTTACAAGATAAAAAGCAAAAGCGGGGAAAATCTTTATACTGGAATCGCTGGTCGCGGTCGTCCACAAGACAGGTTGCTAGAACATAAGGAAATAAAAAAAGAAATGATTCCAGAAGGCATAAGATTTCAATATGCACAGGTCAAGACAAAAGAAATTGCCCACAAAATTGAAAAGTCGATTATAAAAAAAGAACAACTCGAATTTAACGAGCAACATAAATAAATATATGAACTACTACAACAATTTTTACAAATCAAATTCCAAAGTCAAAGTTTTCATCAGCTTTGATTATGACCATGATGTAGATTTAAAAAATCTACTTGTTGGGCAAGCAAAAAATGATGACAGCCCATTTGAAATCACTGATATGTCGGTTAAAGAGGAATTGTCTGGAGATTGGAAAGAAAAAGTTAGGACAAGAATTAAGAAAGTTGATCAGGTTGTTATAATTTGCGGTCAGTATACTAATACCGCTAATGGCGTAGCAGCAGAAGTTAAAATTACTCAGGAAGAAGAAAAACCATATTTTCTGTTATGGGGCAGAAGTGATGAAACTTGCGTTAAACCAAAAAATGCGAAAGATGAAGATAAGATTTACAAATGGACTTGGGATAATCTTAAAAATTTATTGGACGGACAAAGATAAAATATGAGTGATTTATTTTCAAAAAATGAAAAAGAATACGGAAATAGTTATCAAGAACATCTATTTGAACAGTATAAATTATTTGTTGGTAGCATTGAAAAAACAAGTGATAGGCGGCAACAGGCAAATAATTATTTTATCGCGATAAACACAGCCTTGATTTCTTTGATTGGCTTGTCTTTCCAAATTAAAATTTTTGAAAATTCACCATGGCTTAAAATTTTACTTGCAGTTTTAGGGATAGTAATTTGTGCTATCTTTTATTTTTTAATTAGATCGTATAAACAACTTAATACAGGAAAATTTGCCGTCATTCACGAAATTGAAAAAAATTTACCCCTCGCTTTATATAAATATGAATGGAAGATTTTAGGCGAAGGCAAAGATAAATCAAAATATTATCCTTTTTCGCATATTGAACTTTGGATACCATGGATTTTTGGAGTTTTATATTTTGTCTTGGGAATTTATTTTGCTTTTTGTAAATAATTTTAGGCGGCGCACCAGCTTCGCTGGTACGAAATTCGGCGGCGGCGGAAAAGCGAGGGCGGGCAAAAATTCCTTCCCCCCAACCCCCTTCCTTTTTGCCCGCCCGAGCGCAAATCTTTTTCAAAATTCAGCGTCCGGATTTTCGCGAAAAAAAGTTCGGATTTCGTTCAGGGTGTGGAGCCAAAAATCTCGTTTATGAGATTTTTAATTTTATTACTTTTATATCGCAAGATTGCATTAAAATTTACTAATATTATCCAAATAGTGCACTAATACATCAAATTTGCTATACTGCGCTTATTATGAATAGTTTTTCTGAAAAAGTATTAAATGTGGTTAAAAAAATACCAAAAGGAGAAGCGCTTTCCTATAAAGAAGTGGCAAAACGCGCTGGAAGACCTAAAGCTTATCGCGCCGTGGGCAATATCTTAAATAAAAATTTTAACCCTCAAATACCTTGCCATAGAGTAATTCGTTCAGATCAATCAATAGGAGGCTTTAACAGAGGCACTGAAGAAAAATTGCGCCTGCTTAAAAAAGAAAAAGCAATCTAATCACAATCAAAAAAATTGTCTATTATTTGCAACAAGGTTATTATATGGAGGTAAACATTAAAAATTAATCTTTTTATATGAAAAAACCGTTTTATTTTTTGATTTTATCGCTTGCTTTAATCACTTTGGCCGGCGGTTGTATTGAATATAAAATAATCGAAGATCCAACAGTCGAAACAAATCCGCTTGATGCCGAACCCGAGACAATAACTGAACAAGAACCGCTCGAAGAGCCTCCTGCTGTTATTGGAGGCGATCGTGATAGTCACGGTTGTTTAATTGGCGCTGGATATCAATATTGTCCTGCCAAAGAATCATGCGTTAGAGTTTGGGAAGAGGAGTGTGAGGAACTTAATACAAATGATTCAAAACAAAAATTCGCCACAGCAGATGAAACTCTAGCCGGCGAAGGTGTAATTTCTTATATTTCATCATCCGATCATTATAAACAAAATCAAGGAAGTCAAATTTATATCGCCGATTTATCTCCCAAAGATTGCGAAGGATGTTTTTCGGTTACAGCAAATTATAAAATCATAAGCTCTGAAGAATCAGGCAAAATCGCACGCATGATAGCCAAAGTAGACATGGAGAATTGGAATGTAACAAATGTTTCCCTTATGGATGTTCCAATCGTGGACAGAACCGCTAATGAATGCGTTGATATTGGCGGTCGCGTAGTTGTCGCGTCCGAAGGAGGAGCTTGCAAATATCAAGAGGCCTACGTGGGTGTCATCTCTGATCGTGTTGAGCAAAATATTTGCTGTAAATAACAATCTCATAAATCAATTTTAACCGCTTTTTGCGGTTTTTATAATTATCAATCATCCTTCCTATAGGTTATTAAAAGTAGCTCAAATATAACGAGTTTGATATAGTAAACACATGTCCACGATCAACAATTCAATCAAAATCGTCTCTTGGAATGTTAATGGTCTTAGAGCTATTTTAAAAAAAGATTTTGAAGCTTGGATGAATAAATCCGACGCCGATATTATTTGTCTGCAAGAAACAAAAATTACCTCACCAGAGCAACTTCCTTCTCATATTGAGCATCCAAAAAATTGGACAGCATATTGGCATTGTTCCACCGAAAAAAAGGGTTACAGCGGAGTTGTTATTTTTAGCAAAATCAAACCTAAAAAATACATCTCCGAATTTGATTATCCCATATTAAACAAAGAGGGGAGGATTATTGGAGCAGAATACAAGAGTTTTATTTTATTTAATGTTTATTTTCCCAACGGTGGGATGGGTCCGCATCGTTTAGAATATAAATTAAAATTTTATGATGAGTTCTTAAAAATGATCTTATCATACAAGAAAAAAGGTAAAAAAATCATTTTTTGTGGCGATGTAAACACAGCACATAAAGAAATCGATCTTGCTCGTCCCAAAGCCAATGAAAAAAACACGGGTTTTTTACCCGAAGAACGCACTTGGATCGATAAAGTTATTGCCTCTGATTATATTGATATATTTCGCCATTTTAACAATAAACCCAATCAATATACTTATTGGGATATGAAAACCGGCGCACGCGCGCGAAATGTTGGTTGGCGCATAGATTATTTTTTTGTGGATAAAAAACTTGTACCTCATATCAAAGAAGCTAAAATTCATCCGAATGTTCAAGGATCAGATCACTGTCCAATCAGTATGGTTATAAAAGAAAATTAATAAATTATCATCAAACATCAATTGCCAACCAGTAATTATAACCATACAAAAAAGCGTTATATTTTAGTTTTTATTGAATGTGCTAAAATAACCGTATGCAAAAAACACAAATCGCAATATTAGTAACATTTACAGCAACACTTTTCTTTTTTGGGTTAGGATGTAACTCTTTTAATAAAGATACCCAATTTACAGAATCTGAAACCATCGTTACAGAGGAACGTAGCGATTCAATTGATTATGGCGATCAACAAATGGCTGAAGACACAGCTTTTTCCAATCCGGCCACGATTTACTGCCTTAGTCAAGAAGGTCAGTTTTATATGAAAAAAACCATGAGTGGCGCTACCGAAGGATATTGTATTTTACCAAGTGGTTTAGAATGTGAAATTTGGGCAATGTACAAGGGAGATTGCGGAAAAGTAAAAAAACCAGAAATTGATAATTCGACACTTTCTACAACTACAGAGTTAGAGACAGAGAAGAATACGAATCTAACAACATCAACAGCTTTGGATGCGTTAAAATCACCCACCACAAGCACAACTAACATTCTAGAAAATGAAGAATTTAAACAAGAGCCAGAAATTTCAAATAATGGCAAGAAAAAAATCAAAGGCGATATCGATATAGCAGTTCGTCCCGGAAATGAAAATGGAGAGATTATTATGACTTGGGATACGCATGAACTTTCCGCGCCAGAAGGTTACATTATCATGCTTGGGACAAATTCTAATTTGTCATATCCCACTAAATTTTCTTATATTCTAGAAAACGAAAACTCTTACTCTTTTACTTGGACAGATCTCAACCCGGATCGTGAATATTATTTTCGCGTTTGCATTAAACAAGGTGAAAATTGCTCAATTTATAGTCCAGTTATTAGTATTGCGCCATAACAACGTAATAATTTAAGTATGAATCTATCAATAAACTATTTTGACAAAAACATGCGCGCCGATCTTGCTTCAGAAGATCGCATCACTCCACTGCAGATTATGAACGCGCGTCAAGAACTTTTGGATATTTTTGCATCCGGCGAGCAAGGCTGGCTCAAAATTCTAGATGATAAAAAATATTGGCAAACTGTTAAAACACAAATACAATATTTTTCCAAATTTAAACATTTACTTGTCTTGGGCATCGGCGGATCTAGTTTAGGTTGTCGTGCCATAATAGAAGCATTACGTGTCTCTGGCGCCAAAACCAAAATCCATTTTGCTGGTGATACAACTGACCCAGATGAGATTGAAGCTGTTTTTAGTCAATTAGATTGGAAGCATACAGCTATCAATGTTATCAGTAAATCCGGTGAAACTTTAGAAACAATGAGCGTCTTTTTCTTGGCCAAAGAACGTTTAGAAAAAGCCGTAGGGGTTAAAAAAGCTTCAAAATCAATAATTTGCATTACAGACCCTGAAAAAGGCGCTCTGCTTGATTTTGCACGTGAAAATGATTATGCAATTTTATCTATTCCGCAAAATATCGGTGGACGTTTTTCCACTCTTACGGCTATTGGTCTTTTTCCTGCTGGTTTAGCTGGAATTAATATTTTTAAAATATTATCAGGCGCGATAGCTTTACGTAATGATTGGCAACAATACGGAGGAGCGTCACATATAATCAATCAATTTGCAGCTTATCACACTGCGCATTACTACAAAAAACGTGGAATTCATGTTCTTTTTTGTTACGCTTCGGCCTTAAAGCGTTTTACCGCTTGGTATCAACAAATCTGGGCGGAGTCTTTAGGCAAAACTCCGGTCGCTGGCCCCACACCAATCATGGCCATAGGCCCCACAGATCAGCATAGTCAACTACAACTTTTTCAAGATGGTCCAAATGACAAAGTTTATACTTTTTTACAAGTGGAATCTTTCCAAGCAAAACCTCGCGTCCCTGTTGCTATCACAAGAATGGCTAATTTGAGCTATGCTAAAAATCAATCTTTTCAAAATTTAATTCAATCCGCTTTAATCGGCACATCAGAAGCTTTAATGGCTCAAAACAAACCTGTTGGCATTCTTAGTATCAAAAAAATAGATGAAATTTCACTTGGCCAACTTTTTGTTTTTTATGAAATTGCTGTTGCTATGATGGGTCTCATGCTACATATCAATCCTTTTAACCAACCCGGAGTAGAAGATAGTAAACAACGTGTCAAAAAACTACTAACCTCTAACAGATAAAAATCCATCAAGAATAACTTAAAAATTTTTTAATAAACTTTAGTTTTTACTCCTAACAAACTTAAAAATGAATTTTAATCTTTGGTCTTAACATGTTTTATGTTATAATGCAGTTATAATCTTAATTCAATTATTTATAACTAATTATGCCTGCAAAAAAGAAGGCGCCTGCTAAAAAAAAGGTTACGCCAAAAAAATCCAGTTCTTATAATAAGGGTTTATTGGCCACCGGCATTATAGCCGGAGCCGCTTTAGCTATTGGTACAGCCTATTATCTCAATACGCCAAAAGGTAAAAAAATGCTTCATAATGTCGAAAAGAAAGCTTTGGAAATGCAAAAAAAATTAGTTGCCGAACTCAAAAAACAAAAAAAACTCACCAAAGCCAACTATGAAATTGCTGTCAAAAAAGTAATGGCTTATTACGCCAAAACAAAAGACATAGCTTCCACAGAAATTCCTCAAGTTCGCGAATATTTGATGGATAAATGGCAAGAAATTGAAAAAGAATATAAAAAAATTAAATAGTCTCAAAATAAATAACCTTAAAAAAATCAGCCCTGCATCTAAGGCTGATTTTTTTATTACCAACGCTCAAGTTTTTTTATAAATATTAAATATTTCATAAAAATTACTAAGTTTGTAAATTATTAATCAATCTTTTCTTTAAAATCCATAGAGCGCAATGGAATAATTTTTAATTTTCCCGCTTTAACATCGATATTCACCTTAGATTTTTCTTGCAATTTTCCTTCGATTATCATGAGTGATAATTCGTCCAAAATTAGATCTTGAATCGCTCGCTTTAATGGACGCGCGCCGTAAACCGGATCATAACCCTTTTCGGCTATAAATTCTTTGGCTTTATCCGTAAACTCAATTTCTATTTTACGTTCCTGAAGTCGTTTAGCAAGCTCTTTCAATTGTAATTCAACAATTTGCTTCAAATCATCTTTGGATAAAGAATTGAACACTATTGTGGCGTCAATACGATTAATAAACTCTGGTCGAAACGATTCACGCAATAAATCCATAATCCGTGCTCGAGTTTCTTGGTTAGCCACATCATCAGAGTTTCCCATGTCACTAAAACCAATTACACCTCCATGCGCGCCATCATGCAAAATCACATCCGATCCTAAATTGGAAGTCATTATAATAATCGTATTTTTAAAACTAACAGTTCTGCCTTTGCCATCTGTCATTCGTCCATCATCCAAAACTTGTAACAATGTATTAAATACTTCTGGATGCGCTTTTTCTATTTCATCAAGCAAAATAATCGAATAAGGTTGACGACGAATTTTATCAGTCAATTGTCCGCCCTCATCATAGCCAACATATCCCGGAGGAGCACCTATCATACGCGCTATGGCGTGTTTTTCGCTATATTCACTCATATCCAAACGCACAATAGCTTGTTCATTATCAAACATGGCTTCAGCCAAGGCTTTAGCTAATTCGGTTTTTCCAACTCCTGTCGGCCCCAAAAACAAAAAAGATCCAATTGGGCGTTTAGGCTCTGCCAATCCTGCTCTTGAACGCCTAATCGCATTAGCCACGGCCGTAACAGCCTCATCTTGTCCAATAACACGTTTATGCAATTCATTTTCCAATTTTGCCAATTTATCCGCTTCGGTTTCCAACATGCGCGAAACAGGAATATGCGTCCAACGATTAACGACAGTTGCGATATCCTCCTCGGTAACCGCATCACGTAATAAACCGCGCTTACCCTGCATTTTCTTTAATCTTGTTTCCAATTTCTTTAATTCCTTTTCTTTATCTGGTATTGCTCCATACCTAATTTCCGAAGCTTTATCCAAATCACCAGAACGCTCTGCGATATCTGCCTTGCTTTTTAAACTTTCAATTTCTTTCTTTATATCCTGTATTTTAATCAAATTATCTTTTTCCGCCTTCCATGCTAATTCTAATTCATCAGATTTTTCACGCAATTCAGCCAAATGCTTTTCCAATTCTTTTAATCTGTTTTTGGAATCTTTATCATCTTCTTTAACCAAAGAACGCTTTTCTATTTCCAAAGTTATCATTTCTCGTTTCAATCGATCCAAATCTTCAGGCATGGATCCAATTTGCATACACAAAGCCGAAGCTGCTTCATCTATCAAATCCACGGCCTTATCCGGTAAAAATCGATCTGAAATATAGCGTGTTGATAATTTTATCGCTGAAATCAAAGCATTATCCGTAATCCGAACTCCATGATGTAGCTCGTATTTATCTTTAATGCCACGCAAAATTGTAATCGCATCTTCTTCAGAAGGTTCTTCAACCATAATAGGTTGAAATCTACGTTCCAAAGCCGCATCTTTTTCAATATATTTGCGATATTCCTTAATTGTGGTTGCGCCAATAGCTCTAAGCTCGCCACGCGCCAAAGCCGGTTTAAGTAAATTGGAAGCGTCTAAAGATCCACCCTCACCAGTGGCTCCGGCTCCAACCAATGTATGCAATTCATCAATAAACAAAATAACTTTGCCCGAACTATCTTGAACTTCTTTGATTAAAGCTTTTAATCTCTCTTCAAATTCTCCTCTAAATTTAGTTCCGGCCACTAAAGATCCAATATCCAAAGAAACCAATTCTTTTTCTTTTAAAGATTCCGGCACATCGCCTGAAACAATCCTCTGCGCCAAACCTTCTACAATTGCTGTTTTGCCAACACCAGCTTCTCCAATCAAAACCGGATTATTCTTGGTTCTACGTGATAAAACTTGCATTACGCGTCTAATTTCTTCATCTCTGCCGATAACAGGATCTAATTTTTCTTGTCTTGCTAGCTCTGTCAAATTGCGCGAATATTTTTCTAAAGCCTTATATTTACTTTCCGGTTCCGGAGAATCCACCATGGCGCTACCTCGAACATCTTTCAACGCCCTCAAAATCGTATCCGTGGTAATTCCATTATGATTCAAAATCGCAGATACTTCAGACGGATAATCCACTAAAGCCAAAAGTAAATGTTCGGTAGAGATATATTCGTCTTTAAAATATCCAGCAGCTTTTTCAGCTTGTATCAAAACTTGGGCAAAATCTTGTCCAAAAAATATTTGATCCGATGGTTCGTGTACAGAAGAAGAAATTTTAGATACTTTTTGAAGTAATGAATAGAATTCTTTAACCAAATACGCAATATCAACTTGCAATTTTTTAAATATTGATGGGACAACACTGCCTTCCTGCTCCAATAAAGCCAAAATCAAATGCACGGGTTTCAAATCTTGTTGTCCGTGTTTTAGGGCCAATTGATGGGCTAAAGCCAAAGCTTCTTGGCTTTTTGTAGTAAAATTTTGGGGTAACATATTTTTAGCACTCTAGTAAAGCGAGTGCTAATATTAATACCATATTTCAAAACACATGACAAGTGCTTAACCATACAGTACTATTCTCATTGTTTAACGTTACTGTGTATAAAATATGCCAAAATTCAAAAAAGCTCGCTTTTTAACCTTTATATTCTTTATATTGATAGGTCTTATCATTTGGGGCGCTATTGGTATTTTTAATAACAATTTCAATGTAACAAGTCTTTGGGGATTGGGCATCGGTTGCAGTTTAGCGCTTATCTTCAACATCATCATGCTTGGTAGATCTTTTGGTTATTTAAAAGCATTAATTACAGTTTCAGCAATTACACTTACCGTAACATTGGCTTTAATACTTAATAGTAAACGCGGATGGCCTTTTGGCATGGCCTTTTATCACAGCATTTTAGGCTGGAAAATACTTGGCGTTGCTTGGCCAATACCTATTTTTTGGAGCTCAATAATTACCGGAACTCTGATGTTAAAAAAACCAACCGCAATTAACACCGATTTCAAATTATTATTCAGCTGGGCCTTTGATTCTGCTCTTATTACCATGATCATCGCGTTCATAATAGAACCTTTGGCAAAAGCCATGATAATTACAACTTGGCCAGTGCAAGGCGCAATCCTAGGCGTTCCTTTTTCCGCTTTTCTTGGATGGTTTATAACCAGCTTCATCGCAACCATTGTCGGTATTTTAGTCCTTCAACCATGGAAAAAATCAACCATACCTCCACTTTGGTTATTGCCATTAGCTTTCTTGTCTTTAACTTTATTAACTCTAATTCTCGCTACCAAACTAAATTTAACCTTACTTCAAATTTTCTCCGCAATTCTAATCATCTTTTTTATGCTTAAAACTCTTCGTTTTCGTAATCACCAAAATCCTAAACTTATAACATAAAACAAAACTCGCTAAATTTAGATAAAAGATTGTTTTTTATAATTTACTCAACTGGCACAAATTCCGGAGTTCTATCCAAAATCGGCAAAACCGGACGTTCAATGGTAAAAAAAGTATTATAATCACGATAGTAAATCAAGCTCTCTCCTTCTGGATGTTGCTTTTTAATAAATTTAATTACTCCGGTTTTATCAACACAAATAGCTATATTAAAAACAGCTTCTTCAATATAATATTCTGCTTTATATTCCGTACAATCTTCCTTCAAATTCTCTTTAATTTCTATCGCTGATTCATCCTCAATTCCAAAAGATGTTAATGTTTCATCTTTGCTCAACAATGCTTCAAAAAAATTACGACCAAATTGTTTTATTGCCTCATCATTAGTCATCTTCCATTCAGAATCGGGCTTTTTTGCATAAGCCGTTTCTCCAACCACAATCATTTCAAAAGCTGTTTTTTTATCAATCGATAACTCAGCCTGCAGGCGTAACGGCGCCATATACGATAATTCACCCTGCATTTTACCTTCAGCAACATCTTCAGTTATCGTGGCACGAAAAGTCTTAGCATTACGAAATTTTTTTACCGCTTCTTTTAAAGTTGCTATTTTAAATTCACGAGAATTCGGGTCCGGTTCGGTTATGGGATGAATATAGGGTTGTTCACCATTTTGATCATACAAACTTTCATTCGCGATTTTAGTATTTTTTTTAGCTTGCCAAAAACCGACACTTACAACCGCAACAAAAGTGATCATGGGTATCAAAAGTAAATAATAATATTTATTCTTCATAGCTTTTTCTTGTTATTTGTAAAGAAATTGTTGTTGTAGTTAATCCATTACCAACCCAAACTGGCACTAAATGTTCACCCAAGTCTAAAGATAATGCAACATCAAATTTTCCATTCATTACATCGTATTCTGCGCCCATAATAAAAACTTTTTCTTGATCAGTTTCGCCTTGTATTCTAACGGTCTCACTATAAATTTCAGCCGATAACCCCGGAAATTCAATGTTAAGGAGAGGAATACCTGAATATTTTTTCACAACATCAGCTTTATTTAAATCATCAATTTTTTGATTACATCCCATACCTCCAAATATCACAAACAAAGTAATCAGTATAATTACCATTGAACTATTACAATTAAATCGTGACGTCATAATTAAACCCCAGCAAACAAACTTCTTTTCATTATTTTTTTTAAATCTATCATTAACTTAAAAACAGTTAGTAGTTAATGGTTATATTGTACCATCTCTACCAAAAATCCTCCACAACCTGTAAAGTAATCAATAAATAAACTTATCAAAAATAGCTTTTGTTTTATTTTGATAAACTTTAGTATTAATAAATTTTAGCAATATCTATGCTAACTATTATAGCGACGCCGATTGGTAACTTGGATGATATTTCCAAACGAGCCATAGATTCTTTAAATAACGCAACTTTAATTCTTTGCGAGGACACTCGTGTTACCAAAAAACTATTAGATCACTACAACATTAAAAAACCTCTCCAATCTCTGCATCAACACTCGGACATATCCAAAATTCGCGCTTTCGTTCACAAACTGCAAAAAAACCAAAACATAGCTTATGTTTCCGATGCCGGCACCCCCGGTGTAAATGACCCCGGAGGCAGATTAGTCGCTGAGGCTCATAAAGCTGGCATTATTGTTAGCCCCATTCCCGGCCCTTCTGCTTTAACATCCGCCATCTCGGTATGCGGATTCCCCATGGAACAATTCACATATCTTGGCTTTGCTCCTGCTAAAAAAGGTCGGCAAACTTTTTTTAAAAATATTATGGAACGCGAAGAAGCGTCTATTTTCTTTGAATCCACACATCGCCTCATTAAAACTTTGGAATCTTTAGTTGATGCAGAACGTAAAACAGATAATACAGGACGCTTAATTTGCGTTTGCCGTGAAATGACCAAAATTTATGAAACCATCTACCGCGGAATTATTGAAAAAGTCTTAATGGATATAAAAGATTCTAGTGTAAAAGGGGAGAGTGTGATTATAGTAGCGCCAAAAAAATATAACGAGTATAATGTTGAATAAACAATATTATCAATGCTTTATTTTCAACAAAATAAATAAAATTTGATTTTTTTTCCTAGTAAGCGATAATAAGAAAACTGAATTATTAACTAATCAAAAACACTATGTCAATCGAAACACCAATCCATGGTAACGAATCTCGCGAAATCAAAGAGTCAATATATACACTTGATTTTAACCCAGAATTTTTAGGGTTCCAAAATGTAAAGGTAACAGAAATAGACGACTCAAAACCTTGGAAACCTGCATTAAAGGTAGAAGTCACAAAAGCTGACGGTTCAGTTGTTGAAAATCTTGATGCTAATACTCCTTTTTTCACTTTTCGTGATTCTGAAGGAAATGAGATGACTGTTACCGCAGCCGCAGCCGGCCACATTGATCAATTACATATCAAGGGCAAAGATGCTGGTAGTAAATTTGATTATCCGTCGCTTGAAGCTCTATTTAAAGATGTCGCACAAAAATTACCGCCCGAAATTGCTAGCGCTCCAGGAGTGTCCGATTTTGCTATTGATATGGGAAGGCATATGGGCGAAGAAGGTATCGCTAGCATGAATGAGCTAAAAGCAAAAGGTATTTTGAGTGACAGCGACTTAAGCACTGCTGAATCTGTTCGCGCTGAAGTAAAAGATCTTAACAAATCTGGAGACGAAACCGCAAAGAAGGCGTTCATAGAAAAATTCAAATCAGAAAATCCAGATTGTAAAATACAATTTCAGCTTGTTCGCGGTACAGTATTGGTTCCTATCGTAGATACACCAAAACGTAACACCACCAAATTATTTATGGTATTTGGCCCTGGCGCGGACGGAAAGAAAACCGCGTACACAATGGCGCCCGGCAGACATATGCCACGTCACCCAAACCCAAATCAACATACAAATCGGGAAGGTATTCTCGATGAAAAAACTTTCGAAGAATCAGCAAACGCATGGTTTAACACAGTGATGTTAATCGGAGAATGAGAAATTATAACAAGTAACATCAAATTAAAAATTAATCCTTATATAAGGGTTAATTTTTATAATAGACAAAAATATTAATGTCTTGTTAGAATAAATTAAATTTATTCACTTAAAAAAACGATAGATAGCGCTATGAAGAAACCCTTAATCATCACTATAATGACCGTTTTACTTATAATATTTCTAGGCAGTTTTTATTATTATAATTTACAAAAGCAAAATTTCATACAAGAAGAAACAACACTTCTGCAAACTGTTGATATTTCCAAAAAATATATTGTTCTCCGCTTAGAAACTGACAACGTTTTAACCAATGCAAAAAACTATGAAAATTATGAATCTTGGAACACAGAAATGACGAAAATAATCAACGATTGGAGTAAATTAGAGCAACAATCACAAGCGCTTAACGCTATGGCAAGTGAAACAGCAAAAAAAGTAGCCTTTAATTTTACATTGATTAAAACCGCTCACGCATACTCCGCTAAAGAAATTACAGATATTTATGATAAAGCGCCCAAGTTAAAAGGTATAGCCACATTGGCTAATCATTTGGGTGTGGATGCCAAACGAGCTCAAGCTATTTTGAATCAAGCTCAAGCCGAAATAAGCTCCGAAATTTTTACCGAAGAAGGTAAGGCATTTGAAAATTTAGAAAACACAGCTATTGTGGTCAAAGATGGCTGTAAAGTAGCCGGATTTGTGGGCGGAGTGGTTTTAACCGGTGGAACTGCCGGATTTGCCGCGGCTAGCACATTAACTCAAGTAAGTGTGGTTGTAGCTGGCGCTGACCTGGCTCTTGAAATTACCGAGGATGGGGCGCAAATCGCGCTTGGTGATAAAAATAAAGTAACTTCACTAGTTAAAGATGTTAGAACCGTTACCGAACCCATTGCCAGTGTTTTAAGTATAACTAACATTCCTGAAAATCTTGGTTCCGCATACGGTAAAATAGACGCCGTGATGATTGGATTAGAAAAATTCAGACAGACAGCACAAGAGGGTAAAGTAATTGGCATAGATCTCACTAATTTTGAATCACATAGACCTTTTCAAGTTATACGTAAAACTCAATATCCCAAAACTTTAAGTGTGGCTGAAATGGAAAAAACCGAAGTCGAAGAGTGGCTAAAGAGTCTTAACAAACAACAAACACAAATGTCTAACACCGAAGTATTGGATTATTTGTCAAACGAAGTCGTGCAAATCCAACAAATAGAAAAACCAGTTGATAATAAAGAGATTAAGGAAGAAAACTTTAATTCGAGTGAAGTAAATCAAAATGAAACCAATCAAAACGATAATACTACTACGCCTAATATTGATAATCAATCCAACATGGCCTCAAATTCGAACACTACACAAAACATGATCGGCACCTACAATGGCACCGCTGTTCTTCAACATATCGAAGAAGATATAGAAGCTCCGGACAGTTTGCCTGTAACACTACAACTTAATGAAGGTGGTAAAGGCGTGGCAAATGTTAACGGCTTTACTGGTGATGTCGAATACGCGGGAAATTCCGTAACTTTTTCCGTAACCATGAAGGATAGTGGAGCAACTATCTATTGCACATTTAAAGGCAGGGCAGTTACAAATGATGATAGCATTACCATCAGTGGAACCATGAATTTTACAATGATGGGTGTCAATTTTGCCTCCTATACCCTTAATGCGCAAAAATAAAAAAACTTTTACTAATATTTGACATTGATTTATATCAGGCATAAAACCATTAATAAGCTGTAAATAGTTCAACTGTTTAATGTTTAAAATATAAAAACGTCAATCGCTTGACACCCAACAATTTCAAACATAAACTTAACTAAAACAAATGTCACAAATAAATTATAAAATATAAAAATAAAAAATTTTAAATATATGATTTTATGTCACAAAAATACTACGTAACTACACCGATTTATTATATAAACGACAAACCTCATATTGGCTCAACATATACCACCGTAGCAGCCGATATTTTGGCACGAGCGCATCGATTAAAAGGGGATAAAACTTTTTTTTTAACAGGAACCGATGAAAACAGTCAAAAAAGCATGGAATCTGCCACTAAATCCGGAAAAGAATTAAATGTATATTTGGATGAAATGGCCATGATTTGGGAGAATACATGGAAAAATTTAGGAATTTCTTTTGATGATTTTATACGTACCAGCGAAGAGCGTCATCATAAAGCCGTAGAACGTTTTTGGAAAGCAGTGGAAAAATCTGGAGACATATATAAAGATGCCTACGAGCGTTATTATTGCGCAGGTTGTGAAGATTTTAAAACCGATTCCGAGCTTAACGAAGATGGCAAGTGTCCACTTCACCCCAATAAAAATTTAGACCTCGTTCAGGAAGAAAACTATTTTTTTAAAGCATCGACTTATAAAGATGAAATTTTACAATTATTTCACAAACAGCAAGATTTCATTCAGCCCGTTAAACGTCTTAACGAGGTTCGCAGTTACGTAAAAAATAGTTTTGCGGATTTTTCCATTTCCCGCGAAGCTAAAAAAGTTTCTTGCGGAATTCCTGTCCCCGGAGACAATACACAGCGCATATATGTGTGGTTTGATGCGTTAATCAACTACCTATCAGCCGTCGGTTACGGAACAGATGATGAACTATTTAAAAAATGGTGGCCTGCTGATTTGCATTTAGTTGGCAAAGATATTATCAAATTTCATTGCGCTTTATGGCCGGCAATGTTAATGAGCGCTTCTAAAAGCGATCCGCTTTTACAAAATGAGGATGGTTCGCCAAAATTGCCCAAACAAATCTTTGCTCACGGCTTCTTTACTATCGATGGTCAAAAAATGAGTAAATCTATTGGTAACGTTATTGATCCACTTGAACTCGCCGTTGATTATCCTTTCGATATAATCCGTTACTTCTTTTTTCGTGAAATAGGTTTCGGTAACGATGGTGATTTTAACCGCGCTCGTATCGCCGAACGTTACAAATCCGATCTTGCCAACACACTTGGCAATCTCTTAAATCGCGCGATAAATATGTCCCGTAAATATTTTGAAGGAAAAATTCCATCTATAGATATTAAACGTTTAACATTAACCGATGTCAGTTGGGGAGGTAAAGAAGCGGTAGAAACTCTTTGGCAACAAGTTGAAAAATATTATAATAGCGCTCGCATAGATCTTGTTCTTGAAGCAGTTTGGAACAACGAAAATGCATCTCTAATCATCGCTAATCGCTTAATCGAAGAAACTCAACCTTTTAAATTGATAAAAAATAATCCTGAAAAAACAGCAATTGTTCTCTACACACTTTTAGAATTTCTTCGTAACGTTGCTTGGATGATCCAACCCATTATGCCTAATATTGCTTTAGATATAATTCAACAACTCGGTCAAGACCCTAAATCCGAACTAAGCCAGCATAACTTTGCTCAACTCAAAACATGGGGAGGGCTAAAACCAGGCTCTAACTTGCCAGAACCAAAAATTCTGTTTCCCAAATTAGAAGAATAATTTAATAACAAAAAATCTCTCATCTTTACAGAATTTTTCTTTGCAAAAAACTTTTATAATAAAATATTGCAAAAATCCTCCAATGCCAATAGGATAATTTTGAATTGCATTTTTGTGTTTTATTAAGGCATCAATCTCATGATATAATCTAAAATATATTTTTATTCTTCATAACTTCAAAATAAAATAACATTTTTCAACAGTAATTATTTATAATTTATCATTTAAATAATATATGACTCTCTTTAATATAGTTCTTTTATTAATTTTATTAGCTTTTGTTGGCTTAGGCTTAAAAGATGGTTTTATCGTTTCTCTAGGGCGCATAATCGGAGCGATTCTTGGCTTTTTAGCCGCGCGCTCTTGGTATATTGTCGCTTTTCCATTATTAAGCTGGTTACTTCCCGAAAGTTGGGCCAAAATGTTCATGTTCATAATTATCTTTGTTATTGTGGATCGTCTTATGGGCTGGATATTTGGAGCTTTAGACAAAACTTACGACTTTTTGGCGCGTATTCCATTCATGCGTTCTGCCAATCACATAATCGGAGCTGTCGTGGGTTTTATAGAAGGAATTGTGATTACAGGTGGAATTATTTGGCTCATTAAAACTTTCAACATCATTCCATCTGTATCCTCATATATCAATTCCTCTGTTATTGCTCAATTAATTTATAAATTCTTTTTGGGATTACTTTGGATACTACTCTAAATCAAAATTCATCAAGAAAAGCTTAAATTATTCTTTACGAATTCAAATATCAAAATTGATAATTGGTTATTGATATTTTTATTTATGTTAATCGATACCCACTCTCACCTCCACTTTGCCAGATTTGATGAGGATAGATTAGCCGTTCATGCCCGTATGGCTGATTTTAATATTAAAAATATCACGATCGGTACAGCAATAAACACCAGTCGTGAAGCGGTTAATTACGCTGAACTTCATGAAGATACTTGGTGCGCTGTGGGATACCACCCTGAACACGTTACAAGTGATTATGAAGATGAAAATGAAAAAGGCGCGTTAGACGAACCTTACAACATTAAAAAACTTGAAAATCTTATCCAATCATCACAACGTGTTCTTGCAGTAGGGGAGTGCGGTTTGGATTATCACTACTTTTCGAAAAATCCTGATTTAAATATTGATAAAGCCAAAACTGACCAACTAAATATATTTTTAGAGCAAGCCGATCTTTCCGCTCGTTATAATAAAGCTTTAATTGTTCATTCGCGCGATGCTGGCCAAGATATTATTCAAGCCATAAAATATATACGAGACAAATATCCATCTTTGCAAATCGTGATTCATGGTTTTTCTGATACTTGGCAACAAGCTCAATCTTTTTTAGATCTAAACTGTTACTTAGGTATCGGAGGCATTGTCACATTTAAACCTCGTAAATCAGTTCCTGAACAAGATATTTTATCCAATATAGTCAAAAAAATGCCTCTAAATCAACTTTTGCTTGAAACCGATTGTCCTTGGCTTGCACCAGTTCCGGTCAGGGGCGAACGTAACGAACCATCTTATATAAAATATATTGTGGAATTCATAGCAAATTTGCGAGGGATATCCTTTACTAAAATAAGTAAAATCACAACAGAAAATGCAATAACATGCTTTCAATGTGAATTTAATAGTTAATAGTAGTTGCACACGCTCAAAAACTATTATTTTGAAAATAATATGAAGTAAAAGTAAACAAAGGAAGCTTTTAGTGTTTCCAGCAACGCATAGATATTGACAAATACCCTAATAGGCGATAGGTCATATCTAATTATCACTTCTAAAATAAAAAACCAAATTTCGCTTCCTTGGCTAATTCTTCTGATATTTTTATCATTTAGAGGCATAATCAAATCAAAATAAAATAAAATCCAAACATTTCAACCAGTAATATGGAGAGGAATCATGATCAAGGGAGAGATGAAAAAAGCAAAAGAAAAAAAACGTCACGATCTTTTACAACAAATCGTTGCTTGGGCAAGAAAATACGATCTTGGCGATGAAGATTGGGTAGAGAAAAATTTTGAATTCAACAATGACGATTCACTCATTTGTAATACTAGTTTGTATTTGGATTCCATGACAGAGCCGAATTTTCCTAAAAGTGTTAAATATATGAAGGATGATCTCTCTCTCAACGGCCTCATTTCAGCTGAAGGTCTCAATCTGCCAAAAGAAATTGGAGGAAATCTTTTCCTCAACGGCCTCATTTCAGCTGAAGGTCTCAATCTGCCAAAAGAAATTGGAGGAAATCTTTTCCTCAACGGCCTCATTTCAGCTGAAGGTCTCAATCTGCCAAAAAAAATCGGAGGGGATCTCTCTCTCAACGGCCTCATTTCAGCTGAAAGCCTCAGTCTGCCAGACGAAATTAAATGGAGTCTTTATCTTAACAGCCTCATTTCAGCTGAAGGTCTCAAACTATCAAAAAAAATTGGAGGAGGCGTCTTCCTCGATGGTCTCATTTCAGCTGAAGGTCTTGATTTAACTAATATTGGGTTTGGAGGTGTTGTCTATCTTAGAAAATTACCAAACAAAGAAAAACAAGAACTCTGTAAAAAATATCCCAATTTATGGATTTATTAAGCTTTTAACGGTGTACATTTCATTTATTTATTTAATTCAAGTTAGTAACAAATTAAACTAAATCCTCCAAAGCATATTTTTGGAGGATTTTTTATAAACTTAATGTATTTCAAAATTATCTAAACAAATTACCTAGATTTATGATATAATTAAATCATGTCAATTTTTAAAAACAACAGCATAAATAATCCTTTTGAAGCGCCTAATACAGGAAACCCTGATTTCTTTGGTTTATTTGAAGCTTATTTACCAGAAGGAGATGTGAAAAAAATTAAAAGTGTATTAGGGAAAGAATATGAACAAAATTTAAGCAATTCAGTGTACAGTTAACCTTCAAGGGTGACTCTTTTTAACTGACTATCGCGATTTCTAAGGTATTGATTAAATCTTTCATATGGAGTCATCCCATGCATGTTCTTGCCAAGATGAATCCGTTTTTTGTTAT
>Ga0302243_1000097_pt1 | contig 103815 bp, 93 predicted proteins | sample AAG_UR_Met_MG_FD_193514 | JGI IMG/M metagenome (GOLD analysis project Ga0302243, IMG submission 193514) | Enriched activated sludge microbial communities from anaerobic digester in WTTP, New Holstein, Wisconsin, United States - AAG_UR_Met | ecosystem: Engineered > Bioreactor > Anaerobic >... | reverse complement strand
ATCATTTTTGCGTTTTTTCTTTTTTATTGCGTTTTCTTGAGTGGCTACAATGTACTGTCAACAAAAGTAGGGAAGGTGGAGACAGGATACCCCGCCTACGAAGCCGGTATAAGAGAAGGTGATATGATTTCAAGCATCAACGGCCAAAGTATAACTGAATGGTCGGAGTTGATGGACTTAGTGTCGAACTCAAAGGCACATATATTGACTTTTACGGTCAACCGAAACGGAAACACACTAGACTACCAGATATCCCCCAAGGAGATAGAAAGCAAGAATATATTTGGTGAAACGATAAAAAGAAAGGTCATAGGCATCACCGCATCCAATGAGTTTCTGACAAAAAAGGAAACGCTGATAGGCGCTGTTGGAAAGGCAGGGATACAGACATACAACCTTACAAGGATCACCATTGTTGGGATCGTCAAATTAATAGAGGGTAGCATATCGCCGAAACAAGTCGGCGGCCCCCTGTTGATCCTCGAGGTTGCTGGAAAACAGGCAAAGGAAGGGGCAAAAAATCTCATATATTTTATTGCTATTATCAGCATCAACCTCGCTGTAATCAATCTTCTGCCGATACCTATACTTGACGGAGGACATATTATGTTCCATCTGGTCGAGATCATTATAAGGAGAAAAATTTCGCAAAGGTTCATTGACATTGCACAAAAGGCTGGCATGGGGGTACTTCTGGCAATCATGGTTCTTGCCTTTTTCAATGACCTTATGCGTATATTCTATGGAAGATAGGATCATCCTTGGTATAGACAACTCCCTGGACTTTCTTAATATTGTTATTGCCTCGGACAACAGGATTATTGAAGAGAGGCGTATAGGAAATATGAGGATCCCCTCGGGTGTAATAGGAACAGAGGTCTCCGAAATGCTGTCTTCCAACAATTTTACATTCGAGAATGTCCGTGCAATAATCGTTACGTTGGGCCCGGGCTCGTTCACCGGCATAAGGGTTGCCCTTGCCTTTTGCAAAGGGATTGCCTCAGGAATGAACGTCCCCATAACGGGAATACCCACCCTCGATGTGCTTGCATCCCCTTTCTCATTTATGGAAAACCATTTCTTGTGTCCTCTCATAGATGCTAAAAAGAATGAGGTCTTCTGTTCGCTCTATTTCGTAACACATGGCAAGATAGAGAGAATCAGAGAATATACCGCCATCAAGCCCGAACACATAAAAGAATTTGTTAATATGCCTTGTATATGCTTTGGAACAGGGGTTAACGTCTGCGAAAAACATCTGCTGGACATCGGTAAAAGCATTATTATTGATAAAGGCTACTCGAAAAACATCACCGGCGAGGCAATAATCAAAGAAGGCTTGAAAAAATCCTCGTCAATGTCGGCTATGACTGATAGTTTAATGCCTATCTACGGAAGAAGGTCTGAAGCGGAAATCAAATTCAACGTCTCATTGACCTGATTTTTCCTTAAAGAGTTTTAAAAGATATCTTTTTGGTGTATAATTTAAAATGCGTTAATAACAACAACCGCCAAAACCCTGAAGGATAGATACTTTATAGACAGGTTTGGATTTATGATATTAAAGGCATGGAACCCTCTGGGGCTTTTGGCGCTGGAATCTATTTTAGGAGTATACATTGAAAACAATAGATGAAATAAACGAAAAGATCAAAAGCGGAAAGGCTGTAGTGGTTACCGCGGAGGAAATGGTAGAAATAACAAAAGACAAAGGAACGAAAAAGGCCGCAGATTATGTGGATGTCGTAACAACAGGCACGTTTGGGCCGATGTGCAGCAGCGGCATGTTCATAAATCTCGGACACTCAAAGCCAAGGATCAAGATCGGTGGCGGTAAATGCCTGCTCAACGATGTGCCGGCTTATACAGGCATAGCAGCCGTAGATGTATATCTGGGTGCCACGGCAATCCCCGAGGATGATCCGAGAAACATGGTTTACCCTGGCGCATTCAAGTATGGTGGCGCACATGTAATCGAAGAGTTCATCAGTGGAAAAAATATAAGACTTGTTTCAACAGCGTATGGTACCGACTGCTATCCAAGAAAACATATTGAAACATATATAAACAAAGAAACGGTAAACGAGGCGTACCTTTACAACCCAAGAAATGCGTATCAGAATTACAATGTGGCGGTTAATCTTTCAAAAAAGGTCATTTACACTTACATGGGCATTGTAAGACCACACATGCACAGTGCAAACTACTGCAGCGCCGGGCAGCTTTCGCCATTACTGAAAGACCCCAAATATAAAACAATTGGAATAGGTACAAGGATATTCCTCGGCGGAGGTATAGGGTATGTTGCATGGAACGGCACACAGCATAACCCCTGTGCACAGCGTAGTCCGGACGGCCTACCAAGGGCCGGAGCCGGAACCATAGCTGTTGTCGGCGATGCTAAAGCGATGAATAGCAGCTACATTAAGGGTGCAAGTTTTGTTGGTTACGGCGTTTCTATGTTTGTGGGTTTGGGCATTCCCATTCCTGTGCTGGATGAAGAAATGGCCTATTTTACGTCGAGGAGCGACGAGGACTTCTGGGCACAGGTCGTCGATTATGGAAACGATTACCCAAACAGGATACCAAAGAGTATCGGCGAGGTAAATTACGCCCAACTAAAATCTGGAAAAATCATTATTAACGGCAAGGAAGTGCCCACCTATCCTATATCGAGCTATTCAAAGGCAGTTGAAATAGCGACTACCCTGAAGGACTGGATAAAATCAGGGACATTTCTTCTTACAAACCCCGTTATGCCATTGCCGGGCGTTGAATCAGGGATAAAACTCAACACCCTGGAAGAGAACATTCCTGGAATTCTATAAAACTGAAAACTATACAGTTTATACTTCTGGTGCGGGCGAGAAAAACCTGAACGACAAACGATTTGACCTCACATAGGCCAACCAACTAACTATTGATGAGCCGTTTTAGCAAAAGATGACAACGTTGAACAAAAAAGCAATTGCATTATTGTCAGGCGGACTGGACAGTGTCCTTGCGGTCAAGCTGATAATCGACCAGGAAATAAAGGTTGTTGCCCTACATTTTACTTCCCCGTTTAGCAGTAAAAGGGATAAAATCAAGGGGTTACAGGCAGAGCGGGCTGCCCGCGAATTGGGTATAAGACTTATTCTGATTCATAAAGGCATGGAGTATGTTGATGTTGTAAAAACGCCCAAACATGGCTATGGCAAAAACATGAATCCATGTATAGACTGCAGGTGTTTTATGCTCAAAAAAACCAAAGAGTTAATGGCCAAAGAAGATGCGGGCTTCGTTGTGACAGGCGAAGTACTCGGTCAAAGACCAATGTCTCAAAGAAGAGATGCAATACATATCATAGAAAGAGAAAGCGGGCTAACAGGCCTCATTGTAAGACCTCTCTCCGCCCGACATTTTCAACCCTCGATCCCCGAAACAGAAGGCATTATAGATAGATCAAGACTCCTCAATATCTCAGGCAGGTCTAGAGAGACACAATACAAACTCGTCAAGCTGTTCAATTTAAATGAATACAGTAGCCCGGGGGGTGGTTGTCTGCTGACGGACGAGGCCTTTTCCAGAAAACTAAGAGACCTCTTTTTTTATGATAAGAATTTTAACATGCAAGATGTAGAGTTTTTGAGTATAGGCAGACATTTCAGGCTATCATCGGACACAAAATTGATAATAGGAAGAAATGAAACCGAAAACGAAAGGCTGGTTGCACATTGGCAAAAGCCCTACATATTGTTGTGCCCCTCAGATTTTAGTGGCCCTGTTGGCATTATCAAGGGGGCTTATACGGGTGAAAATATCGCTGTTTCAGCAAATATCATTGGTAGCTACGCAAAATACAACTCGAACAGGATAACCTTAGAGATTAACAACAAGGAGCCCGAGAAACACATTGTCAATAGGTTCGATGTAGACATCGACAAGCTGAAGATATAATGCCCAGCATGCTTTTATGATTCAACCCTTGCGCTTGAATCTGGCATGTATATAAAATGATTACGGTTAAAGAAAAAGGAGAAAACAGGAGGAGATCATATGAAGCTATTGAATGACCTCTATGTATACCCATGGATGTCTTTTCAAGAAAACAATTGCAACACAGTTTTCATCGACGGCAAAATACCTTTGATCATCGACCCGGGTCATACACACCTTTTTAGGCATGTAATAGATGGGATGGCCCGCGATGGGAAATCGCTTGATCACGCGAGGCTTATCATATGTACCCACGGGCATCCGGACCATATAGAAGCTATCGACAGATTTAATGATAATGTACTGAAAGGCATTAGCAAAACAGAGTACGAATACCTTAACAACGACGGCAAAGAGCTTTTTCTTGCCACAGGTTGTCATATAAATAAGATGCCTTTTAAAATATTTCTTAAACCGGGTAAGATACAACTCGGGGACAAAACCTTCAGGATCATCCCTTCGCCAGGACATTCTCCGGGCTCGATTTGTCTTTACTGGGAAGAAGAAAAGGTGCTTATTTCGGGGGATACTGTTTTTTATATGGGTGTTGGAAGGACAGACCTGTACGGCGGCGACATCAAGATGCTTGCACAGAGCATTAAAGAGCTTTCAAGACTCTCTGTTGAATACCTCATTCCAGGACATGGAGAAATCGTACGCGGTAAAAACACCATACGCAAAAACTTTGATGTAATTATAAGCGAATATTTTAAATGATATCGGCTTGTTATACGTTGTTGACTTTCTTTGGAACCATGCATATAATGACTTGGAAATAAGGTTTGGATGTACAAACATTTTTTTGTGAAAAATATAAAGAGCGCATTGATATAAACAAAAGACCATGTCCTCATCCTAACGATTATTGCCCTTATAGAACAAGGTGTATTATAAACATGGTATACAGAGAAAAACATGACTGCGCTGCAAAAGAGGAGGAACAAGGTGAGAATGCCTGATGAATATGTTTGCAATATGTGCGGTTTTTTATTCCTTTCCGGAGAGAAAGTGAATATATTCTGCCCTGAGTGTGGTAGCAGCATGGTCGCCAAAGAGGTAAGCTACGAGGAATTCCTCGATGAAGATGCATATAGCTTCAACTTCAAACAGATAAATTTTCAGAAACTTTTGTAAATATTTTCTATCTTCTGGAACAAAAGACATGTTTTATTTATTTGGTAAAGTCGAGGGGATCGCCTTTTTCCCTTAACTTCTTGACCTTAAACCACAGTTTATCGTATGACATATTGAGATATTTTGCAGCATGTGAAATCTTCCCTTCGGCCTTCATCAAGGCCTTTTTAATCAATTCACGCTCGATTTCCTCAAGACTTAAACCTTCGTCGGGTATTTCGAAATTACTCGATAGGTTCTTTGCCTTTTCCTGCTTTACCTCTTCTGGCATATAGTCCGCACTAACAACATCATCTTCGCACATAATATATGCCCTTTCCATAACAGATTCGAGCTGTCTTACATTCCCTGGCCATCGGTATTTCATGAGAATCTGAAGTGCCTCGTTTGAGATGGTCTTTTTCCTGCTATGGACTTCATTCAGCCTGCTTAAAAAGTGCTCTACAAGTAGCGGAATATCAGCCACTCTTTCCCTTAACGGTGGGACTGAAAAGGCTATGACGTTTAGCCTGTAATAAAGGTCTTCACGAAAGGCGCCCTTCGCTATTTCTTCTTCCAGTTTTTTATTCGTTGCCGCAATAATCCTCACATCAAGCCTTATGTTTTCGGAACCGCCTATCCTGCGAATCTCCCTCTCCTGGATAGCCCTTAACAGTTTTGCCTGTGTGCTCAGTGTTAAATCTCCTATTTCATCCAGAAAAAGGCTGCTCCCGTTTGCCTGTTCAAATAAACCCGCATGGCGGGTCATGGCACCGGTAAATGCACCCTTCTCATACCCAAACAGTTCGCTTTCAAGCAACGTTTCGGGTATCGCTGCACAATTGATTGCAAAAAAGGGTTTGTTTCTCCTTGGACTGTTATAGTGGATGCTTTTTGCAAAGAGCTCCTTGCCTGTACCGCTTTCTCCATATATAAGAACCGTAGAATTTGTCGGTGCAACCTTTTTAACGATTTTATAAAGCTCCTCCATTCTCCCGTGTACACCCACAACATTATCGAGACTGAACTTCTCATGGAGTTGATCCTGGAGCATGATGTTGTCTTTCAGAAGCCTTACCTGGTTCATCGCATTGTTTATTATGATGAGCAACTGGTCCTTCTCGAAAGGCTTTTCAAGGTAATAGAAGGCGCCAAGCTTTGTAGCCTCTATCGCTGAAGGGATTGAACCGAATGCTGTAATAATTATTACATGGCACGCCATGTCGAGCCTTTTGACCTCCTTTATAACCTCCGTGCCATCAATATCGGGTAGCCTCAGATCTGTTACAACCAAATCAAAAGAGCTGGCCTTAATCTGTTCTATGGCCTTTTTACCACAGTCTACATCCTCTACAAAAAAACCCTCCTTTGTTAGAATTGTCTTGATAATGCCTCTTTGGTGATTGTCGTCTTCTACCAACAGAATAGTGCCTGTATTAAACTTCATGGTGTGGTACCTTTATTGTAATGGTTGTCCCTTTGCCGACCGCGCTTGTAATTGTTATCGTTCCGCCGTGTTCCTCCACAAACCGCTTAGTTACGCTTAAGCCCAATCCAATTCCAAGTTTTTTTGTAGAATAATACGGCTCAAATATTTTATCAAGTTCGTCGGGACCGATACCAGCACCATTATCATGGACAGATACGTACGAATAACCGTTTTCGGTATCGCATTCAACTCGCACCTCGCCATTGTCCTCAATGGCCTGGATTGCATTGAGAATCAGATTGATAAGACATAGCCTCATGTATTCTCGGTCACAGTATATCTGTTTGCAGTTTTGATTATAGACGGTCTTTACCTCTATTCCCTCCCTTATCTTGTCCTTCAGGGTGTATAATGCCTCGTTTATCAGGGCTTCCGGCTCGACAAAATCCTTGCGTAGCACAATTGGTTTACCAAGAAAAAGAAAATTATGGATCAGTTCATTTATCCTGTATATCTCTTTTGTTACATCGTTAAGCAGCTTAACAAGCTCATCCTTGTCTTCAATGTTCTCCTCGTATATTCTCTCTTTAATGTGGCCGACAGACAAAGATAAAAAGTTAAGCGGATTTCTTATTTCGTGTGCTATACCAGAGGATAGCTGTCCTATCATGGAGAGCTGTTCGGTTTTTTTGAGCTTCTCTTCCAGTTCCTTTCTCTCGCTGAGTTTGTCCACCATCTCATTGAAGCTTCTTATCAGCACACCTATTTCATCCTTTCTGTGTCCCTTGTCTCTTATCTTTACAAGTTCGCCTTCTGCAATCCTCTTGCTCGCCTTCGCAATATTCTTGATAGGCTCAGAGTACTTTTCTGCGATCAACAGACTGAATATAATGCCAATACTAAAGGCAAACAATGTGCTCAAAATCCTCTTCATATGGTTTTTTTCTTGAAGAAGCTTGTAATCATCCAAAACCATATTAATATGGATATACCCTATGTTCTGTCCTTGTATCGATACCGGCATTATAACATTATAAAGACGCTGGGCTTCCTTTTTACTTTCTTCTCCGAGGCGAGCGGTTATCATCAAGTCCTTTTTTCTTGTAACCCTTTTTTCGCTTATCTTTTCCTTTGTCCCTATTTTCTTAGGGTCAGAGCTCGCTATAACCTCCGAACTATCGCTTAAAATTGATATCTCTTTGATACCCTTTTTGTTCAACATATCTACATAGCTTTTCAGTCTTTCCGTGCTGCTACCCTGGTATGTGAGCTCTTCTACACTTATCTGGATAGCCTTTGTTATGTCGTCTATGTTTTCTGTCACCTTCTCGATCACTAAATTCTCAGTCCTTGAATAGATGATTATCAAAGAACTTATCGAGATAACAAGCAAGAAAAGCAAGATTAATAGAAGCTGTGTCTTCAAGGAAAGACTTCTGAAAACGTCTTTTATATAGGATATGATATTGTTCATGGGCATTTGTATTGTTTTTGAGATTATCGTTTTAACCGCATTTTATGTTTTTGAATCAGGCAAGCAGGTTTAATTCACCGGTCACAGATTGCCATTGTTCCATATCTTTTTCCACCAACGCCACGGCATATGCGGCAATGCCCTCTTGCTGTCCAGTAAACCCCAATCCTTCGGTTGTTTTTCCTTTTAAGCCTATCCGTGTAGCATCTATTTGAAGGATTCTCGACATGCTTTCTATCATTTGTTGTCTGTAAGGAAGAATCTTCGGCTTTTCCGCAATAACAACCGCATCGATGTTTTCTATCTTAAAGCCTTTATCTTTCAACAACCTACCAACAAAGGACAATATGTTCTCGCTCTTTATTCCCTTGATACCCCGATCAGAATCTGGAAAAAAATGGCCTATGTCACTTTCAGAAATGGCCCCAAGAAGGGCATCGCTTACCGCGTGTATAAGTACATCACCGTCGGAATGACCGAGAAGGCCTTTACTAAAAGGGATTTCAATACCCCCAAGAAAAAGCCTTCTGCCATCAACCAGGCGATGCACATCGAATCCGATCCCAACTCTCAAAGAAAACTCACCCTCTTCGCCTCTAAATGTCGAAAAAGAAATACAAAAAAGGCCTCAAACCATCCCGACTAAAAAATATCAGTCGCTACCCCTCAACTGGGAGAGCATACCCTTCGCTATAATCAGATCCTCGGGCGTTGTTATTTTTATGTTGTATGGTGAACCTTCAATAACCTTTACCTTCTTTCCCATATGTTCAAGAAAGGTTGCGTCATCAAAACCGTAAAGCTTCTTGTTCATGCCGTCCCTGTATGCCTTCAAGATCAGTTCATATTTGAATGTCTGCGGCGTTTGGATACTCCATAAAGAATCCCTCTCGAGTGTCTTCATCACAAATCCTTCTTTGGATACTGTTTTTATAGTATCCCTGACAGGAAGGGCAGGAATTACCGCATCAAACATCTCCATCAAAAAGATGCCCTTTTCGACAAATGAAGGCAACACAAAAGGTCGCGCCCCATCGTGGATGATCACTATATCGCATGGATTTTCAATGGCCTCGAGCCCGTTTCTTACCGAGTCTTGTCTTAGCCGCCCACCTATAACGAGCTTCAATACCTTGTTGAATTTGTATGTTTCGAGTATTTCTTCCTGCATCACCGGAAGGTCCTTTTGATTCACAACAAGATAGACCCCATCGACTGGTCTGCATTCTTCAAAGATCTGAAGCGTACGCACAATGATGGGCATATTTTCCAGGAGGAGAAACTGTTTATTAGTGGCAGTACCCATTCGTTTACCGGCACCGCCAGCCAGCACAATTGCAAGTGTTCTCATAATTATCTCACCTGTTCCTCGTTTTTGTATTCATCAGGAGAATAATACTCCCCTTCGGCCTGTTCTTTTATTTTGGCAAATATCATTCGTCCGGATGTTGTTTGCAACACACTCGTTACAATGACATCTACGTTTTTGCCAAGGAGTTTTTTTGCATCATCCACAACAATCATGGTTCCGTCCTCGAGATATCCGATGCCCTGACCATGTTCTTTGCCTTCTTTCATAATTCGTGTGTTCATCTGTTCGCCAGGAAGTATGGCCGGCCTCAAAGAGGTTGCCAGTTGGTTCACGTTTAAAACCTCAACACCCTGAAGTTCTGCGACCTTGTTAAGGTTGTAATCGTTTGTGAGGATCTTTCCGTTTAGTTTTTTTGCGAGGGCAATAAGCTTGGTATCAACGTCTTTCAGCTTTGGGAAATCGTAGTCCACTATCTTTATTTTAACAAAGGTCTGTTTTTGCAACCTGTGAAGCACGTCAAGACCCCTTCTGCCCCTTATGCGTTTGGCAGGGTCCTGGTTGTCGGCAATGTGCTGTATTTCATATAGAACAAATTGCGGTATAATAAATGTACCCTCAACAAAACCTGTCTCACACGCATCGGCTATTCTTCCGTCAATGATTGCACTTGTATCAACAATCTTTGCATTCTCGTTCTCGTCCATCTTTTCAAACAGGGGTAGCTTGGACAGGTCAAGGGTTTGGGTTTTCTTAGCCCCTATCCTGAACCCCATATATCCCAAAACAAAATAGATGAGTACATAAATAGGCAGTGTAATTGGTATGTCTTTTATGATGGTCAACAATAGTCTTGAAATAAAAAGATTTGCAACAACGAGGCTTATGACAAGACCCGTCATGCTTCCAATTATGGTCTTAAGCGGTATATCCTTGAGTTTCTCTTCAGCTTTAATGATGACATAGCCCAACACAAGGCCACACATAGCCCCTATCAAGCCCAACAGGTTGCTTCCAAAAATCTCCTTTACAATAAAATGGCTGGACACTGTTGTAACAACAACCAAAAGCAATTGAATAATTATTTCCACAAAAACTAATCCTTGTAGTTTTTAGAAAAGATACCCTCTATTTCTCCTTCGATTTCCCCTTCCTGTTTGTTTAGGGCAATAGACAGCTCTTTTTTAATAAGGTTTCTTGCAATTTCAAACATCTTCTTTTCCCCGAAGGAAAGTTCTTTCCATACCTTGAGGCTGTATAGTTCACGAAGTACCATTGCTACCTCAAAGATGGAACCGCTCTTGATTTTCTCCATGTATTCCTTATAACGTCTATTCCAGGGCGCATTGTCGTGCACCACGTTTCTGTCTTTTAATATCTCATATACCTTGTTTACCTCATTGGAATCAATCACGCATCTTAGGCCGGCGGAGCTGGTTCCGTCTACCGGAACCATTATCGTCATGTCTGTGTCAAGTATTCTCATGATATAAAAAGATTGTTTTGTGCCTGAAAACTCCTTTTCTTCTATGGATTCTATTTTGCCAACACCATGGCCTGGATATACAGCCACCTTGCCAACCTTAAACATGCTCCCTCCATTTATGTTGCGTTACTTTCCTTTTTATTTCATTATTGTACCATATTTGCAGAATTATTTAAATAAGTATTTGTTTTCAGTAAGTATTTATAAATGCGAGATTATTTGATTGATGAAGGCATAATTTTTCATTATAATCAATCAATTTGGGGAATTTCTTTTACAAAAAAATGCTATATGGTTTTCGGGCATTAGCACGGCTTGACGCGGGTTGCAAGAAGCGGTTAAAAAGAATCCATACAAAACAGGCAATCATATATAAGACATGAAATTCAAATATAAGACATGAAATTCAAAAGACTCGAGCTTTTTGGGTTTAAATCCTTTTTAAATAGAACGGTTTTTCACCTCAACGAGGGCATTACATCAATTGTTGGGCCGAACGGTTGTGGAAAAAGCAACATTGTTGACGCTATCGTATGGGCCCTTGGTGAAAGAGGGACAAAGTCTTTAAGGGTCAAGGACATGGGGGATGTCATATTCCACGGCAGCAATGGCAGGCGCCCGGTCAACATTGCAGAAGTAAGCGTCGAACTGGAAGATATGGACAAAGAATATACCATAAAAAGAAGGATTTACAGAGATGGTGTAAATGAATACTCATTGAACGGCAAACAGGTAAGGCTCAAGGACATTCAGGATTTTCTGCTTGGCACAGGTATCGGTCTAAATTCATATGCAATAGTTGAGCAGGGAAAGATTGAACATTTTATCCAGATGAACCCGCACGAAAGAAGGGTGGTGATAGAAGAGGTAAGCGGTATTACGCGTTTCGAAGAAAAAAAGAGGGAGGCGATATCAAGACTTGAGGAAGTTAGGGTTAACCTGGAAAGGGCGGAAGACATCCACGGCGAGGTAGTCAGTTCCCTCGAAAAGGCATCGGTTGAATGGAAAAGGTGGAAAGATTACAAAGCGCTCGTTGAAAAAAGCGCACAGGTCGAATCCTGGATACTCACTGACGGCTATATAAGATTAACAAAAAGGATGCAAAAGTCACAGGACAGGCAGTCTATTCTTGAAAAAGAGTTCACAATAAAGGAAGAAGAAGTCGTTGCCCTAAAATTAGAACTTGGAGCAAAAGAAAAAGAGTTTTCACTCGCAGAGGGAACCTTAAGGAAACTCGAAGTCGATATAAAGGGCAAAGAAAAGGACATGGAGAGCAAACTCCTTGAAATTGACTATCTCAATAAAGACAACGAAAGGCTACAAAAGGAAACGGTCGATTTGCTCAGAAAAGAGGCGGGGATCGGGTCAAACATAAAAAGGATTATCGAAGAGATTGGAAAAGCAAGGGACGAAAAGGAAAAACTCGAGGATCTGCTGAAGGTCGGTGACGAGAAATTCAAGCAACTTGCCAAAACCATGGGCGAATTAAAAAATAGCATAGGTATCTATGAAAGGCATATTGACGAGGAGAGAAACAGGCTGTTTGTAACAATGAGCACCATAACGGATATAAAAAATACCATTTCCGCCATTGAGCGATTGACAAAAGAAAAAGAGCGGAGAGAATTAAAGAAGATAGAGGACAAAAAGAAACTCACAGAATTGCTCAATACGCTGGAAACGAAACACAAGGGACTTGATGGTTCGCTTAGTCTCTGCAAAAATGAAATAGAAACAATAAAGACCAAAACGCACGAAGCCTCAGGCTTGAGAGATTCTTTTGCGAACTATATTGCAAAAACAAAGGGCATTATGGAGACTTTAAGGGGAGAGAAGAAGGGGAGAGAAGAATTCTTGAAACAAATGAGCAACCTTCAGGAGGTAAAAAAACAAGGTCCGCCCGACACCAAAAAGCTGATCGACCTGATCCGTGTTGACGAAGGGAAGGAAAAGGCGTTGGAGAGATTTTTTTACAGAGAAATGGATTATTATGTGTTGCCAGAGGGCGGCAAAGAGCCTTTAATAGACAAGATAAGAAAATACCATGAAAATTTTATCTTTTTCCCGGTCAAGGGCATGACAAGCTTCAACAACAACGAGGTGACCATAGGGGTAAGGTGGATTGAGAGTGCCGAAGACGCGATCGATAGAATAGAAAGGGGCGAGGAGGGGATTTTTCTAAACGAGGATCTCATGATAGACTCGAGGGGGTTTATACTGCAGGAAAGGGCTGCAAAGAAGATTGACATAAAACGATTCCAAGAGAAAAGGCGCATAGAAAAGGAATTAAAGGAAATAGAATCTGAATACAATAAACACCTGGTCTCTCTAAGGGAAATGGAGGCAAAATATAAACAACATAATGATGTTTACTCAAGGCTTAGATCAGAGTTGGACAAAAACGTTGAATATATAAAGGTCACGGAGAAGGAGATCGCAGTCCTCGATACAGAGATTAGAACAACACGGGAGAGGCTTCAAGAATTGGAATCAAGGATAGACTTTACAGAGGATACCGTTTCAAAAACACCGGAAGAGCTATACGCAGAAAAAGAAGGCCATGAAATAAACAAGGGCATCATCGAAGAGAAAATAAAGACCCTAAGGGAGACGCTTGAAAAGACAAAAAGGCAACATGAGACCATATCCGCCCAATGGCACGAGATATCGATCGACAACGAGCAAAAGAAAAACCTCATCAAAAAACAGCTTGAGGATGTGGAACAAAAACAGATGTTTATTTCAAGGCTGAAGGAAGACAAAAAATCAACAGCACAAAAAATGGAATCCATAAGGGGCGACATTGAACAAAATGCAAAAAAGATAGCATTACTTGAAAAAGACTATGATGAACTCAAGGCAATATCTGAAAGACATATAGAGCACTATGAAGGGCTAAAATCTGTCTCAGGCACCATTCACACAGAAAAGCATGCCATCAATGAGAAATTAGAGAACACCTTAAAAGAAATAGAAAAGATAAGGATTAAAAATGAAGCGGTTGAAAAGGAAATGGCAATCTTGAATGAAAAAAGATGCACAATCTTTGAAAGGCTTCAAACAACGTTCGGCATAAGTGAGCCTCAAAATATAAACATACCCCAGGATATCGACCTTGACAAAGAGAAAGAGGCTATCGATAAAAAAATCTTGCAGCTCGGCGAGGTAAATTTCAGAGCAGAAAAGGAATACGAAGAACTGAGGGAAAGGGCGCTGTTTTTAGAAAAACAGAAAGAAGACTTGAGGATTGCAATGGATTCATTAAAAAAGACCATTATCAAGATAGATAGTCTTTCCAGAGAGATATTTTCTGAGACCTTTGAGATGGTAAACAGCGCATTCAAGGGTTTTACGGACACGCTGTTTCGTGGCGGCAGGGGATACTTGGCGTTGAGTCAGGACAATATTGGGGTAGAGATGTATATACAACCTCCGGGCAAACGGATTATTCGGATGGAGCTTTTGTCCGGCGGAGAAAAGACGCTTGTTTCGCTTGGTTTTCTGCTTGCCCTGATGGACACAAAACCATCTCCCTTTTCACTCATGGATGAAATAGACGCACCCCTTGATGATGCAAATCTGATATCGTTGATGCAGATTATCCAACAAATAAGCAGAAAAACCCAGATAATCTTCATAACACACAATAGGATCACGATGGAATCATCGCACACCATATATGGCATAACAATGGAAGAAGAAGGCATCTCAAAGGTTGTATCGGTAAGGCTCTAACAGGATAGAACCGTTTACCAGTTTTCAGTCTTGAGTCCCCCTGCACCTTCATAAACAATCACGCTCTTCAAAGAATCACTCACAATGTCTTTAAAAACATCCTTTTTTTTCATTTTCAACGCACCGGTCAGCTTAAGGAAAAACCTTGTCCTGTCTCTTGTTGATATCCTTTTTGGTATGGTCGTGTTCATCTGCACCATCATCCTCTTTAATAATCCCTCGTCTATCTCTTCGAAAACAATATCCTCAACATCGAGAAACACAAAGCCCTTGCCCTTCAAGACAAAAACATTGCACGCCTTCACATCCTTATGTATTACCCATTGTGTTATCGTATTTGCAAAAAAGGCAGACAGTCTGTCGATAAACATTCTTTTTTCGTGGAGATTCAAACCACCGTACACCCTGTCGAGATAACGGTCAAGCTCTTCGCCTCTTTCGGAAAGATCTTCCATCGCAATAAATCCCCTTTCTTTATGAGAGGGCATCCTGACAAAGAATGCCCGGGGCGTTATGTCAAGACGGAGATATGTCAAAGCAATGTGATTTTTCCATGCCCTTTTTAAACGCCTTTTGTCTCGGTACGTTTTTCTTATGTGGTCGCTATAACGCTCTACCCTGACCTTTTTATCCTCTTTTATGGTGCCAACCAGCACACCCCTTCCCATGTCTTTGCATCCTGCTATACAAACACAGTCACCCTCAACCGTCATTATAGATGTGTTGTTAAACGCCCTCTTCTTCTTTTTGTCTATCCATCTATGCCTTAAACGCTTTAATTCGGCCTCCACGGGCAGCTTTATGTCTTCATTGCCGTATTCCTTGAAGAAAAGGGTTTTCTCGTCTTCGTCCATACCCTGATATACCATAGTAATTGCATGTGCAATGTTTGAGACCTCGTCATCCAATGTAAACAGCTTTTTTATCTGCGTTTTGTGCAGATCCACAAGATGCAATACACCATTTTTAGCGATGATGTTGTTGAGGTGTAGATCGTTGTGCCTTACATGGCAAACCTTCAGTGTCTTTAAGAATCTGGCAAGATCAATAAGCAGTTTGCTTTTGTCATCTGCCTTTTCAAAGACGTCTGTGAGGGTTGTTCCTTCGAGCAACTCCTGCACAATATATGAACCCCCCTCAGAGATCCCATAACCAAGTGGCTCTGGCGTTGGGATGCAAAGCGAGGTCAATTTTCGACCAAGCAAAAACTCCTTTTTCCCCCTTGGTTGTAAGCGGTTCCTTACAAAACCGTAAACACCCTCTTCTCTAAAGTATTTTATGAATGCCCTCTTATTCTGATGTTCAAACGTAAAATGTCCCCTTTTCCTGTATTCATCGGGCAAAAACCCTTTTATGAATTCGGCAAAGTGATCATCCCTGAAAAACCATTTGATACCGCCTATTTCTAAATGTTTCATAGGCTGCTTATAATCTCCGATATCTTGGGTCCCCAACGTTTTAAGGAAAACCTCTCCTCAACGACACCACGCGCAGCCCTTCCCATTGATATTCTCTGTTTTACATCTTTTGAGAGCCGATCTATTGCATCCCTCCAGCCTTCTGTCCCCATTCTTATGAAACCGTTTATCCCGTCTTCTATCATATCGTTTGCAACACCTATTGGGTTTGTTATGGAAGGCAACCCTGCCGCCATATATTGGATAAGCTTCAATCCGCATTTGCCCTGCGACCACTTATCGTCCCTGACAGGCATGATACCCATATCAAAATCGAGAAAACAGGTTTTCTCTCTCTCTTTCTGCCACTTTTCAAACAACAGCTTTCCTTCTCTCATGTTAAGGTTTGGGGGCTTATCCGCTATAAACTTGAACACGGTGTGCCCATCGTTTTCGTAAAACCTGAAAAGCTCCTCGATGTCTTCAAGGTACCTTGAGGTTGAACTGCTTCCTGTCCAGCCTACAACACACTGCATCTTATCGACATGCAGTTTTGTTGGATATTCATCGGGATCCACAACGGTAGGCACATAGAACACGTTGTCTTTTTTGTAACGTTTTGCCTCATTGCAGAGAAAATCATTTCCACAAAAAACCGCATCTGCATGTTTCACTGTCCTTGCAAATCTTGATCTCCTTGTTTTACTTTCCCCTTTTGTGCCATACATTACCGCATCATCGAAGTCATAGACCAATACTCTTGCACATCTCCTCAACATAGAAAACTTAAAGGCGTTTAGAAGCGTCCTCTGCAGATAGACTACATCGGCAGATTTAGCAGAACCCAATACATTTTTAAAGCTTGTTCTGGTTGTGAGAAGCTCTATCTCATAATGACATTTTTTTAGATAAGGAAAATACTGGTGTATCCTGTAGCCCTCTGGGTTTTCAGGGGTAAAAATATCGTGGGTAAAAAAGAGGATCTTTTTCATCCATCCTCATGCTTATTGTCTATTATTTCCAAAGAGATAGCCGAGATATTTTCTGAGGCCTCCTCTGAAATCCGTTGCCTTAAGCTTATCCTCATCCACAACGGGCCCCCTGACGAGTTCTTTCGGGCCTGCCGCTTCAACTATATAGTCCTCTATTATTAGATAATCCATCTCTGTTGACATGAAACACCTTAACGCATCGGCAGGTGTCTCTACAATAGGTTCTCCCGCTATATTAAACGATGTGTTGAGAATAACGGGGGTACCTGTAATGCTGAAAAACTCTGAAATCAAGTCATAGTATCTTCCGTTGTCTTCGCGTGTAACGGTCTGTACACGTGCCGTACCATCAACATGCGTTATGGAGGGGACGGATTTTTGTTTATCCTCCTTGACCCCTGCAATAAGCAGCATATAGGGGCTTTCACAATCCAGATCAAAATATTCGGATGCATATTCCCGAAGCACAGATGGTGCAAAAGGCCTGAACCCTTCTCTGTGTTTCACCCTCGCATTCAAAATATCCTTCATATCAGGTCTGCCCGGGTCACAGATAATGCTTCGATGACCCAATGCCCTCGGGCCGATCTCGCTTCCACCCTCAAACCATCCAAGAATCTTGCCATCTGCAAGAAATCGGGCTGTCTTTTTAATAACATCCTTTTCCTTGCTAAATTTTATGTTTTTTGTATTGTTGAGTGCCTTTAAAATCTCTTCCTCACTATAGGGTCTACCCAGATATGCATTTTTAAAACGGTATGTCTTTGGGTCTTCGCCATTTAAGACGTGGGCGCCGTATAATGCACATCCGAGCGCTATCCCCGAGTCACATGCGCCAGGCTGAATAAATATATTTTCGAACGGGGTATTGTCCAATATCTTTTTATTTGCAACGCTGTTAAGGCCCACCCCACCCGCATAGCAGAGGTTCTTTGAGGGGCTTATCTTGTAAAGGTGGTTTGCAACTGCGATAAGTGCCTCTTCAATGGCATCCTGCACTTCATAAGCAATCTGTGTATAGATTTCGTCGGGCAATTTTTCCTTGTTTCGCCTTGGAATATCAGGATAGAAGCATCTCTGAAAATAATCATTATACCTGACAAAGTTCTTTTCGCTCGGGATAAGCGCAGTACCATCGGAAAGTTCATAAAAATCTTTTTTGAATTTTCTATCTGTGTTATAACCGTAGGGGGCAAGACCCATAACCTTGCCTGAACCAAAGTCACCCATACCTAAAAATACAGATGTACCCATATAGAGTAACCCAATCCCGTTTCTGTAGCCCGGCATGGAATAATCCTTTCTTATGGAAAAAAGCCTTCCATCCATTGCCCTGTAAAAAGACTGGACCTCTTCCATCTTCTTCTGGATCTTCCCGTCTATCATCCTCATGATAAAGGGGGGGGTTTCTGTGGCATCGAGATCGTTTGCATTGCTTCCTAGCCCATCGACCACCATCACGGTTGCCTCCTCAAACGGCGAGGGATAAAATGCACTCGCCGCATGGGCGGTATGATGGGATATTGTATGGATTTTCCCGGTGTAACCCAGTTGAGATCTTATCATTTCGACCTCTTTGTTTTTCCCATCCTTTCCGATACGGGTAACCCCAACAACTAAGTCAATATCGTTAATATCCCTTAGCCCTGTTGCATCGAGCAGATACCGGATCGACATATGCGGAAAGACACCTGAATGTTTTATCCTGTTGAGCCTCTCCTCTCCTATGGCGAACAAACGCCCCTCAGATATAAGGGATGCACCGGTATCGTGTCCAAACGTATGAAGGCCAAGAATATTCATAGCTTGAGTAATATAGCAAAACCACCCTTGCCCGTCAACTTCAAAGCACAGTTCTGCCTGATAAGATTTGTTTCTTGACACTATCTGTTATTTTAGCCCCTCAACAGACAAAGACGTTCAAAGATAAAGCCCGTGTATGATTTTTGTTCAAAGGAAACGAACGTGGCAATACTACAGTCTTTTCAATAGTAACTTCGCCACCTTTTCTCCCGAAAGTAACATGCCCCCAAAAATCGGGCCCATCCTGGGTCCACCAAATGTGGCATTGGCAGCCATTCCAGTTACATAAAGTCCAGGAAAAACCTCTTTTGTGTTTTCAAGCGTGAGTGTCTCGGCCTTTTCTGACCACATGGATTTTTCACCTTCGATTTTCCCAGAATCTGTCAATAATCTTCCGGGAACCTTTGCAAACACAACCCTGACTACTTCCACTGCGTGCCCGGTTGCATCAATCACAAACTTCGTGCGTACCGCAAGGGGGTCTATATGAAGCCCTGCCATTTCAACGGGAGACCAGTTAAGCACCAATCCTATGATCCTGTCCGTCCTCATCATTACATCCTCTATGCTAACGCAATTAAATACGGTAACCCCTGCCTGAACAGCCTTGGCAGTCAGAGTAGCGGCAGTCTCAACAGCATCGGATGTATAATAATTGTCCTGATATTTGCGGTATTTTACGCCGAACTCGTCAAGTATGTGGATTGCGGATTCTTGGACAACGATTTCGTTAAACATCATGCCGCCACCCCATACACCGCCACCCATGCTCAGCTTCCTCTCGTAAAGGGCAACCCTTTTGCCTGCTTTCGCCAGATAATATCCCGCAACCAGACCAGAAGGGCCGCCACCAACAATTGCAACATCTGTTTCGATATTTTTTGAGAGTTTCTCATAATACCTGTCAATAATTGCTTTGGTTATAATGACTTCGTTCAGTTCCATATTATCCCCCTTGTTGTAATATTTCGGACAATTCTTTCAATCGCCCGGCTATGTCTTTTGCGTTGTTAACCTCTGAGATCATAGCAAAATGGTGTGCACCTGTTTTTATCGCCTGACGTATGTTTTCCATGGTAATCCCCCCGATTGCAACAACAGGAACATTCACGTTTTTTACAATATCCTCCAGGGTGTCGATACCAACAACTATTGCATCTGGTTTTGAAGGTGTAGGAAAAACAGAGCCAGCTCCAATATAGGTTGCGCCTGCCATTTCAGCCTCCATTGCCTGTTTTACCGTATTAGCCGAAACGCCGATAACCATATCTTCTGGCAGTCGGGCAAGCACTTCATGAAAATCCTCATCTTTTTGTCCGACATGTATACCATCTGCCCCTATCTCAAGGGCTATGTCCACACGGTCGTTTACAATGAATACAGCGTCATCGTACTGTCTTACAAGGGCACACATCTCAATGGCTTTACGATAGAATTCCTCGTCTTCAGCAGATTTATCTCTGAACTGAATGATCCTTGCGCCGCCATTTAGCAACTCTTTACAGAGGGAGATCGTATCTGCAAAGCAATATATGCCCCTTCGCATGGTTTTAAAAAGGTCTTTTTTATTCACAACGCCTCCTAAACAAAAAAACAGGCTGCGGTAGAAAGAAAACCGAGCCTGTTATTCTGGCAATTCCAAGTTCGGTGTTTCCTTACGCCGGCATTATCCGGTTCAAGTTAAAGGGTGTTTTCTCAGCCAAAAGGGCACCCCTAACACCTTGTTTTTCAAATAACTAATATATTTTCATTACACTGTCAACTAAATATTTCAACAATTACCAGGGCATATTATGCTGTCAATGTCTTACAATCACAAAATCCCTTTTGTTGACAGCGCCCCCGTTATGTTTTCACCTTTTGATATCGCCTCTTTTAATGCCCTTCCGAAAGCCTTGAAGACAGCCTCAATCTTATGGTGAAGGTTTTCGCCATACAACACATTGATGTGGATCGTTATCTTTGCTTCGTTTACAAATCCTTTGAAAAATTCCTTTATAACCTCTGTATCGAAAACGCCTATTTTCCCTGCAAGATCCCCATTCAAAACAAGGTTGGGCCTTCCTCCAACGTCAATCGCAAGCATACAGAGGGATTCATCCATTGGAATTATTGCCGAACCATAACGCCTAATGCCTTCAAAGCCCTTAAGGGCTTCTTTTAAAGACCTGCCCATTGTAATTCCAATATCCTCAACGGTATGGTGATAGTCAACCTCTGTATCACCTTTCGCATATAGGGTCAGATCGAAAAAACCATGTTTTGAAAACAGATGCATCATGTGGTCAAAAAAGGGCACGCCCGTTTCAATATCATATTTTCCTTCGCCGTCTATCACCCAATGAACCTTTATATCTGTTTCCTTTGTTTTTCTTTCAGCCGAGGCCTCTCTTTTCATGCGTCCCCCTGTATCCATTTATGTCTTTTACCTTAAGTGTCCAGTCGCTTTGATCTGAAACTCAAAGGCTTATTTATGGTATTACCTTGTTTAAGGGATACTCAACGATGCCCTGCGCCCCCACCCTTTTCAGGTCAGGAATAATATCCCGCACGGTCTTTTCGTCTATGATAACCTCTATTGCCAACCAATCCTTATCTGACAGATTTGATACGGTGGGCGTCTGAAGCGATGGAAGTATCTTCAACACCTCTTTTAGCCTCGACTTGGGTACGTTCATTTTAAGGCCAACCTTTTCCTCTGCGAGAAGTGCACCCTTAAGCAAAATGGTTATGTTCTCCATTTTTCTCTTTTTCCATTTGTCCTTCCAGGCATTTTTATTAGCAATTAAAACGGTTTCAGATTCAAGTATGGTATCTATTATCCTTAGGTTATTAGCCCTTAATGATGCGCCCGTTTCTGTTACCTCAATTATGGCATCGGCCAAAAGCGGTGGTTTTACCTCTGTGGCCCCCCAGGAAAATTCAACAGAGGCGTTTATACCTCTTTTTTTAAGAAACCTCTTTGTAAAACTGACAAGTTCTGTTGCGATTTTCTTACCTTTCAGATCATCAACAGTTTTGATCGGTGAATTTTCAGGCACCGCAACAACCCATTTAACGCCTCTGAAGCCTACCTTGCCATACCTCAGCCGCACTAGTTCAACAACCTTTGCATCCTGTTCGAGCACCCAATCATAGCCTGTAATACCCATGTCGAGTATTCCATCTTCAACATATCTCGCCATCTCCTGAGCCCTTATGACAAGCCCTTCAAGTTCAGGGTCGTCAATAACCGGCACATAAGATCTTTCAAGCAATTTTATGTTATAGCCGGCATTTTTAAAAAGTTTAAATGTGGTTTCCTGAAGGCTTCCTTTTGGTAATCCAATTTTTAATTTCATATTATAGCCCCTTTCTTGCCTTTATAGACTCTCCGTGAGCATAAAGGCCTTCAATGCGTGCCATTTTTACAGCTTTATCTCCGTATTTATTCAAAAATTGTTCATCTATTTTAACAACAACCTTCCTTTTTGTAAACCTGTCGACCGACAATCCAGCCGTAAATCTTCCCGCCCCGCCTGTAGGTAAAACATGGTTTGTGCCTATGTAGTAGTCTCCCATCGCAACAGGTGTGTGGGCACCCAAATAAACAATACCCGGATACAAAACCTTTTCTGACACGCCTTCGTCGCCGATAAGCTCCATGTGTTCCGGGGCAATGCTGTTTATCGTTTTTACAGCTTTTTCGATGTCTTCATAGTATACAAGGAAGCTGTTTTCCCTTAATGCCTTTTCTATCACGTCTTTTCTCTCGTTTGTAATGATGAGACGCTCTATGCTCTTCATCACATCATAGATGTGTTCCTTGGATGGCGAGAACAACCCAACGGTTGCCATTTCATCATGCTCTCCTTGCGAAAACATATCCCATGCTATTATATCTGGAGAAAACTTGTATGTGCACAATACGACAAGCTCTGTGGGCCCAGCAAGCATATCGATACCAACCATACCATACACATCCCTTTTTGCCTCATCAACATAGGCATTGCCTGGGCCAACAATCATATCTACCTTTGGTATGCAACCCACCCCATAAGCAAATGCATAGACCGCTTGAGCACCACCTATCCTGTAAACCTCCTTTATATCCAACAGTACACACGCTGCTGCAACATATGGATTAAGCATACCATCCGCCGTTGGCGTGGCAACACATATCCTGTTTACGCCTGCAACCTTAGCAGGCACAACGCCCATAATCAGGGAAGATGGGTATGCAGCCTTACCACCGGGCACATAAACCATTGTACTTTCAACAGGCACAAACGTTTCTTTTATATTTAGACCTTTTCTCGTGTATGTCCTTGGTCGTCCTCCCTGCGATTTATGGTATAACAGGACATTTTTCATCATGCCTCTAAGAATGTCTCTGTCTTTCTTTTTTACCTTTGATGCGCTTTCGGTAAGCTCTTCTTCCGAGACCTTAAGATTATAGTCCTGTTTCCAGCCATCCCATTTTTTCGAAAATTCAATAAGGGCGGTTTCTCCCCTTGCAAGGATTTCATGCTTCACAGCCTCTACAACGGTTTTGATGTTTTTCTTCTTTTTTTCCCTGCCTTCAAGAATCGAGGACAACAGCTTGTCGTGTTCTTTTTCAAGATCCCAGATTTTCATCTTTCCTCCTCTCTATCTTCGCACCAAGCATTCTCAGCTTTTCTTCTATCGATTCATAGCCTCTGTCTATATGGTAAATCCTTGAGACCTCGGTAGTGCCATATGCCGTTAGACCTGCAATAATGAGGGAGGCGCTCGCCCGTAAATCCGTTGCCATAACCTTGGCCCCCGTGAGCATTTTAACGCCTTTTACAATAGCTGTATTTCCTATTACCCTTATGTCCGCACCCATTCTCCTCAATTCCGCTGCGTGCATCATTCTATTTTCGAAGATCGTCTCTGTGATAGCACTCGCACCCCTTGCCGTGCTCATAAGCGCCATAATCTGCGCCTGCATGTCTGTTGGAAATCCTGGGTAAGGCGCTGTTCTTATATCCACTGCGTTTGCCCTTTTTTTGGACATTGATGCCTTTATTGTGTTTTCGCTTTCCAGTATGTCCATTCCTGCTTCTCTTAGCTTTTTTATGATGGGCTGTACATGTGAAGGCACACAGTCTTCAATTTCTATATTTCCCCTCGTCATGCCGCATGCAACAAGAAATGTGCCTGTTTCGATCCTGTCTGGTATAACGCTATAGTTGCACGGCACTAACTGATCCACTCCGGTGACCTTAATAACCTCTGTGCCTTCTCCCTCGATCTTGGCACCCATTTGCTTCAACATTTGCGAAAGGTCAACGATTTCTGGCTCACAAGCAGCGTTTTCTATTATCGTTTCGCCTTTCGCCTTAACCGCGGCCATTATTATATTCTCAGTACCACCAACCGTGGTTTTATCGAAACTAATACACGCGCCCTTTAGTTTTTTAGCCGTCACATCAGCATAGCCCTCTCTCAGACTCACTTCACAGCCTAACGCTGATAGACCCTTTAAATGCAAATCTATCGGTCTCTCGCCAATCGCACAACCCCCCGGATAAGACACCGTTGCCCGCCTGAGACCACCAATTAGAGAGCCAAGCACTAAAACAGAAGCACGCATCTCTTTTACAATTTCATACGGTGCAACGTGGTTATTGACCCTTCTTGTGTCGATCTTGATGGAGTGGTCTTCAATCCATTTTGTTTCTCCTCCTAGCAGATTTATTAACCTGATCATGGTATAAACATCTCTCAGTCGGGGGACATTGTCTATTCTGTATTCGCCCCCCTGCAACAAGGTAGCGGCAAGAAGTGGCAATACAGCATTTTTAGAACCACTTATTAAGACCTTTCCATTTAACCTTTCTCCGCCTTCTATTATGAATTTGTCCATGTCCCTATAACAACCCTTTCTGTTCCGCTCAAATCTGTTTTGACTTCGGTGTTCATGCCCAATCGCATAAACCCTCTGCATATTTTTAAAGCCTGTTTTGCGCCGTCAATCTCGCACAAAACACATGCCCCTTCTTTTCTAAGAAAATAGGGGAGCATATTGATAAGCCTTTCATATATCGCTGTGCCGCCATCGCCCCCATTTAAGGCGATCATGGGTTCAAAATCCTTAACATCCCTCATTAAATCATCACACGCATCACAGGGTATATATGGGAGGTTGGCAAGTACCATATCAAACATAACGCCATTTTTGATACCCATTAAAAGATCGGTGCAGACAAAATCCACTAGATTTGTTACCCCTAAAATATCCGCATTTATTTTTGCAACCTTGAGTGCATCGAAAGAAATATCTGTACAGATCACGTGTTGTTTCGTATTCTTCGCAATTGTCAGACCGATCGAGCCAGCGCCTGTTCCAATATCCAATATTGAAATGGGGCGTTTTTTCTCACCTATGATCGTAATGGCCGCTTCAACCAGTGTTTCGGTCTCCGGTCTTGGCACAAGAACCCTTTCGTCGACATAAAACGTCTCAGAAAAAAACTCCTTCTTTTTGGTTATATATGCAAGGGGCTTTCCCTTGCGCCTTGACTCGATAAGCTGCTCAATTTCTACGACTTTTTTGTCTTCTATCTCTGTGTCTGCTTTGACAAAAATCTGTTCTTTGCTCATGTTTAACACAAAGGCAATGATATTGACAAGTTCAAGCGTTGTAATGCTGTTTTTTCTAAGGGCGATGTCTCTGATCCGCAACAAAAATTAACCTGCTTTTAAGGACTCCGATTGAAAGTGTGCAACGAGAGGGTTTACGATATCTTCGAGGTTCCCATCCAAAACATGCTGAAGTTTGTAAAGTGTCAGGCCTATCCTGTGATCCGTGACTCTTCCTTGCGAAAAGTTATAGGTTCTTATTCTTTCGCTTCTGTCGCCACTGCCGACCTGTTTTTTTCTCTCTTCCGATATTTCAAGTTCCTTTTCTGCCTCCATCTTTTCTTTGAGTCTCGTTCTTAAAACCCTTATTGCCTTCGCCTTATTTTTATGCTGTGATTTTTCGTCCTGACAGGTCACAACCAATCCTGTCGGAATGTGCGTTATCCTTACCGCTGAATCCGTAGTGTTAACGTGTTGTCCACCTGGGCCGCTCGACCTGAACACATCGATCTTAAGGTCATCAGGGCTTATGTTAAGTTCGGTCTCTTCGGGCTCAGGAAGAACCGCCACAGTAACAGCAGACGTGTGAACTCTGCCCTGCGCCTCTGTCACAGGCACCCTTTGAACCCTGTGAACACCGCTTTCATATCTTAATTGACCATATGCATCTTTTGCCTCGATAGCCATGACAACCTCTTTGAACCCTCCGAGGTCTGATATGCTCGCTGCCATCAGTTCGGTCTTCCATCTCATCTTCTCTGCATATTTTGTATACATTGTAAAAAGGTCTCTCGCAAACAATGCAGCCTCTTCACCGCCTGTACCTGCCCTTATCTCAAGAAATGTGTTGCGAACGGTTTTCTCGTGTTTGCTTAGCAATCTTTCGCGCAGCATCGCTTCGAGTTTTTCTTTTGCGGCTGATAGCTGGTTGACCTCTTCCCTGATAAGTGTCTTCATCTCCTCGTTGGTTTCAGACTTTAGCATTTCCAGCATATTCTCTGTCTCTTCTTTTGTCTTTCTCCAACTTCTAAAGGGCTCTACAACCTCTTTGAGGTCTGTATACTCTTTGGCGAATTTTTTATAGACCTCCATATTGGCAATTATCTCGGATTTTGCCAGTTCACGTTCGATTTCTTCGAAACGATCTTCTATTTCTTGTAATTTTTCGAACATCAGACGGTTTTCTTTCCATACCTCTTTTCGTATTTCTCAACCTGTCCGGTTGAATCGATGCGTTTTTCTTTCCCCGTAAAGATAGGGTGACACTTTGCACATATTTCAACACTTATCTTTTCCCTTACCGATAACGTCTCAAAAGTGTTTCCACACGCACATTTCACCGTTGCCTTCTTTAAATCAGGATGAATTCCCTTTTTCATGTTTATACTCCTTTGCTCATAGAATCTATAAAATTTTTATTTGAATCGGTGTCTGCCAGCTTTTCAAGCAAAAACTCCATTGCATCTACCGGATTCATGGGTTGTAAAACCTTTCTCAATAGCCATATCCTTGATAAATCACCGTTTTCCATCAACAATTCTTCTTTCCTTGTCCCTGATTTGTTTATGTCGATGGCAGGGAAAACCCTCTTCTCGGCGAGTTTTCTGTCCAGATATATTTCCATGTTCCCTGTTCCTTTAAACTCTTCAAATATGACCTCATCCATCCTGCTACCCGTATCTATCAGTGCAGTTGCAACTATAGTAAGGCTACCACCTTCTTCGATATTTTTTGCAGACCCAAAAAACCTTCTTGGTTTCTGCATTGCTGAGGCATCGATGCCTCCCGATAGAATCTTGCCGCTTGATGGAACTACTGTATTATATGCCCTTGCAAGCCTCGTTATGCTGTCAAGTAGAATAACCACATCCCTTTTGTGCTCCACGAGCCTCTTGGCTTTCTCTATAACGATTTCTGCAACCTGAACATGTCTTGTGGCCGGTTCATCAAATGTAGAGCTTATCACCTCGCCTTTCACAGATCGAATCATGTCAGTAACCTCTTCAGGTCTTTCGTCAATAAGCAAAACTATAAGGATGATCTCTTTGTGATTTGCCGTTATGCTGTTCGCTATGTGCTGTAAAAGTATTGTTTTGCCTGTTCTTGGCGGCGCCACAATCAGCCCCCTTTGACCTTTTCCGATGGGTGTAAAAAGGTCCATAACCCTTGTGGACATGTTTGCTCCGTTGGTTTCAAGCACAATCCTTTCGTTGGGATATATGGGCGTCAGGTTATCGAAGATAATCTTGTCCTTCGCTGTCACTGGATCATCGTAGTTTATGGTCTCAACCTTTAAAAGGGCAAAATATTTCTCGTTGTCTTTTGGTGGTCTTATTTGTCCTGATATTGTATCACCGGTTCTCAGACCGAACCTCTTGATCTGTGATGGCGATATATAAATATCGTCCGGCCCGGGCATATAGTTTGAATCGGTAGATCTAAGAAAACCAAAACCTTCGGGGAGTATCTCAAGAACACCTTCTCCATAAACAGATTCATTTTTGTCAACCATCGCCTGGAGTATAGTAAATATCAGTTCCTGTTTTCTCAGGCCGGATGCGTTCTCTACATTCAACTCCTTTGCAATTTGCGTAAGCCCACCTATTTTGGTTCTCTTTAAATCATTCAGGTGCATCTACTTCTACCTCCCATCCTTTTATCGTTTCCGAAAGTTTTGATACTTCTCTTTTGAGCCCTTCCAATGTCCCGTTGTTATACAAGACTATATCTGCCAATTTTTCCTTTTCCTCAAGGGATATCTGAAACACCATTCTTTTTTCAATATCCTCCTGTTCCATTCCTCTTTTGATCAACCTTTCTTTTAGTGCTTCAGGGTTTGCAGACACAACAACAATCTTGTCAAGTCTTTTATATAAACCTGTTTCAAAAAGAAGCGGCCCGTCAATTATAATAGATTTTGCACCTCTTTTTTTTATGCTATCCACATCGTTGAAAAGTCTGTCAACAATCTTTGGATGTGTTATCCCTTCGAGTATCCGGAGCATGTCCTCGTTCTGAAATACCGTTTTTTTCATCCTTTCTACGTTTACACGGTCTCCAGAAATATATTCCTTACCGAACCTCGAACCTATTTCTCTGATAACATCATTTTGCAAAAGGGTATCTTTTGCAATCATGTCAAGGTCGATTACAACAAAGCCTTCCTTTTCAAGCATGTTTGATACTGTTGTTTTTCCACTTCCTATGATACCGGTTATGCCTATGAGGATCATATGTCGAGATTTCTGACGTTCATAGCATTCTCTTCGATGAATGCCCTTCTTGTTTCTATGTTGCTACCCATCAATACCGTAAACATCTGATCTGCCTCTATTGCATCTTCTATTGAAACCCTCAAGAGGCTTCTTTTTTCCGGATTCATGGTTGTTTCCCAGAGTTGTTCAGGGTTCATCTCCCCCAAGCCTTTATATCTTTGTATGCTTATACCTTCTTTACCATGTTCATTAATATACTTAATGAACTCTTCAACGGTTTTTGTCTCCTGTTTCGAGTTCCCATCCGTTATAACGATTTCTTCCTCATAGAATTCTTTGACATCGTTGTAATCTTTTAGTCTTTCTATATAATCTTCCTGAGTACATACCTCATAATCTATTTCCGTTGTTTCTTTTTTTTCGGGGTGCCTTAAAATAAGCTTGAAAAGGTTATATTCCCTATCTCTTTCCATTTCAACACTATAACCAACCTTACCAACATTCTCTTTGAATGCATATAGCTTCTGTATTTCTTCAAAATCCTCTCTTTTATGGATGTTCAATCTAAAAAGCTCTAATACAATTACCCTACTGACACCAGACCTTGAAATATCCTTCAGAAACCTTTCAATCCTCCTCATTTTTTCGGTATATTCCTTTAATGGACCCCTATCTATCTGTCTGCCACCAACCCTGCATTCGACCCTTTCAAGCCCCCTTTTTGTAACAAAACTTTCAAACTCGTCCTCATCTTTGATATATGTCTCTTTGTTTCCTTGTTTTGCCTTATAAAGGGGTGGTTGTGCTATATAGAGGTGGCCATTCATTATTATTTCGGGTGTTTTTCTGTAAAAAAGCGTTAAAAGAAGTGTTCTTATGTGTGAACCATCAACATCCGCATCCGTCATTATAATTATCTTTTTATATCTAAGTCTCTCGATATTGTCCGAATTTATCCCCACCGCCATGTATACAGACTTTATCTCGTTATTTGACAATACCTTTTCCTGGCTGGACTTTTCAACATTCAATATTTTACCTTTTAATGGGAGAATTGCCTGTATTTTTCTGTCTCTTCCTTGTTTTGCAGAACCTCCTGCTGAATCACCCTCCACAATGAATAGCTCACATAGGTCTGGATTGCTTTCTTGACAGTCCGCCAATTTACCAGGCAATATGCCGCTTTCGATAAGATTTTTGCTTTTAACAAGCTCTTTTGCCTTTTTTGCAGCCTCCCTTGCCTTTTTTGTTTCATATGCCTTGTTGATGATTGTCTTCGCAATATTTTGATTAATCTCGAAGTATTCCGAGAGTTTTTCATTTAATATAGACTCAACAAAACCTTTTATCTCGCTGTTTCCAAGCTTTGTTTTTGTTTGACCTTCAAACTGTGGGTTTTGTACCTTTATACTTAAAACTGCTACCAAACCCTCTTTTATATCATCCCCTGACACATTCTCTTTATTTTTTTGGGTGGAATTCGTCTGTATGAAATTATTTATACTTCTTGTAAGAGCGCTCCTAAAACCGGCTATATGTGAACCCCCTTCTTGTGTGTTTACGTTATTCACAAAGCTATTTATATTTTCGTTATAACCGTCATTATACTGAATAGCAACCTCAAGAGAATCTATTGTTTGTTTGCTGCTTGAAATATATATCGGTTCACCAAATAGAACTGTTTTATTGGTGTTGAGAAACTTCACAAAGGATTTTACACCACCCTCGTGCTTAAACTCTTGTCTTTTGCCTTTTCTCTCATCTATCAAAACAATGTATATGCCATTGTTAAGAAATGAAATCTCTCTCATCCTGTGTGCAAGGACCTCGTTACTAAATTCCACAGACTCAAAGATACTTTTGTCAGGTTTGAATTTTACTTTTGTGCCCGTCTTGTCGGTATCGCCGATCACCTTCAAGTTGGTAATTTTATTACCCCGTTCATACCTTTGAAAATAAACCTTTCCTGCACGCCTTACCTCTACTTCAAGATACTCAGATAATGCATTAACCACTGACAAACCTACACCGTGAAGTCCTGCCGAATATTTATATGATTCCTTATCAAATTTACCACCTGCATGTAGTTTTGTCAGTACCAACTCAAGCGCAGACATATTTTCACCTTCATGCAGGGCAACAGGGATACCCCTGCCATTATCTTCACATGTAACGCTATTATCCCTGTGAATTGTAATCGATATCCTATCACAATATCCTTCAAGTGCCTCATCAACACTGTTGTCTACAAGTTCATATACAAGATGATGCAGACCTTCCAAGCCTGTGTTTCCAATATACATGGATGGAACTTTTCTAACAGCATCAAGACCATCCAATATTTTTATACTTTCTGCTCCGTATTCTTTCATCCTAAATCCTTATTGGCATAATGATATTTTTATAATGTTTTTCATCTTCACACTCAAAAAGCGCGGCACCATGAGTTGATGGCGCCTTCAAAATGATATTTTTTCCATCGATATGTGAAACCACATCAAGAACAAACCTCACATTGAAGTTCAAACTGATATCCTCGCCGTTATATTCAATATCTATCAATTCCTTTGAATGTCCAATATCTGACTCTGCTTCAATATCAATTATATTTTTATATATATTTATTTTTATCGGCTCTAACTTGCTTATAATCGCTGAAACTTTTTTCAAACCCCTATAAAAAATCTCCTTATCCACTACTATTGTATTTAAATTACCTTCAGGTATAACATTTTCAAAGTCTGGAAAATTTCCTTCAATGATCCTTGATATGAGGGTTACCTGTTTTGTACTGAATTGTGCATGTTTATCTCCTATACAGATACTTACATCCTCGTCTTCGTCGATGATTCTCTGTATCTCCATTAACGACCTTCTTGGGATAATTATACCCTTAAAACTCTTCAATCCAGCGATGTCTTTCCTGTAAAGAGACATTCTGAATCCGTCGGTTCCAACAGCCACTATATTACCATCAAACCCCTGCAAATACATACCAGTCAAAACATAACGCGTCTCATCTGAAGATATTGCAAATTCGACCTTATTTATCATTTTCAACAAGGCCTTGCCATTCACAACAATCTCTTCATACCCCGATATCTCTTTGACCTCAGGAAACTCATCTGGGTCCTGTAAACTCAATACAAATTCTGATTGTTTTTGTTTTATAATCAGAACATTATCCTGAATTTCAAGGTTTATATCTCCGTTATCCATCTCCCTTAATATTTCCTGCAATCTTTTTCCATGAATTATTATCTTTTTCTCAAATGATGTCTTAAAATCTATAAAACCAATCGCACTAATTTCGAGATCAGTTGAATACAGTTTTATCCCCTGTGTACTAAATTCTATGAGAAGGTTTGAAAGAATAGGCATGAGAGATCTTTTTTCCGTTATCCCTACCAATTTTGAAACCGGTACAAGTAATACATTTCTTTCTATTATTATATTCATATTAACCTCTCGTAATAATAATATACGGTGTTGAAATGTTGAAAAATGTATAGCCACACGATAATAAAAAAGAAAATGATAAAAAAACAGATGTTAGATTGTTTATGAAATGTTGAATCATGTTGATTTTACCTTTGCCTCGATCTTTTCAACAACTTCTTTCAACTCTTTTTTGATCTTTATTTCATCTTTTATTTTTTTGATTGAATGGATTATCGTCGCATGATTTTTGCCACCAAATTTTTCTCCTATACTCACTAAAGATGCATCGGTCAATTTTTTTGATAGGTATATTGCTATCTGTCGCGGTAACATGATGGATTTTATACGTTTTTCTGATTTTAAGTCTGATGTCTTAACAGAAAAATAGGAAGCTACCTCTTTAATTATTATGTCGATATTTATTTCTTTTTTTCTCTCTTTAATGATATGTCCCATAATTTCCCTGGCAAGCTCTACGGTAATAGGAACATCATGAAGTGATGCAAAGGCGCCTATTCTGATTAAAGAACCTTCCAGAGATCTGACACTGTCATCTACGTTTGATGCAATAAAAAATGCGACATCGGTTGGAAGATTTATATTTTCCAACTCTGCCTTTTTATTTAATATTGCAACCTTTGTTTCAAGGTCAGGCGATTGAATGTCGGCAATAAGACCCCATTCAAACCTTGAGCGTAGTCTCTCCTCAAAGTTTTCAATATCCCTAGGAAACTTATCGCTTGTAACGACAACCTGTTTCATATTTTCGTATAGTGTATTGAAGGTATGAAAAAATTCTGCCTGAGTTCTTTCTTTTCCGGCTATAAATTGAATATCATCAATAAGCAGGACGTCGAGTTTTCTGAACCTGTTTCTGAAATCATCCATTTTTTCATATCTTATGGCGTTTATCAACTCATTTGTGAAAACCTCAGCCGTTATATAACAGATTCGATCAATATTGGCGTCCCCATGGCATACAAGAAAGTTTCCAATAGCATTCAACAGATGGGTTTTTCCAAGTCCTACACCCCCGTAAATAAAAAGGGGGTTGTATGTTTTACCGGGGTTTGTTGCAACGGCAAGACAGGCTGCATTTGCAAACTGATTGCTCGAACCAACCACAAAGCCTTCAAAGGTGTATTTTGGGTTAAAATTGTTGTAATTAGAGAGTTTTTTTACAGAAATTGCTTTCTTTTCATTAACAGTCTCTTCTTTTTTTAGGATATATTCCATTTTAACGTGTTCTTTGGTGATCTCTTTTAATAATGCGACAATTATTGGCTCAAAGTTTTCTGTAATCCAATCACGGAAAAAGGTATTCGGGACAGACACCAGACACTTACCATCTTTATAATCGATAAAGCGTAAGGGCTCGATCCATGTTTTGTAGCTGTCTTCATTGATTATACCAGCTATCTTAGGTTTTATCTGGGATAGTATATCAAACATTTCGAATACAATTTTTCAACAATTTTTCAACATATGTGGAAAACTTAATTGCTCTTGAAAGGTTAAAAATCAATACTAATACAATTAGAGGCAAAATTCAACTGTTTTTTCCGCCAACGAGAACAAAAGGTTGATTGAATAGCTTTGATCTGATATTATCATCTATTGTGAAATTAATCAAAATAAAAATAGCGTTTGTCATATTTATTTTATTATTTGCGTGCACCCAAACCATATCAAACGAATATAAAGATGAACTTAAAAGGGCAGAAAGAGAAGACAAGCCAGTAATTTTGTATTTTTATAGCAACTATTGCAGGTTTTGTGATTTGATGGACCGGGATGTATTAAACGATAATGAGATAAACCCTATACTGAAAAAGGACATTGTATACATAAGGGTTAACGTTAATAAAAAAACAGAATTACCGAGGCTTTATGGGATAAGGGGTTACCCTACAACATCGTTGCTTGACCCATCGGGAAAGCTTATTGTACAGATACCAGGCTATATAAACAAAAATGTTTTTAAGATGATTCTCCAATTTTTAAAAGACAAACACTATAAGACAATGACGCTCAATGATTTTGTGAGTAGATAGGTGCACCAATATAATACACTTTTGTAACCTATGTTGGTAAATAAGGGCAGTTGGGAAAACCCGACCGCCCTTATAAGTTTTATCCAGGTGGATCGATCAATTCAATTATATGGCTTTATACGACACCCTGCATCAACATGGCATCGGCAACCCTTGTGAAGCCGGCAATGTTGGCACCTGCCACCAGGTTGTATCCAAGGCCGTATTCTTTTGCAGCAGCAGCAGCAGTATTATGAATATTTACCATAATGTCTTTCAGCCGTGCATGAACCTGCTCAGGTGAAAATACGGTGTGGCCTGCGTTTTGTCCCATTTCAATACAGGAACACGCAACGCCACCAGCGTTGGCAGCTTTACAGGGGCCTACGATGACACCGTTGTTCATAAGATATTCAATGGCTTCGTTGGTTGTGGGCATATTGGCGCCTTCGCAAAGTAATTTTGCACTGTTTGCAACAATTTTCTTGGCATCTTCCAAGCGAATATCGTTTTGCATTGCGCAAGGAATGTAAAGGTCAGCCCTTACACCCCAAGGCTTTTCGCCTGGGAAGAATTTTGAGTTGGGGAATTTGTCTGCATAAGGAGCACAGATATCCTTTCCACTGTTTCTCAATTCGATTAAATAATTGATCTTTTCTCCTGATACCCCAGCTTCGTCCAGGATGTATCCGTCGGGCCCAGAGAATGCAATGACTTTGGCTCCCAGTTCATCAGCCTTAAGCGCTGTGCCCCAGGCCACATTTCCAAAACCTGACATAACAATGGTTTTGCCCGCCATTTCCTCTCCGTTTGCTTTGAGCATGCATTCTGCAAAGTAAATTACGCCAAAACCTGTGGCCTCAGCTCTGCCATTTAATCCACCGCAAATAATGTGCTTTCCGGTAATGGCTTCGTCGAATCTGTTGACAAGTTTTTTGTATTGACCGAACAAATATCCCAGTTCTCTTGGGCCTACCCCTAAGTCACCCGCGGGACTGTCAGTATATGGGCCTATATGTCTGTATAGTTCGTTCATGAAAGCCTGGCAGAACCTCATGATTTCGCCGTCGGATTTCCCGTTTGGATCAAAGTCGGCCCCGCCTTTTCCGCCGCCTATGGGAAGACCGGTCAGTGCGTTCTTGTAAATCTGTTCAAATGCCAAGAATTTCATGACACTTGGATTTACATTGGGAGCAAACCTTAGGCCTCCTTTATAGGGACCTATTGCACTGTTAAACTGATATCTGTAGCCTCTGTTTACTTGGGTTTTGCCCCTATCATCCACCCAGGTCACCTTAAAAATAATTGCTCTTTCAGGCTCGCTGATTCTTTCAAGCAAAGAAGCTGCTTCATATTCGGGATGATGCTCAATAACTGGCCTTATGGAGTTGAACACTTCTTCAACTGATTGGTGAAATTCAGATTCACCGGGGTTTCTCTCCTTGCAGTACTCAATACTGCGATCAACATAGTTTGACATTTTCCCTTCTTTCTTTTTGTGTTTTTATAAAATTTATTGAGAATAGATTCAAAATATTCCTTGCTCAGAATAGCACATAAAGACCTTTTTGTCAAGGGCGACGGACATCTGTGAATTATGAAAAGTTCTTTATTTTATTGGCTTTATTGTTTAGGGATCACAAAAAGAAGAAACAATAACAGGGAAGGGAAATGTGCTGAAAATAGAACAAACAAACAAGAAACCTGATAACAGATTGGGGCAGGTCTGTCACTTTTTCAAGTGGGCGGACATCAAGCAGAATCTTTATGCCCTACGGAAATCACAACCGAGGAGGGCGACGCAAAGTTTATTGCAAAAAGTGAAGGAATGTTTGTGGTGCCAGGAATTTTTTGATAGTGCCTGTCTTGCCGATATAATACATTGTTTTACAACCGTAGAAGATCAATATAACACACTTTTATAACCTATGAGCGTCTTTTTCCAGTAGCTTGCGTCCACATCATCAACTGCAACACCCCTTGATTTTGATGCATTTATAAATTCTTTTCTGTTGAGCATGATACCGACATGCATGTCCTTTTTTATTTTAAAAAACACAAGATCACCGGGTAATACCTCGCTTCTTTTGACTTCATAGCCTGTTTGTATCTGCTTGTCTGTTGAGACAGGCAGGTCAATCCCCGTTTTTTTATATACATAGTAGACAAAGCCACTGCAATCGAATGAATCCGGACCTTTTGCGCCGTTTTTATACGGTTTTCCGAGCAAACTTATAGATAATTGAATAACCTCGTTTCTAATGTCAGAAATAGACTCGTATGTCTTGATCTTTTTTGGAGCACAACCATTAACAAACAAAAGAACAACAAAAAACAGGACAATACCAATAAATTTAGTTTTCATGATTTTTGTTATAACCCCGTATAACATCCAATATTTTTGTTAGAGAACCACCATGTATGATGTGGTTGACAGGCAACGATATATGCTCGCCAGGCATGTAAAGCACCGAGAGATTAACCGCACTGAACATATCCGCATCGCCTTCACCGTCCCCAACAGCACAGGCGCCAGGCTTATCTTCGCCGATCTCTCTTAATATCCTGTTTACCCAATACCCCTTTTTGTTATAACCCACGTTTATCCTTGTTTCACCGGTAAAATGACCGTTTTTTACAACCAGGTCGTTTGAAACAGACATATCTATGCCAAGCTCATCCCTGACGCGCTCGACAACAAAGGACAGGCCCGTTGAAAGAATCACCGTATAAATACCCTCTTTTTTTAAAGCCGAAACAGCTTCATGGGCACCTTCTTGGTATGGAATTTCATCCAAAATACAAACCAGGTCTTCTAATCTATTTCCCTTCCAGAGGAGCGCATCCCTTCTGCAGAACTCATCATAATCGATTAAGCCGCTATGAAAAAGCGCTTGGTATTTATCAGCATTGTTATTCCAAATATTGAGTCTTCTGTGTATGTATTCCCAACTGCTCTTTATCTTCGTTAATGTGCCGTCGCAATCGAAAAACACTATCTTTATTGGCATAGATTTTTATATCATTGAAAAACAAAAAAATCTATTATTCATAACGCAAAAAAAATGCAATATAATATAACCGTGGTAGATTGGGATAAAAAATACAGGAATGGCTCTTACGACAGATCGAAAGAGCCACACGGACTTTTGAAGAGATTCTGGCATATAATACCCGGCAAAACAGTCATCGATGTTGCATCGGGACGAGGCAGGGATGCCGCTTTTCTCGCAGAAAAAGGCTTTACCGTATTCGGCCTCGAGAAGTCCATTGAGGCGATTTATATCTCAAACGCAACCGAAGGGGGAAAGACAAAAGGTATGTCTTTCGTTAGGGGGGATGCGGCTGCCATGCCTTTTAAACCCAACAAGGCTGATTGCGTTACAGTTTTTTATTTCCTGTTAAGGCCTATTGTCAGAGATATAGCCGGCATGGTAAAGAAGGGCGGAATACTTATCTACGAGACGTTCCTGAAGCGCCAGAACGACATAGACTTGCACAGAAAAGGCAGAAACCCGGAATACCTTTTAGAGGACGCAGAACTGGTTGGTTTTTTCAGAGACTTTGAGATTTTGTTTTATGAAGAGGGAATATCGGCAAGTCCCGATCGGAAAAAGGCAACTGCTAAATTTGTAGGGAGGAAAAGATGATAGTAGAATGGGATCCACAGAGACCGAGAAAAAAGATTACTCAAATGATAAGAGATACGCTGATGAACGGGGGCATTATCGCCTATCCGACAGACACGTATTACGGGATGGGGTGCGACCTTTTTAATATCAAAGCAATCAGAAAGCTATACCATATGAAGAGACTCGACGAAAAAAGGGCGTTGAGTATTATATGCAGGGATTTTAAAGAAATAAGCGCATATGCGGTAATGGACGACTTTTCCTTTGAAATCATGAAAAAATGCCTTCCCGGCCCATACACCTTTGTGCTTAAAGCAAGAAAAATCATGCCAAAACTTCTTATGACCGTCAAAAAGGAGGTAGGCATACGAATCCCGGGTCACCCTGTTCCAGTTGGTATAGCGGGGTTGATCGAAAGACCCGTTATAAACACAAGCGCAAGATTTGCTGGCGAAGATATACTTATAGACCCAAAGGACATAGAGAAAAGCTTCAAGGGAAGTATAGATTTTATCGTTGACGGAGGTATTCTATCAGGAGAATCATCAACGATAATAAGTCTGGTAGAAGACAGGGTGGAGGTGTTGAGGGAGGGTAAGGGTACCCTCAAAGTTCTCCTTCGGAAGTAGATTGAGATTCATGGAGCGCTTCTTCCATGGATTGCTCGAAATCGTCCCCGAGTTCATCCCCGAGTTCTCTACCCATTTTCTTCATGATTTTCTCAATACTTTTTGGATCGTTTTCGTCAAGGTCAGAGAATTTTGATGGATCAAGTAGGCCTTCCATCCTCTTTTCCTCGCTTTTTGTGATAGAAATGCGCGAGACAAGCCTTTTCATGCGCTTGCCCCCGCACATCTTACAAAACGGGTCAATCTCCTCAGAAACCCTCAGCAACAGAAAAGATGATTTTTTGTGGCAATCCTCACAAAAGTATTCATAAATAGGCATTAAATACCTCCAAACAAAAACTTGCAAGAAAACAATACAGAATTATTTTTAGACACTCATGCCTTTTTTGTCAATACCCGTGTCTTCGGAAAACGTGATAGATTTTAATTTACAAAAGGCAACAGTTACGATATATAAGCAAAATGAAAGAAATTGTACATAGCTATTCTGACCTTTCCTTTCACAAGTCTATTGGGGAGATGATAAAAAGACGCTCGGAAAACAAGCAAGACATAAGGTCATTGGCGATTAGCATGGTCGATTGGACTAATATAAAGAATATCCTTGACCTTGGGTGTGGTTATGGATGGTTTGAAGCAGGATTGAAAGGCATGTTTGAAAGGGTTACGGGCATTGATTGTCTGCCTGAAAACGAACAAGCATTTTTAGCGGCAGCGGGAAGGATAGCACTTAACCCGCGCTTTGAGCATCGTTTGCTACCGTGTGCTTTGGAGATGTCTGACGAATCGTTTGACCTTGTTGTTTCTGCTTATTCACTTTATTTTTTTCCTGAGGTAATACCCGAAATAAAAAGGGTGCTGAAGAAAGGTGGTTTTTTCCTTGCCATTACGCACAGCGAATCGATGCTCCAGGAGGGAGAAAGATTTTTTGATTTTACTAACCTGAGAAAGGTTATCCAAGGCTTTTCTGCAGAAAATGGGAGAGAAATATTAAGGTCGCATTTTGTTGACATTCAACACGTTGATTTCAAAAATGCCATTGTTTTCAGCAGATATGAGAAAAAAGACCTAGCAGACTATATAAACTTCAAGAGGGAGTTTATATCGAAGGATGTGGATCCCTCAAGGGTTATGTTGACAATGCTTGATGAACTGGAAAGGAAGGGGTCGATGAGATTTAACAAGGATGACAGGATTTTTCTAGCTAAAAAATGAAAAAAAGAAATTTTTGTGCATTGTGCGGAAAGGAGCTCGGACTCAACACGCTTGATGGCAAGGAAAGACAAGTGTGCATAAATTGCAGGGAGGTTTTTTATGAAAATCCCCTCCCCGTTGCCACCGTAATTCTTCCGAACCGCAACAGGGAAACATTACTTGTAAAAAGGGCAAAAGAGCCATTTAAAGACATGTGGTGCTTCCCGATAGGTTTTGCGGAGGTAGGTGAGAGCATTGAAGACGCAGCCTTAAGAGAACTCAAAGAAGAAACAGGTGTCGATGGAAAAATAATCCAGCTTATCGACGTAAGCTCCCACACTAACGCGTTATACGGTGACTTGTTGATAGTTAGTTTTGAGGCGGAAAAGATAGGCGGGTCAGAAGTGCCTGGTGATGATGCATCTGAATGCAGATACTTCCCGATAATGAGTCTACCGAAACTTGCATTTGATTCACAGACAAGGGCTGCGGAAAAATACATCGAATTAAAAAAAGACCTTTGGAATATGTATGATTCACTGGAAACCTTTGTTGAGGGAACAATACAGAACAGAATTACATATCCAGGCAACCTGCTCTCGGACGAACTTGTCAATGCTGTGGAGCAACACTCCGAAAAGATTGTAAGCCTTTGGCTCAACGATATTTTATCGAATCCTTCAACTAAAGGGTACCGCAATGCAGACAAAGAAGACCTTTTGAAAAGGGCCATGTTTATTTTGGGGCAGTTTGAGTCTTGGCTAAAGGATAAAAAGGGGGAGAGCGAATTCAAGACTTTTTATACGAGCCTTGGCATTGACCGTCATAGAGACGGGATACCGCTTGAAGAGACCATAAGCTCGCTGAGTCTTTTGAAAAAACATATATGGATGTTTACATACTCCTTTGGGGTATGGGAAAAGGCTGTCGATATATATAGAATGTTCGAACTTGGTGAAAGGCTTGTATATTTTTTTGACCGCGCCGCATATTACACGGTTATGGGCTATCTTAAAAAAGAATAAAGCTGTGACAAACCACCAAAATAAGTCAACCGAACAACAAAGAAGGTGAATGGACACGCAAAGAAGTATGGATGATAAAAAAAACAGATTACCCGTTCTGATCGCCACAACGCTTTCGTCTTTCCTTACACCGCTCGCATTGTCTACAGTAAATGTTGCCCTTCCTTCGATAGGAAAGGAGTTTTCCATAGACGCCATCGTATTAAGCTGGATAGCCACGGCTTATATCCTTAGCGCTGCAATATTTCTCCTGCCTTTTGGAAGGCTTGCAGATATGTTAGGTAGAAAAAAGGTTTTTATTTATGGAACGTTTGTGTTTACTGTTTCATCGTTTTTGATGGGTGTTTCTGGTGGCGTAGAGACGCTTATAGGTTACAGGGTGTTGCAGGGCATTGGTGGTGCCATGATTTTTGGTACGGGTATTGCTATACTCATATCTGTTTTTCCGTTGGGGGAGCGGGGCAAGGTTCTCGGGATCAATGTGGCCGCAGTTTATCTGGGTCTTTCGGTCGGTCCATTTATAGGGGGCCTTCTTACGCAACATCTTGGCTGGAGAAGCACCTTTTTGTTAAATGTGCCGTTTGGGATTATCATCATGGTTTTCAGCATATGGAAGGTGAAGGGTGAGTGGGCTCAGGCAAGGGGCGAATCCTTTGATATAATTGGCTCAATCATCTATTCGGCAATGCTTTTTTCAATCATGTTTGGCTTTTCGCGCCTTCCTGAAAGGGTCGGTTTTTTTCTAATTTGCATTGGAATGATAGGTATAGCGGTTTTTGCCTATTGGGAGCTGCACACCAGGGCCCCTATCTTAAACATAGATCTTCTAATGAGAAACAGGGCATTTACGCATTCCAATGCGGCAGCATTGATACATTACGGTGCAACGTTTGCTGTTGGTTTTCTTATGAGTTTTTATCTGCAATACATAAAAGGATTTAGTCCGCAAAACACAGGCATCATACTGATCTCACAACCCATAGTGCAGGCATTGATATCCCCGGTAGCGGGCAGGATATCCGATAAAATAGAGCCTCGCATCGTTGCTTCTATTGGTATGTCAATAACAGCGGCAGGACTTTTCCTTTTTGTTTTTTTAGGCGCAGACACAGGCGTTTTGTCCATAGTTTTGGGTCTTTGCATGCTTGGCTTTGGTTTTGCATTGTTTTCTTCTCCTAATTCCAATGCCATTATGAGTTCTGTCGAGGGTAGATTTTATGGTGTTGCCTCTTCAATGCTTGCCACAATGAGGCTTCTCGGTCAGATGTTCAGCATGGGTATCGCAATGTTCATCTTTGCAGCATATTTGGGAAGGGTGGGCATTAGCCCCGGGCTTTATCCACAACTACTTAAATCCATTCAAGCAGCATTTATTGTCTTTGGGTGTTTGTGTATACTCGGTATTTTTGCTTCGCTAACAAGAGGAAACGTCAGACAAAAATAGAAACCTTAAAAGATCCAGGGGTTGCAAATATAGATACATGATAAAAATCCATGTTTTATAAAAGTCAAAAAGATGTATAATGTCGTATATCATGATATGTGTCATTTAGGGGGTTATAATGAAAAAAGGCATGAGGATTGCGATAAATACGGGTGGTGGTGATGCGCCGGGTCTTAACGCTGTTATAGAGGCGGTCGTTCTTTCCGCAAACAAGAGGGGTTGGGATGTCTATGGCATTAAAAACGGCTATATGGGCCTTCTAAATACAGATAAGATCATCTCCCTAATGCCGGAAACGGTGCGTCGTATAACCAACATAGGAGGAACCATTCTTGGCACCACAAACCGCGGAAATCCGTTTCAGATGCCCATTACAAATGTAGCCGGTGAAACGGAAATCCGTGATGTATCAGACAGGGTTGTCGAAAACTTCCGAAGACTTCATTTTGATTGTCTGATTGCGGTAGGTGGAGACGGAAGCCTGTCCATCGCTTACGATTTTTATAAAAAGGGTGTGCCTGTTGTTGGTGTCCCGAAAACTATCGATAATGATCTGTGTGGCACGGTGATTACGTTTGGTTTTGACACGGCGGTGAGTATTGCCACAGAGGCGTTAGATCGTCTGCATTCAACGGCGAAATCACACGAGCGGGTGATGGTGGTTGAGGTAATGGGAAGAAATGCAGGCTGGATCGCATTAAACAGCGGTGTATCCGGAGCGGCTGACGTTATTTTAATCCCAGAAATTCCTTTTGATATTTCAAGGGTATGCGAACATATTATGGAGCGGGAATTGCGTGGGCAACGATACTCTATTGTTGTAGTAGCAGAAGGGGCTGTTTCTCGGGGGGGTATGGCTATCCACAAAGGAAAGGGCGAGGTAGGACGTCAGGACATTTTGCTTGGAGGGATTGCCGAACGACTGGCAAGTGAAATCTCTGCAAGAACAGGAAAGGATACAAGATCCATTGTCCTTGGGCATTTACAGCGGGGAGGGTCACCAACAACCTTTGATCGTCTCCTTGCACTTCGATTTGGTGCAGCCGCCGTTAGGACGATCGAGGAGGGGAGGTTCGGCACAATGGTATCCCTTGATCCGCCCGAGATGCGGTCTATCCCGCTCGACGAGGTTGTCGGTAAAACAAAAAAGGTTTCTGTTGATTGTGATACGATCAAGACCGCAAGAGAGATCGGGATATCGTTCGGGGACTAAGCATATAGACCCACAATATCAGCAAATCTGTTTAGCGTCTATCTGGCGATATCTGTGTCGATATCGAGGCTGTACATATCTTTGCGCTCGATGAAGACAACATCCCCTATGCGTAAACCATCAAAGACATCCTTTTCGTTCTGACCGTCGAAGATGCCCACAATTTCTCCCTGCGCCTTGACCGTGGTTAGAATGTCTGATAGTAATACGACCACTTCCACCCCGTCAACGGTCCCCGTTGCCCTTTGGCCTACCCTGAGCGGTTCGTTGAATGATGGATTTTTGAAGGATATGCAGTCTTGGCAAAGATTTCAACAGTAAACAGATTTAAACGTTAAAAATTTTCTGTGTATCACTTCACTTCAAGAAGAGCATGGGTAACAGCGTGGAAAGTTGGGGAACATACGTTATAACAAGCAGACACAGCAGAAATAGAAGCAAAAAAGGCATGACCGCCCTACCTATGTCTACAAGCGAGCGTCTCACTATAGCCATTGAGACAAAAAGGTTTAAGCCAAACGGCGGGGTCAAAAAACCACATTCAATGTTGACAATCATGATGATACCGAAATGCACAAAATTGATGTCATACTGGGTGAGTGTTTCGATGAGTATCGGTGAAATGACAATAACCGCCGTAACGATATCCATAAGGGCGCCTATTATCAGGAGCACAGCATTTATTGCGAGCAGAAAAAGCCATTTATTGTCCACGTTTTTAATTATCAGTTCAGCGAGTTTTACCGGTATCTGCTCGACCGTAAGAAGCCAGATAAAGGTCATGGCACACGAAAGTATAAAAAGCAGACACCCAGAGAGTATTGCCGAATCCCGACACACAACGAAAAGTTTGGTTATCTTCAACTCCTTATAGATAAAAAGTTCAACGAAAAGCGCATAAACAACCGAGACGGCCGCAGCCTCTGTTGGTGTGAATATGCCCCCATAGATGCCCCCGAGCACAAGAAACGGTAAAAGCAACGCCCAAAAACCGTCTTTTATAATCTTTAAGCCCTCTTTAAATGTATATCTGACGCTGGAGTGCCAACCATGTCTTTTTGATGTGACATATGAATAGGCCATCAGACAGCACCCAATAAAAATACCTGGCAGGAATCCTGCAAGAAATATCTCAGCAACAGATATGTTCATCACGAGCGCATATAGTATCATAGGAATGCTTGGCGGTATGAGTATGCCAAGAGAGCCCGCCGATGTCAAAAGACCTATAGAGAAACGCTCGCCATAACCCTCTTTTATTAATGCTGGCATCATGATGCTCCCGATGGCGATGACGGTTGCTGGAGATGAACCTGAAATGGCAGCAAAGAACATGCACGCCATAACAGAAGCCATAGCAAGTCCACCCGTGAATCTGCCGACGAAGAGCTTCATCACATTTACGAGCTTTTCAGAGATCGCCCCCTCAGCCATTATGTTGCCAGCGAGTATAAAAAACGGCACCCCAAGCAGAACGAAGTTGTCAAGACCGTTGAATAGCTGTTGAACCAGAGATGTTAGGGGGGTTTGCGCTATAAAAAAAAGATATATTGCAGTTGTTGTTACAAGTACGATAGATACGGGAACACTGATTGTAAGAAGGGCAAAAAAACAGACAAATATTAAAGGAAGACTCACCTGCTCACCTTTTGCGTACCTTTACATATGGTTCATTCTTTAAGAATTTTTTAAAATGTGTCCACGAAAGTACAAAGAATCGAAATGACATTGTGATGGAGAAAACAGGTATTGCTATGTAAGGTATATACATTGGTATCTGCATCGCAGGGCTTTTTACGCCAAAACCTATCACCGCCCTTATATGTTTTATCCCATAAAAGATAAACAGCAAAACAGCAAGTCCCGAAATAGAATATGCGATGGTCTTTAGAATGTGGCTCATCCTATCGGGAACGCACTCTGTAAGGGCTTCCATAGAAAAGTGTGTGCCGTATTTGACGCCTATAGATGCACCGAGATACGTTCCGAATATTAAAAAATAATTGGCAAACTCCTGAAACCAAGGAAAGGTGTAGGAGATCGTATACCTTAAGGCGGTTTCAAGAAAGGTTAGAACGGCAAGCCCCAAAAGGATGATCCCGATAGACCATTCTTCAATCCTGTTTAGCTTGTCGATTACACTTTTCATCTTTGTTGGTTGCAGTTCACAGTTTACAGACAACGCCAAATGCAAAATTTCTACAAGTACCGATAGTCCGTAAACTGTGAACCTTACTTGGTTAGTCTATTTTTTCTTTGAATAAAATTCTATCTTTTTCATGAAGAAATTGTACCAATCCGTGCCATAGATGCCTTTATATTTTTCAAGCACAGGTTTTACGGCGTCCCTGAAGGCCGCCCTTTCCTGGGCATTAAGAATTATCACGTCTACCTTTTGTGCCTTTGCCTTATCTATCGCCTCTATTCTATTTTTTGCATTTTCTTCCCTATTTACCTTCACCTGTATGTCTGCTGCCTCCCTGAATATCTTTTGCTGCCCAGGCGTGAGGGAACCCCAGAATTTTTTATTTACTATTACGGGACATTCTGTAAGCATGTGGTTTGTTATCGTTGCGAACTTGTTTACCTCTGTGAATTTCATCAAAATAGAGGTGTAAATCGGGTTATCCTGGCCATCAATGACCTTTTGCTGTAACGCATTGTATATTTCGGGGAATGGGAGTGGAGTGGGATTTGCCCCAAGCGCCTTAAAGGTATCTATAAAGACAGGACTTTCTATAACACGTATCTTAAGACCCTTTAAATCCTCAGGTTTATGTATGGGCCTTTTTGAGTTGGAGATGTCTCTGAATTCGTTTTCAGTGTAGCCGATAAAGACAAAGCCCTTGGCGTCGCAAAACTTCGTGAATCTCTCCAATATTTCTTTATCATCGAGAACCTTGTACGCGGTCTCCCTGTCAGGATATATAAATGGCAATTCTATTATGCCCATCTCAGGCACAAAGTTTGAAAGTACGCCTGAAGTCACCGCTGTCATATGCAGGGTTCCTGTCTGTACTTGCTCTGTCATGGAGCGCTCAGCACCTAATTGACCAAGCGGAAACACCTGGATCTCTATCTCACCTTTTGTCTTATCGTTTACATATTTTGCGAAGGCAAGCGCTGCCTTGTGCTGGGGGTGGACAGGTGGACCTACATGGCCGTATTTGACGACGGTTTTTGCCTCAGCAATCAAAAACGATGATAAAATAAACAAGCACAACAAAAAGATTACAAAAACAGATTTTTTTGACATAAATCCTCCTTTGTTTGTTAAGGATTTTATTTTTGCTTAAAGTTTTATATAAAAATCAGTACTTGTCAAACAAAACCCGAAAAAAGTTTTTAAATAATACACAGCGCCACAAGATTTAAAAAAAACATTGATAACCTTCGAAACAGCAGAGGTATATTTGTTTATTTAGAAAATATTTATGTTGTGGTATACTTTAAAAAATTGATCATGGAGAAAAACAAAACATTATTGGAAACCAAGGGCGAGGAAGAGTTTTTAAAAATGTCTTTTGAGGATACCAATATAGCTCGTAAACTTTTTGGTCCACGCGATGAAAACATAAAATATCTGAAAAAGTATTTTAATGTTAAGGCGAGTATCAGAGGCAACTACCTGATGCTTGTCGGTGAAAAAAACGAAATCGAAAACACAGGCAAGGTTGTGCAGGAATTGCACGGTATTGTAAAAAGGGGTTTTATTATCGGCCCGTCGGACATTGACCACGCGATAAGATATATTGCACATACACACAGCAGCATTGACGAACTGCAAAAAGATCAGATACTTATCCCACCTTCAAAAAAGGCTATAGTACCAAAAACAAAAAACCAGAAGATATATGTTGATGCCATAAGAAACCACGACATGGTAATAGGTATAGGCCCTGCAGGCACTGGCAAGACCTATCTCGCAATGGCAATGGCGCTATCCTCTTTTTATAAAAAGGAGGTTTCAAGGATTGTTTTAACAAGACCAGCCATAGAGGCGGGAGAGAAACTCGGTTATCTGCCCGGGACCCTTTATGAAAAGGTCAACCCATATCTAAGACCTCTCTATGATGCGCTTTACGATATGGTCGATATGGAAAGGGCGTCAAGACTTATTGAGAAGGGTATAATCGAGATTGCCCCCCTTGCGTTTATGAGAGGCAGAACATTGAATGATGCCTTTATCATACTCGATGAGGCCCAGAATACCGGGTTCGAGCAGATGAAGATGTTTCTTACAAGGCTTGGATTTTCTTCAAAAACTGTTGTTACCGGCGATATTACCCAGATCGACCTACCAGATAAAAGCTTGAGCGGACTCGTTGAAATACAGACGATTTTGAAGGGCATAAGGGGTATAAAATTCGTCTATTTTTCAGAAAAAGACGTGGTAAGACATCCTCTTGTCCAAAAGATCATCAAGGCATACGAAGCTAGAACAACAGAAAAAAGGGCTTTACATAATGCAGAACGGAAAGGATAAACCTCCATCGTATAAGGATTACAAGAACCCCATTGTTCTTGTAATCCTGTCCCTCATGCTTTCTCTTGTTGTTAGTATCAACATTCATCAAGACATACCGGAGTATCGTTATGGTGATATTGCGAAACAAAACATCAAATCACCAACAGACATAAATATGCCGGAAATAAATGTCATGCTAAAAAAGGGCGAAATAATCGTCAGGGAAGGAGAGAGAATAAACGAAGAGCACCTAAAAAAGATGGTTGTATTTAGCAAACACGAGAATAACCCACTTCTTTTTATCAATAGGTTTATACTCCTCTTCATTTTTCTTTCGCTTTATTTTGTTATTTTATATGAACATGCAGACAAAAATATAAAAAAGTTCACCCTTACAACAAAAGACATCATCTTTTGCTCGACCTTCACACTATTTTCCATTATTTTCATAAAGGTTTTACTTCTTGTGTTTGAGTGTTTTCCCCAGGACTATGCGGGTGATTTGCTCTACATAATCCCTTTATTCTCATTCGGCATGATAATGAGGATAGTGTTGTTTTCGGAGGCGGCCATTATATTTTCAATAATTTTTGCATCTTCTGTCTGCTTCATGTTTGGCAATAGTTTTGCGGTATTCATGTATGTGTTTCTCGGCAACGTTCTCGCCTCTTATTTTTCAGGAAAATGTGAAAACAGGAACACCATATTAAAGGCTGGTGTTTATTCTGCTTTTATAACTGGATTTATTGTGGTATTGTACGGTGCTTATTCAGGACATAAATTATCAGACCTTTACATGAAGATCGTTTTTACCCTGTTTAACGGTATAGGAAGCAGCTTCATAGTGCTTGGGCTTCTTCCGGTCATAGAACATATATTTGATTACACAACAGATATCAAGCTGCTCGAGATCGCAAATCTTGACAACCCTCTACTTGAGGAAATGATGGTTAATGCGCCCGGCACATACCACCATAGTATTGTAGTTGGTAATCTTTCGAAGGCGGCGGCAGAGAGCATAGGCGCACACCCTTTGCTTGCGAGGGTTTCTGCCTATTACCACGATATAGGCAAACTCAAGATGCCCCATTATTTTGTCGAAAACCGCAAAGGATTTGAGGATGCGCATAAATCGCTATCCCCAAATATGAGTGCACTGATCATTCTATCACATGTCAAAGAAGGGGTGGAGTTGGCAGAAAAACATAGACTCGGCAATAAAATAAAGGACATTATCAAGGAACATCATGGCACGAGTCTTGTGAGTTATTTTTATAACAGGGCGAAGGGCATGGAAGACCCCGAAATGTATGTTATAGAAGAAAAGGATTTTAGATATGCAGGCCCCAAACCACAAACCAAGGAGGCGGGGATCGTTATGCTTGCCGATGCCGTTGAGGCGTCGTCACGGATATTGGATGAACCAACACCCAAAAGACTGGAAAGCCATGTGCAGCGGGTCGTGGAGAACATCTTTCTCGATGGGCAACTCGATGAATGTGAGCTAACATTGAAAGACCTCCACGCAATACAGAAGAGCTTTATTGCAATTCTAATCGGCATATTTCATCAAAGGATAGAATATCCGGAAAGGGCAGAACATGACGGTACTCATAAAAAATTCTCAAAACGTCCTGCAAACGGACAAAAGGTGTCTGAGAAAGATAACAGAAGACTTACTAATATTTTTAGGACAACAGAGTAGAACCCTAAGCATCCTGCTGGTTGACAACAAAAAGATGACGAACTTTAACAAACGTTTTTTTGGAAAAGATCGTCCCACAAATGTGATATCGTTCTCATATATCGAAAATAACGAAAAAAAGGAAAATGAAAGTTTTGCCGATGAGGTTATGGGAGATATTATTATTTCGCTCGAAAAGGCACAAGAAGAGGCCGAAATGATATCGTGCGGTTTCTATGAGCGTTTGTTTGCGCTTATCATACATGGCATCCTGCATATTTTGGGTTACGACCATACAGGCGATCCGAATGAGGCAAGAAAAATGAGGTACAGAGAAAAGAAACTGCTCAACCATGTGCGTTCCCATAAGCTATACAAACAACTAATAGAATAAAAATATGCAGGGGAATTGAAATACAAATATAAGATGTTCGGGACACCTATAGAAACCCAAGACCCAAGATACAAACTCCACAGGGTATATATGCCATGATCACAAAAATGCAAAATGCAAAAACCAAGATCGCGTTGTCTGTTTTATCCGGTATCTTGCTTGCCGTTATACAGCCCCCCACATCGCTTTTTCCTATTGCATATATGTCGCTTATACCATTATTTTTTGCTCTGGAGAAAAACGGGTTCCGCCATAACTTTATCATGGGCTTCATAACAGGTGTTGCAGCACATCTTGGACAGATTTATTGGGTTGTAATAGCGATGAACAGGTATGGCGGCATAGATATATACACAAGCGTTTTCATTATGCTACTGCTTGTTTTTTATTTGGCCATTTATATCGCTTGTTTCGCCGCTTTATCCGTTTATCTTGAAGACAGCCTGTTCGTACCGGTTTATATCTCGGCCCCATTCATATGGGTGCTTCTCGAATATATAAGGGGGATCTTTTTTACGGGTTTTCCATGGTCCTTTCTGGCCCATTCACAGCACAATGTGCTCTCCCTTATTCAGATAGTATCTGTTACAGGGACATACTTTTTATCTTTTCTGATAGTAGCGGTAAACTGCATTATTTATCAGATATTAAATGCACTTTACGAAAGAAAACGAAAAAAGGGTTCGTGGGTTCTGGTGTTCCAGGGTTCAAAAGATAATACCGGTGCAGAAAAGATGCTTAACGCTATAGCACCACGACGTATCAATGCCTGTTTTGTTGTCTATGTGTCTGTTGTTCTTGGTTTGCTTGGCATATCGTTTTGTTACGGTTATGCAAGGTTGCAATCAACTCATACCGGAGACCTCAAGGCGGCGATTATACAGGGAAATATTCGACAGGACGTAAAGTGGGATGAGGCATTTAAAATAAAGACGATAAACACGTATCTGCAAAAAACAGGGGAATTCGGAAGAAACTCGGATATCGTTGTCTGGCCAGAGACAGCCATGCCTTTTGTGTTTGATGATGCGCCACATATTAACAAGTTTATAAAAGAGGCGCCCACGCTATTGAATACCAACCTTCTGTTTGGAACAGTCTCAAAGGATAAGTTCGGAAGGTATCGCAACTCGGCGTATTTTTATCAAAAAGACGGGCAGCTTGCAGGCACATACAGCAAGGTGCACCTTGTCCCCTTTGGCGAATATACACCGCTCATTTCATATTTGCCGTTTTTATCGTGGCTTACCGCAGCCGGAGGTAATTTTGTGCCCGGAGAGTCGCATAGCCCCATAAACACCTCGCTTGGCAAAATCGGCATTTTAATATGTTATGAGGGCACATTTCCCTCGATTACGATAGAGACGGTAAGAAGGGGCGCGCAGGTGCTCGTTAATCTTACTAATGATGCATGGTACGATAAAACGTCTGCTCCATACCAGCATCTTGTGTTTTATGTGTTTCGGGCTATAGAGTCTGACAGATATGTGCTTCGTGCCGCTAACACGGGCATAAGCACCATCATAGACCCGAGGGGGCGTATCAACAGGCAGACGGGCTTGTTTGAGGAGGGTGCCTATGTAGGGACATTCTCTTTAAAAAACGAAAAGACGGCATATGTTGCATATGGTGACTGTTTTGTGCTGTTTTCGTTTCTCTTTTTACTTGCAGCCTGTGCATCTAAGACACTGATAAGAAAACAATAGATTGACCTTTTTCTTTATCTATTTATTGAAGCGGTTGCTTATAAAAGGTAAATCCGGTTATTGTTGCTCATACGGGCATTTCCGGTTGGTTTTGAAAAAAACGCAATCTTTTTTGCACGGCTCGATGCGAATTTTTACATCACTTTCAGGTATAGACGACAGTATATCCTTTTCCATGGCATCAACGATCCGATAGGTGCTCTTGAGCGTGCTGTGTTCGGGCATGACGAGATGCAACTCAATAAACTGTTTCCTCCCGGCTGTCCTTGTTCTTATATCCTTAAAATCACAGTAGGAATCAATGTGTTTCGCGAGCACCCTCAGGACATCTATCTGTCCGGCCTCTCCAATTGATGCGTCGAGAAGTTTTTTGAATGCCTCTTTCATGAGACGCGCAGAAGGAATAAAAATTAAGGCGCTTACAAGAAGCGTTACAACAGGGTCGATATAGTCGGCTATTCTTATAAGGCTTGTTCGCGTTACAACCATGTATATGGCAAAGGACAATGTAATGGCGGTCGATATATATCCTTCAAGCCGAAAATGAATCCCCTCGGCCTTAAGTGCCGGCGAATTGCTCCTTTTTGCGAGCTTGATTATGAAAGAGGCCCCCCAAAAATTTATTAAAATGCCAAGGATGCTACATATAAAACCGACCATAGGAGAATGAACCTTTTCAGGTCTAACAATATTCATTATTGCCTGGAATGACATTGCCAGAGAAAGACCAATAAGTACAGCGCCCTCTATCAGTTCACAGACGTTTTCCACCTTGCTGTAACCATAGTTGTGGAAAAAGTCAGCCGGCTTGTCAGACATCTTTATCGCATAATATAGAATAGCGGAAACCGCCAAGGAGACGCATGAAATACCAAGATCCGCGGCTATTGCAAGGGAGTTAACAACCAACATGGCAATGAACTTGATTGTGAAAAGGGCAACATTTGCAAAAAGGCTCACCTTTACGGCAAGCATCATGTTTTTCTTTTGGCTCATATGTAAATATATATTAATTCGTTAAGAATGGCAAAAAACATATTTATATTTTATATGCTTTTTGGTTATTTGATAGTCAATGCCGGGCGGTTAATTATTCGGGCAGTTTACTCAGGAGTGCCTTCGCAGCTTGCTGTTCAGCCTCTTTTTTGTTTTTTCCGGTTCCCTTGGCCTTATAGTCTTTTCCTAAATAAACGAGTACCGTAAAGCCTTCTCTTGTTCTTCTTGTAAATTTATATTTAGGCAGAATGCCCAATCTCTTCTGCGAATATTCCTGAAGCGTGTTTTTTGGGCTTTTTTCAGTGAGCTTTTCTTCATTAAAGTAAGGCTTAAAAAGGGTTTTTATGATCTTCGACGTTTTTCTCATGCCTCCGTCGAGATATAATGCGCCTATGAGAGATTCGAACATGTTCGATATAACCTTGGACTCTTCGGGGATGCTATCTCCGTTCCCATAAGATGTATGTTTGTCAAGGTCAATGCTTTTTGCTATTTCGGTTAAGGTTTCTCTTTTGACAAGGCTTGAACGGGCGTTGCTGAGAAACCCTTCGTCCCTTGATTTATATTTTCTGTACAAGAGTATGCTGATAACACTGTTTAAGATCGCATCACCTAAGTATTCAAGCTTTTCGTTATCAGATTTCCTTTTTTCCTTTTTTTCGTTAAAGTAAGAACTGTGTGTGATGGCATGGTTCAGCAGTTCCTTGTTTTTGAATGTATAGTTGATGGTTTTTTCTAAAGGGGTAACGTCCATAGAACAAAGCCGAGGTTTAAAGGTGAAAGCGGAGGGGAGAAGCTATCGAAATATGAACCCTCCGCTTTTTAGTCTTATGCGTTATGCTAAATTTTGAATGCCTCTTCCATGCCCGAATACTGTTTTCTCAGTTTTGGTTTTTCGATTTTTCCGGTCGGGTTACGTGGTACTTCGCCGAAGAATATTTTTCTCGGCCTTTTGTATTTTGGAAGGGGTTCGCAGAACTTAAGGAGTTCTTCCGCAGTCATTGTCCTTCCTGCTTTTAGTTCAACAACTACGGCGACGATTTCACCGAGACGCTCGTCAGGAAGTCCTATTGCGGCGGCATCCTTAATGTCCGGGTTTGTATGGAGGAAGTCTTCTACCTCAACAGGGAAGACATTTTCACCGCCCGTGATGATGACATCCTTTTTTCTGTCAACAAGCCAGATAAAACCGTCTTCGTCAACGCGCGCCATGTCGCCCGTAAAAAGCCAGCCGTCAATAAGCGTTTTGGCTGTTGCTTCAGGGTTCTTATAGTATTCTCTCATTACACCGTTTCCACGAACGCACAGTTCGCCAGGTTCGCCTTTTTTGACGGGAAAGCCCTTTTCATCGACGATTTTGTATTCCCAGTTGAACCCCGGAATGCCTATTGCACCTATTTTGTGCTCGTTTCCTATGCCAAGATGTACGCATCCAGGACCCGTTGATTCGCTTAAACCAAAATTCGTATCGTATTCCATATTTGGAAAGTAGGACTTCCAGTGTTTGATAAGAGATGGGGGTACCGGTTGTGCGCCTATATGCATAAGGCGCCACTGGTCAATCTTGTAATTTGAAAGCTTCAATTCACCGCTTTCGATCTTAAGGAGTATGTCTTGTGCCCATGGGACAAGCAGAAATATGTGGGTTCCGCCCTCTTCACTGATTGCATCGAGCGTCCACTCAGGAGAAACGCCTTTTAACAATACACATTTTGCCCCGACGATGAAACTTCCGAACCAGTGCATTTTGGCGCCAGTGTGATAAAGCGGCGGCAAAAGGATAAAACAGTCTTTTTTTGTTTGTTTGTGATGGGCGTTTTCGGTTATACATGCGCAAAGCATGTTGTTGTGTGTGAGAAGAATCGGCTTGGGTTGTCCGGTTGTTCCTGAAGTGAAATAGAGGCCACATTCATCCGTTAGGCTGATCTCGACATTTGTCGGTGTTGCAGGGGCGCTTTCAAGAAATTTTGAATATGACTCTGCATATGCAGGTGGGTTGCCGACACATATATAGCTGGAAACGGTTGGAAGCTGATCTTTTATTGCCGTAATCCTTCCTGCGAATTCCTCGTCAAAAACAACGACCTTAGGTTCAGCGACATCACTGCAGTATTTCACGTCCTCTGCTGTAAAACGGAAATTGAGAGGTACGACCCATGCACCGGTTCTGACAATTCCAAAATATGTAACAAGCCAATCGATGGAGTTCATCATAAAATGAACGACTCTGTCGCCTTTTTTTACTCCCTTTTGTATTAAAACGTTTGCAAACTGGTTTGCCTTGTCGTCGAACTGTTTCCACGTTATCTCAAACCTTTTCTTTTCAGCCGGAATACGCTCGACAAGCGCAATGTCGTCAGGGTACATCCGTGCGTTCCTTGCAAGGATTTCCCCTATGTGTGTATATATATCTGGCATAACTGATACCTCCTACAATTATTTTGGTAATTTTGATGTTGACAATACGACAACAATCAATTTATCATGCTATAAATCCCAAAAGCAATAAAAAACAAAATATTGGAGGAGGTTGTTATGAATTTCGCAATGTTTTCAGGCCTTAACGCCAGCAAGTTTCCCAAAAGGGAGTTTATTATCGAGAGCTACCCCTCGAAAAACTTAAGAAGGAGCCTAACATGGGAACAGTTTGACGATCAGGCCAACAAAATTGCAAACTATCTCATAAAGGATTGTGGGGTGAAAAAGGGTGATATAGTTTTGCATCTCATGATGAACTGTATGGAGTGGTATGCAAGTTATATCGCAGTCCTTAAAACCGGCGCAACAGTTACACCGTTAAACTTCCGTTTTGCCAGTGCGGACATCAAGTATGCTGCAGACGTTACAAAATGTAAGGTATTTATGTTCGGCGAACAGTTCAATGCAAGGGTTGAGCCTATCATGAAGGACATGGACTATTGCAAACACTTTATATGTCTAGGCAACACAATGCCAGCGGGCGTTAAGTCCTACAACGAGATCGTAGAAAAGGGAAATGGCTCACAGGTTTGTATTGAGACGGATGACGATGAAATGGCAGAACTGATGTTTACATCGGGAACCACCGGTGCTCCAAAACCCGTATCACACACACATAAGACGCTTTTTTATATCGGCATAGGAAATGCGCTCACATACAACGAGGGTTACAGCAGCGTTTATCTTTCACCACATCCATTCTACCACAGCGGCACACTCTTTCTTTCGTTCCCCAGCTACATTGCGGCAGGAAAGGTGCTCATGCCCATGGAAATGCAACCGGAGTTTTATCTAAGGAGTATTGCGGACGAAAAATGTACAGGTGGCTGGAACACGGTTCCGACATGGTCTGATCTTATAAATGCCATAAAGTCAGGACAGATTGACCTTTCAAAGTACGACCTTTCCGCCTTGAGACATATTGAAATAGGTGCCCAGCCGGTGCCCTATGTCCTTCTTGAGGACTCGAAAAAGATATTCCCCAATCTACCAATTGCAAACATATATGGCATTACCGAAGGCGGCGGCGGCGGTCTGACAAACTGCTATGATGAAGATATTATGAGAAAACCCGGTTCAATTGGAAAGGCCACTGTTTTTATGGAGGCAAAGGTTGTTGACAGTAATGATAACAAGCTTGGTTCGGGCAAGGTAGGGGAGTTGCTTCTTAAAGGACCTAGACTCATGAAGGAATACGCAATGAACCCCGAGTTGACAGCGAAGACCATCAAGGACGGCTGGCTGTACACAGGTGATTTGGCATATGAAGATGAGGAAGGGTTTATCTTCTTTGCGGACAGGTCAAAAGACCTTATCATCAGGGGCGGTGAAAACATATTTCCCGCAGAGATCGAAGACGCCTTGAGAAAACACCCAAAGATACAGGACGTTGCAGTACTCGGATACCCTCATCCAAGGCTCGTGGAAATCGTTATGGCGATCATCCAGACAAAGGAAGGACAGACCTTAAACGACGAAGAGGTAATAAATTTTGTCAAAGAAAAAGGTCTTGCCAAGTACAAATGGCCAGAAAAGATGGTTTATACAGCAATCCCGCGTAACCCTGCAGGAAAGATCGAAAAGCCTAAGCTGAGAGACATGTATGTAAAACCGGCGAAAGAGGCGATGGAGGCGGAATTTAAAAAGGGCAACTGATAATAGGTAGCCTTAAATTATCATAATAAAAGCGCCCGTTTAGCGACGGGCGTTTTTATTAAAGACAGGGAAATCATGATAAACAGAAAAAAGAGGGGTATCGTCCTTATTTTTGCAGGCGTTTTACTACCTGCTGCGCTTTTGTATTTTATTACCGGTTATCAGGAGGGCGCAGGTTTTTTCAAAAACCTCTTTGGGATCAAGATACAGGTAAGCCTATTTAGCAAATATAGGTTTGGGATACCATACCGGTTTTTTGTTGCCCTCGGTGTTATTCTCGTTTTCCTCGGGATAAAAAGTTTTGATATTAAGGGGCTTACGCCGGACAATTCAGAGCATAACGATGGATCAGACAAGAACGACTGACTCGAACAATCAGTGCCTCGCATGCGGATGCACTTGGTTGTTCTTAAGATTGTTGGCGGAATTTTAGTGGGGTAGTTGAGAAAATAGTGAATAAAAACACGCTTTCTGCATATTCACATATTAAAAATCCAAGCCGATTAGATATGACGGAAGGCCTTTCTCAGGGTTTCGTCCTTTATCGGAGAACTAACCAGAGAAACAGCAACAAAGACAACAAAAGAAACAGGCAATGCAACGATCTGTGGATCGATCATTTTCCAGGGCAACCCTGCCAGGGTATCACATTTAAAAATCCACCTGCACAGCCCAAATGCCCTTGAGCCATGTTCATGAAAAAAGAACATCCAGAACAAAGAAACAAAAAAGCCGCTCAAAATACTTGCCTTTGCACCAGCTTTGGTGCCGCCCTTCCAGTAAAGTGCAAAAAGATACGACGGTATGAATGTAGCGCCGCACAGGCCAAAGAAAAATGCTGTTGCAGTAGCCACAACCCCTTCGGGAAGCAAAAGCCCTAATAGTAGCGTTGCAAATATGCCAAAAACTATGCCTATCCTTGTAACTATTGTAGTCTCAGCCACCGATTTTCCCCTGAGCAACGCCTGTTCAAGAATATCTCTGCTTAGAGATGAGCCGGTTGCAAGAAACTGGGAACTGCTCGCGCTCATAGCTGCTGCCATGAGCGTAACGAGGAATAAAGAGGCGAACCACTGTGGATAGAACCTTTCCACATAAAGGGGGATTATCTTGTCTATGTTGCCCTGTACAGACTGAATGGGCAATTCTGTGTAAGCGTTATAGAAAACTACATTTGTAAGCGATCCAACGACATAAGCGGTGCCGGTTGTGAAGAGTATAAAGAGGGCGGTAAAGGGAATAGATCTGTTTAGGTCACGGTCTGATTTCAATGTCATGAACCTTATGTTAAGCTGAGGCTGACCGAGAACACCGATGCCTACCCCCATTATCATTGTTGTGACGACAAACCACCACATCGATGACCCAGCAACAGGCATCGAAGTAAAACCTCTGTGTCCCATTGCCTTGAAGCTTTCAGGGATAAGGGGTGCTAATTCAGTTAATGCCTTATGTGCGCCAACGATACCGCCAGACATGGAATAAGTGGTGACACCGACTATGGTCATCGATACAATCATGATAATGCCCTGAAAAACAGATGTATAAAGTATGCCCTTGAGACCCCCCCAAAGGACATAGCAGGCAATTACCAGTAAAAATCCGAGGAGTGCGGTTGAAAATGGAATGTTCAGGTATACTTCAATAAATCTTGCTATACCAATAAGAATGGCAGCCGTGTATAAGGGCATCAAGACAAGGATGATGATACCAGAAAAACCCTGGACGAACCTTGAATTATAACGTCTTCCGAGGAGTTCGGGGAATGTGTGTGCATCAAGTGCTTTTCCCATCTTCCGTGTTCTTTTTCCAAACATCACAAAGGCAACCCATACGCCAATAATGATGTTGAGAAAGGCCAACCAAGACATGCTGAAACCATAAAGTGCGCTTGCACCGCCAAAACCGATAATTGCTGCTGTGCTTATATAAGTCGCACCATAGCTGAGCGCCATAATTACAGGGTGTACCTGTCTTCCTGCCAAAAGATAGTCGGATACCGTTGTCGTCCTTCTATAGCCGAGATATCCAAGATAAACCGTTACAGCAAGGTATAAAATCGTAAATGTAATTAGATAAAACATCGTGTATGGTTCAGGGAAGTTTTTCTATCAACTCGATTTCTTCTTTTTCCCACCTTATCTCTTCCTTGTAGTCTCCGTACTTTTCTTCCGACCCGCTGCCCCAGTGTATTATGCCATACACTACACAAAAAAGCGCCGAAAGAAAGGTAAACACATAGCCCAAAAAAATTAAAAAATCAGGAAAACCAAGCATTAGTTTAATTGATTAGCATTTAGCTTTTTGTTTTGTCAAGGAGTAAGTATGATTCTGTCGACGTTTGTTTGTCTGTTGCAAAGACATTAACAGTAAGTCCTGTAAATAGCCATCATATGTGAGCCACCATCCTTTCCAGTAGTGTGTCGGGAATGCCTCGACGGTGTTTATGATAGAGACAAGGCCAGTGGTTCCCATCTTTTTATAGGATGAAGACGAAAATATCTCTACGCCATTCGTCCTCGAATCTTTTTACAGCTCAGGACCTCTGTGGCTATTATAAAGTTGTTTTCCGGGGACAGCGGGTTTATTGTCTGGATGATTTTAAGAGATTTCATATCCTTTTGTCCATAACCTATGATATTTTCCTTGAAATTATCTGAAAACGACATATATTTAAGGGCAGGACGTACCATATAAAAAATGCAGAAAAGAGAGTGATTAACGCAAAGGAGTTAAACATGTATGAACAGGGCGTAATAAGACCACCAAGCGAGGCGTCGAGCCTGCTTGTGAGGGTAACAAGAAATTGTCCTTGGAACCAATGCCTTTTTTGTCCAGCCTATAAAGGAACAACGTTTTCACGCAGGACGGTCGAAGAGGTTAAAAAGGATTTGGATAGCATGGCGATAGAATATGCGGGCTACCCCGTAAAGACTGCGTTTTTGCAGGACGGCGATACGCTCGTGCTTAAAACAGAAGATGTTCTCGAGATTTTACGTTATATAAAGCTTAAATTTCCCACAATTGAAAGGGTAACTTCTTATGCAAGGGCGCCGACACTCAAAAGAAGGACAGTGGAAGAACTTAAAGATTTGAAAGAGGCCGGATTAACACGGATACATGTAGGGTTGGAAAGCGGCTCTGAAAAGGTACTCAAGATGGTTAAAAAAGGCATAACGCAGGATGACATTGTCGAGGGTGGAAAACATGTCAAGGAGGCTGGCATTGAACTATCAGAATATATTATGCCGGGGCTTGGAGGTCGCACACTGAGCGAGGAACATGCGCGTGAGACCGCAAGATTGCTTAATATGATAGAACCTGACTTCATAAGGGTTAGAACGTTTGCCTTGCATCCCATGTCACCTATGGTAAAAATGGTGGAAAACGGTTCTTTTGTACCCATGACAGATGAGGAGATAGTTGCTGAAATTAGGCTACTCGTTGAAAGCCTTAGGGAGATGCACAGCTATTTTTCGTGCGCGGACTTTGGTTTAAACCTTCTGATGTATGTCGATGGGTTTTTGGACGAAAAAAAGGCCGTCATGTTAAAAGATCTCGATGAATATCTCTCGTTAAGTGATGAACAAAGACAGGCGTATTCCTTTCTCAGGCGGGGTTCTTATATGTATTATCCTGCAGGGGTTGTACGTGACGAAGCCGTGATGAAGAAGATCCGTCCCGAATTAGAAAGATTGAATAAAAACGGTAAGGAAGGCTTTTATCAGTATATAAATCACCTTATGACATACCAACTTCCTCAACCACAGACGGATGCTTGGAAATAGATCTGTTCGATCGATTGTATTTTTTATTTCCTTTTTACAGTGGTTTAACGGGGATATGCTGCAATTACAAGGACAACCGTTTCTATATCTTTTGTGTTTTTAAGGCTGTGCGGCTCACCTCGGGGTATCCATGTGGCGTCCAACTCTTTGACCTCCCTTTCCTCGTTTCCCACCTTCATAAGGCCACCACCCTGAAGGATCAGATAAATCTCTTCAACTTCATCGATATGTTCTTCGATGGTGTTCCCGGGTGGCAACATTGCGTAGGCGAGAAACTCCATACTCTCGAGAAAATGACTTGTCATAACCATACGTGCAACAGCCCCACGGTGGGCGATATAGGTTGTAGCTAGCACCTCAGGATCGTTAAAGTTTCTTACAATCATGTTGTTTGGCGGCCGACGCTTAGCGGTTAGCTAAGCTGTCGTTGCCTCTCCTCCTTTTTTGTAATAGGAACGAATTCTCTATTATGTGCATAAAGGCGACAAAAATCAACATAAAAGAATGGTATCAGTAATTACCGGTAATCTATGCACCATTTAATACATTAAAGCGACGGCAGGCTATCATATGCCGGATGGTTGTAGAGGGGCGCCACATAACAAGTTTGCGTTGCAATAAAATAGTTTCTGTGTGATACTAAGGGGCATATGGGATTGATAGGCCTGCTTTTCAAAGATCCGATGGCTTTTGTGCTGGTATCGGTACCGCTTCTATATTCGATTATAATCCACGAGCTTGCACACGGATGGGTTGCATTCAAGATGGGCGATCCTACTGCCAAATGGCTCGGAAGACTAAGCCTGAACCCCTTGAAACATCTCGATCCGATAGGGACGATTATGCTTTTTGTGTTTGGTTTTGGCTGGGCAAAGCCGGTCCCGGTTAACTTCAATAACTTAAGAGACGAAAGAAAAGGGCTTATCTTTGTCTCGGCAGCCGGCATTACGGCAAACATTATCCTTGCCTTCTGTTCTTTTTTGTTGCTCCGTTTTTTTGTTCCATCACCCTTTGGTGTGATGTCTACGGTTTTGTTTTACTTTGCCCAAATCAATATTATGCTCGCATCTTTCAATTTAATCCCGATACCCCCTCTTGATGGTTCTAAGATCCTCATGGGGTTTTTATCCCGCAGGGCGCAGTATTCGTTTGAGCGTATAGAACCCTATGGCATGTTTATCATTATAGGCCTTTTGTATATAGGTGCATTAAACCCGTTAATAGTCTTTTTCAGACAAGGTATACTCAGCATTATCGGCATCTTACTACCTTAATCCTGATACCTTTTCTTCTTTTTCTTCCCATAATTTGCGCTCAGACAATCGATGTGTTTCGAGTTTTGTCAAATTATTATCTGGCTGTACGTGACCAGTTGTCGAGTGCATAGAAATAATATGCCCCGTGGATGCCCATTGCCTTTGCTGTCAGCGAAAAGTATGAAAGGGTTTGTTCTGCAAGCCTTCTGTAGGTTGTTTTTCCCAGCAAAGATGATAGTTTTGTCAAACACACGATGCCGATGGAATTCGCTGAAGGATGAGGGGAATCCTCTATGCCTTTCAGCCTCATGCCTATAACCTCTTTTTCCGTGTCAAAAAACCCACCGTTTTCCTTATCATAGAATTTTTCAACACATAAAGTCATATATGAATCTGCGCGTTCAAGATAGGATTGATCGTGCGTTATATTGTAGACGCTTATTAAGGCATCGATAAAATTTATATAATCATCAAGAAAGGCATCTACCCCTTCAGCATGGAGAAGCCTTCCGTTTTCTATATTTATGTCTGAAACCCTTTTTATGCTCTTAATTGCAAATTCTTTAATTGTGTTGTCTTTAAGCGTGCCAAAGGCTTTACAAAAGGCAGATATGAGCATTCCGTTCAATGAAGTATATATTGCCCTGTCAATTATCGGTTTTTGTCTTTTTTCTCTTTCGTTGAGAAGTCTTTTTTTCCCGATACCAAGAAGTCTTTTGACGTTATCTGCCCCCATATTGAGTTTTATTGCGAGATCAGAGATGTTTTCCGTTATATATAGCACCATTTTTGAAGCATCATGTCTCATTTCCCCGTCTTTGTGCAAATAATAGGCGGAAAGAAGATGATATTCTTCTTCCGTGAGACAATTCTTAAAGTCTTCATTTCGCCATAGAAAATATCCGCCTTCGTCATCAGGGCTTACATCGGCGTCCTGGCTTGCATAAAAACCTCCATCCTCGTGAGAAAGCTCGCGTCTTAAAAAATCAACGATACCTTTTGCAACCTCCTTGAAAAGTTCATCGTTAAAAGTGCAATACGCATCTATGTAATTCCTTAATAACCATGCGTTGTCATCGGCCATCTTTTCAAAATGCGGTATGATCCATGCCTCGTCTGTGGAATACCTGTGAAATCCACCACCGAGTTGGTCATGAATGCCCCCGTTTGCCATAGAAATAAGGGATTTTTTGATGACGTTTCCCGTTGCCTCATCCTTTTCTAAGGCATAGCGGTTAATGAGAAACTCAAGTGCGCCGGACATTGCAAATTTTGGGGCGCCGCCGAATCCGCCGTGTCGGCGGTCCATACTGGCGAGCATCTTTTTTTCAGCTTCCTTGATCATAGAGCCATCGAAACCCCCTCCGGGTTCAATGACCTGGTTTTTAAGGAACTCAATATATTGCTCTGCATAGCTTTCAGCCTCTTGCCTTTTTTCTTTGTATAACTGGCTTATTGCCATCAGGATAGCCTTGAAACCAGGCCTTCCAAAGCCCTCGTCAGGGGGAAAGTATGTACCTCCATAGAATGGTTTTTTATCATGCGTCAGAAACATGCTTAACGGCCAGCCCCCGCTTATGCCCATAGCGGCAAGTGCCCTCTGGTATCTCTTGTCGAGGTCGGGTCTTTGATCCCTGTCGAGCTTTATGGGGATAAAATATTCATTTAGTAGACCGGCTATCTCTTCGTTTTCAAAGCATTCTTTCGCCATCACATGGCACCAGTGGCACCATATTGCACCGGAACTCAAAAAAACAGGTTTATTTTCCCTTTCTGCATTCTCGAACGCCTCTTCACACCATGGGTACCAGTTTATTTTTTGATTGGATGCATGCTGAAGATACGCCGAGGTCTCGTTTGAAAGTCTGTTCATTTTATTCTCCATTTTTCCATACGCACAGTAAGTTTTGTCGAAAAAATCGTTCTTTTTTTTCCATGCGTTTTGTCTTTTTTCTTCACGAAAGCCTTGCACCTCTATATGTGCATAGAGGTTCTTCTGTCATCATGTCTCCGGTCGATTCATAAGCCCTGGCACGGCATCCGCCACAAATGGTCAGGTAATTGCATGATCCACATTTTCCTTTATATTGAGAGAGGTCTCTTAGTTGTTTAAAGACCGGGGAGTTTACCCAGACATTTCTGACGCCTTCATTCATTATGTCGCCAGAAGGGATTTCAAGGTAGCCGCATGGTTGTGCTATGCCTCTATGGGAGATAAACAAGAAGGATTTTCCAGCCAAACACCCCATGCTCTTCGGTTTATCACCCTTTTCCTTCACGATTCTGTAATAGTGTGGGGCACATGTTACCTTTAGCTCCATTTCGTTTATCTTTTCGATCCCATAAAGCCACTCAAGGGTGTTTTCATACATCTTTGCATCAAGCTCTTTTCCCTTCAAGCCCTCGCCCCTGCCAACCGGTACAAGAAGAAAGATATGCCATGCGCAGGCACCTATGGACTTAACAAGATTGTATATGTGCAGAAGATCGTCAATATTGAGGCGAGTAACAGTAGTGTTTATCTGAAAGGGCACATCCACACTTGCAAGGATGCGCGACGCGTCCATTACCGAACTGTAAGAGCCTTTTACCCCCCTGAAGCTGTCATGGGATTCGCTGTCCTTTCCGTCAAGGCTTAGGCTTATTCTCATTATTCCTTTTTCTTTTAATGCCTTACCCTTCCTTTTGTCCAACAGTGTACCGTTTATTGCCATAACGAGCCGTAAACCCTTTTTGCTTCCATACTCTATTATGTCAAATATATCATCCCTCAGCAGGGGCTCTCCGCCGGTTAAGATGATGGTAGGTGAGGCAAAGCTGCTTATATCGTCTATAATCGATCTGCACTGATCTGTGCCGAGTTCACCTGTATGAGGTCCGAGTGTTGCCGCTGCCCTACAATGAATGCAATTGAGATTGCAGTTCCTTGTCAGTTCCCATGCAACCATTCTCAGGGGATATTCTCTTTGAGCCACCCTGCTATATCCTTTGCAAAATAGGTAATGATGATGTCTGCGCCTGCCCGCCTTATACTGGTCATGAGTTCGAGAACCGTCTTCTTGTAGTCCAAAATGTTTTTTGATGCTGCAAGCTTTATCATTGAGTACTCACCGCTAACAGAATAGGCGGCAATCGGTATGTTAAACGCCTGCCTTGCCATTGATATTACATCAAGATAGAAAAGTGCAGGCTTTATTATGACTATATCCGCACCCTCATCGATATCCAAACCTATCTCTCTTGCCGCCTCTCTTTGATTTGGGGGGTCCATCTGATAGGCCTTTCTGTCTCCGAAACGTGGTGGAGATTCGGCAGCATCCCGAAAGGGACCATAAAGACAAGATGCATATTTTGCTGCATAACTCATTATGGGTGTTTCATAATATCCGTTAATGTCGAGCATCTGTCTGATTTTATCCACCCTTCCGTCCATCATGTCTGAAGGGGCTACCATATCGGCACCAGCCTTGATGTGGGATAATGCGATTTCAGCAAGCAACTTGATCGTTTCGTCGTTGTCAACATAACCGTTCTTAATGATACCGCAATGTCCGTGGCTTGTATATTCACACATGCAAACGTCTGTAACAACTAAAATATCATCTCCAAAGAGCTTTTTTATCCTCCTTGTCGCTTCTTGAACTACTCCTTTTTCAGCATAGGCGCCTGTACCGGTTTCATCTTTTTTTTCAGGTATACCGAACAGAAGAATCGCAGGTATGGAGTGACTTACAACATCCTCTACCTCCTTCAACAGCCCTTCAACAGAGAACTGATACACGCCAGGCATAGAAGGAATCGGGATCTTTGTGTGTGACATCTCTTTGACAAAAAGTGGATAGACAAGATGTTTTGTTGAAATCTCTGTTTCCTGGATTAATCCCCTTAGTTTATCATTTTTCCTTAATCTTCTTGGTCTATGCGCGGGAAACTTCATAAAATCTCCTCCGAAAAAAACACCTTATAATGGATGTTTTCAAGGTTCAGCATAACAATATCAAAAACCATCACAACCCCTCTGGCCTTATCTCCTCTTCTGTCAAATAACACTGTGGGTCTTCAGCCCATATATCGCCTGTTGCTGCCTCTGCCCTAACCCTGAAATTACCACCGCAAATATCGAGCCACCTGCATCGAGCACACCTTCCCTTGACATGTCTTTTCTTTTCTTTTAGTTTTGCCATTAATTCATTGCCCGTGTCTGTCCAGATTTCACTGAAAGGCCTTGAACGCACATTTCCAAAGCTATAATGCCTCCAGAACTGATCAGCGTGAACATTGCCTTCTTCGTCCACACATGCAATACCAACGCCTGATGCATTTCCCTCGTTCATCATGAGCAAATCATAAACCTCTTTAGCCCTTTGGCTGTCCTCTTGAAGCAGTCTCAAGTATACATAGGGCCCATCTGCATGGTTATCAACGGTAAGAACCTCTATGGGAGAGCCCTTCTTGAAGGATTCTTTTGTCCTATCCATAATGTAGTCCACTACCTTTCGAGATTCTTCATGCGATATGTCTTCGTTGATAAGTTGTGAACCACGGCCTGCATAAACCAGATGATAAAAGCATACCCTTTGAATGCCCTCGGTTTCAATGATATCGAATATCCGCTGAATTTCGTTGTAATTTTTTTTGTTTATTGTGAAACGCAAACCGACTTTGATACCTGCATGTTTTGCGTTTCTCACGCCATTAATAGCAAGATCGTATGCGCCGTCTACTCCCCTGAAGGCATCGTTTACCTTGCCTGTTCCATCTATGCTTATGCCTATGTAAGAAAGTGCATATCTTGCAAACTGTTTTGCCTTTTCTTCGGTAATAAGTGTGCCGTTTGTCGATATCACTGCCCTGAGACCTTTTTTGACTGCATAATCAATTAAATCAGGTAAATCTTTTCTTAGAACGGGTTCTCCGCCTGAAAATAGAATTACTGGTACACCAAACTCGGCAAGATCATCGATTAATCTCTTGCCCTCATCTGTCGATAGCTCGTTTCCTCTGTAAGTTTCGTTTTCTGCCCGGGCATAGCAGTGTATGCACCTGAGGTTACAACGTTTTGTCATATTCCAGACTACAACAGGTTTCTTGTCTGAGGAAAACTGAAGGAGATGTGATGGAAGCCTCCGAGACTCTCTTCCGTATCGCAAAGGATCTGATGCCTCTACAGCGCCACAATATAGTTTAGAAATACCGATCATACGTTATTTTGAACATAAATCATGAAAAAGTCAACCGTATATATGGAACACGATGCTTGCGGCACATGGTCTTTTTGTCTGTTCTCAAGCTGTGTTTAACGTTTATTGAGTTGACATTATTTGAATCAACCACTATTATAAATAAACGGAAGTGCCAAGGCGCCTGGTGGGTCTCCTGGTCTTCAAAACCAGTGCACCGGTGAAAAGCTGGTGGGTGGGTTCGATTCCCATGCACTTCCGCCATAACCAGTCTACACCCGCTGCCTTATATTTCATGCTGTCTGTGGACCAAAACATCTCCATATAAATTACAAAACATTAGGCGTAATTAAAGTTTTTAAATAAGACAAAAAGGTATATGGTTTTTTATACAAAGAGGTCTATTTTGTGAAAAAAAGATGCTCTACCATTTTCAAACATGAAGATCCCAGAATCAAGTATCTCTCCATAGGATTGATCCTGATTTTTTATTTGAAAGGGCGAATTAATAGATGAAAGGCATATGGCGCCTATGCCCCTATCCTTGAGCGTTGTTATAATATCTTTACCAGTGGTGTCTTTTTCCCAGACAGACAATTTTGCAAAGATATTATCTGCCTCATCTATCCATCCATTCTTATCATCATCGTATAGAGACAACTCTTCTATAGCATTATTGCTTTTAGTGCCTATAACCTCAGTTCCATCGTTGATTCTTCCATCATTATTCTTATCAATGACGAGGAAGCCACTTCCTTCCTTTACAAAGTGTATCTTATCTGATTCTCCATCAGCATCTATGTCAAAATCAATTGTTTTATCAGAGAGTCCCGTAAAGACACCTGAAAGATTTAAAATTATAGGATCTTTTCTTTGTATTTCCTTTTTTATTGAAATACCTGTTTCATAAAAGGAACGACCGAGACTCAAAGATAAATTAAAATCGTATGTTTTGCCGTCAGCGGCAACAACATTCCCGGCAACCGCGATCTCTACATTTTCTTTTTCAAGTCTTTCTGTGAATTCAATGTTTGTAACCTCATATTCTTCCTGTGGGGTACGCTGTTGTTCAGGTTCTCCAGAATATCTTTTAAAATTGATATGTTTATTGATCTTCACACCAAACATAAGCTCAATAAGAAAACAGGCAATCCTCTTCTTTCCTGATAAAAGACCCATATCGTTATATTCTGAAGCAGTTTTCTGCGTCTTAGGGTTTTGACTAATTGTATTTAAAGATGAGATATCAACGGAATCATTTTTGAATACCGGTTTTGTTATCGTAATCCGCGTATCTTTCTGGCTTATTAATTGGTTGTATTTAGATGATAAGTTTATTGAACTATTTTCTATACGCATTCTTTTTATATTATCGGCACAATTACTATATTACTTAAATCTAATTATTAATTTTGCAAAAATACAAAAAGGTTTGCAGCTTGCAAAAGTTTTCTTGTTCCTTCACGGATGATTTCTTCAGGTATTGAAAAGCTACATTATGGTTGACAACCCCAGAAGTAAATGATAATATACGGCAAATTAATGCTTATTGCAGATTAATTGCTGGCAAGCAAGATCAACCCAAATAAAAGGAGATAAAACATGTCGGAGAAATGCGAGCTACTGAATACATGTGGCTTCTTTATAAATTTCAGAGGGAATACGGAAGTCGTCAAACAAGGTTGGATCAAAATGTTTTGTGAAAGTAAAGAGAAATCAGAGAAGTGTAAAAGAAAGGAAATTAGGAAGCAAACAGGTAAACCACCAGTCGATAATATGACTCCCACCGGAAAAATGTTGTAACAACGGTATTCAGGTGTAGCGTTAATTTCTGAAATGTAGACCAACAAGACACCACCTGACGTGATTGCGCTGCGATTCATAACAGCGGGAGAGTTTTGGCGTTAGACTGAATCTAATCTGCGGCTGCTAAATAAAGGATGTAAGCATTATCCTTTATGCTTTTGTCATTGTTTTGGCTGAAATTTTGAATCAGAAATTATCGCCCCGCTGTTTTGCCCATCGCCGCGCACACAGAGAAAAAGCAAAAAAGGGAAGTACGGCAGTTATTCAACTTCTTCGTTCTTTATGGTGTATTGCAGCTATTTCATATTCACAAATCTCCAAAATCCCCCAGGAAACTCAACGCCCTGCCTTCTCCCATAAATAGCTCATATTATAGAAAATTCTATATGTTATTTTTGCTGTCCCGAATTTATAGCATTTTTATAGCAAGGCATTCATACATTACAAGGCCACCCTGATAGTTAACGGCGCTCCTCCTGAGAATCCTCCATCCCTCCACATGACATACGCCATCTGTCTCAATCTTTTCAATAAAACCATTAGCAGATTCGAGTTGTTCCATAAGAATAGGATTTTGAGTTAAGACAATGCGACTTATCTTTGGTCCTGTTATAATGGTCACAGGTTCTATTATAAGGTTGGAAAGATCCTGAATAAGAGGGGTCTCTATGGATGGTTTTGTTTTAAGCCTAATCATCCTTGCCCTTGCATCAGGGCCTGTTTTGCTTTTGGTGACCTCGATGAGGTCAAGAAGGTAGCGCCTGACGTCATCTAAATCCTGAACGTCTGGGAGTTTTTCAAGTTCAGGATACGTCTGCAGCGCCCTTGCAAGGATTGATATTTCTTTGAGGTAATGATTTCTCTGGTTATCAGGGACCAGGTACATAACAATAAGGGTAACGGTTTTCCCGTCTGGTGCTCCATACTCTATCCCTGATGGACTCCAACCTACCACACACATGAGGTCTTCATCATAAGGGACCTTTGCATGGGGGCAGGCCCAACCCTTCCCGATTGCTGTATTGACAATATGCTCCCTGTTCATTATAAGTCCTACCACATCTGTTTCTGGTGGTATCTCCGGAAATGCCTCGATAATATGGGCAAGGAACTGGAGTGCATGAGTTTTATCATTTTCAGGCAACTCAAAGAGTCTGCCTTCTTGAAGGGCATCAAGTAAAGTATCCATATTTAATCACCTCCATAACGCTTAAAAAACCAGTTTTTTATAAAAGTTGCCAAGGTTACATAAAAAGCAAGAAAAAAGACTATCCAAACCCAAAATGTTCCCGGCAAGGGCACTAAATTAAGATAGCCTGCCAGGGGCGAATAGGGTAACCACACGCCTATTGCCATGACAATTAAAGTGGTCATGACCAAATGCATCGATGGTCTGCTCTCAATAAAAGATATCTTCCTCGTCCTTATTATATGGACAATCAGGGTCTGGGTAAGAAGAGACTCGACAAACCACCCAGTTTGAAAAAGCCTTTCGAGATATTCTTTTTCAAGAATAGACGTGCTGCTGTAGAGAAAGGCGCTGCATTTAAAGAAAAACCACATAAGTGCAAAGGTAGCATAGTCAAAAATAGAGCTTATAGGTCCCATAAAAACCATAAACCGCTTAATATTGCCAATATTCCATTTCAATGGACGAGCCAAAAGATCATCATCCACATTGTCCATAGGAATACCTGTCTGGGAAAAATCATAAAGAAGATTATTGGTTAGTATCTGCACGGGTTGCATGGGCAGGAATGGCAAAATATAGCTTGCGCCTATTACACTAAACATATTGCCAAAATTTGAACTGCTACCCATACGTATGTATTTGATTATGTTGGCGAATATCCTTCTGCCTTCCATAATACCCTCTTCAAGAACAAGAAGACTCTTTTCAAGCAGCACTATGTCGGCAGATTCCTTTGCCACATCCACTGCAGAATCAACAGATATACCTACATCAGCAGCCTTCATGGCAGGGGCATCATTTATACCATCACCCATAAAGCCCACTACATGCCCATTTTTCCTTAAATCCTCTACAATCTGTTCCTTCTGGAATGGCGTAAGTTTTACAAAGACATTGTTTGTCTCAATAGTTTTTAAAAAATCTTCAGGGGAAAGTCCAGAAAGCTCTGCTCCTGTTACAAGCCTTTCAATCTTTATGCCTACATCACGACATACCTTTTCTGTTACAAGACCATTGTCACCCGTTAGAACCTTCACATCTACCCCTGTTTTTTTCAAAAGCCCTATTGCCTCTGTGACAGAAACCTTTGGAGGGTCAAAAAAAGCTATATAGCCAAGCAAGATCAGATCTCTTTCGTCATCCACAGTAAAGACCGTCTTTGTCCTTGGAAATTCACGATATGCTATACCAAGAACCCTGAACCCATCTCGGTTGAGCTTTTCCACCCCTTCAAAGAGGTCAATTTTGATCATGTCTATGAGGGGATAGACCTCTTCTCCTATCTGGTAACCACTACAGCAAGCATATATTTCTTCCACAGCACCCTTACATATAAGGACATGGTCTTCTTCATAATCAACCACCACCGACATCCTTCTTCTGTGAAAGTCAAAAGGCAACTCATCTACAATACGGCAGTTTTGCTCTGCATCAAGGTCTTCGGCAAATTCAATCACAGCCCTATCGATAAGGTTTCTAAGTCCAGTCTGAAAATAACTATTTAGATAGGCATAGTGAAGGACATCCTCGCTTGTATGACCTAAAATATCTACATGTCTTTTAAGAACCACCCTGTCCTGTGTAAGTGTCCCGGTCTTGTCTGTGCAAAGAGTATCAATAGCACCAAAATTTTGAATAGAAGACAATCTTTTTACTATGACCTTTTTCTTGGCCATATTCAGGGCTCCTTTTGCAAGATTTACCGTTACAATCATAGGAAGCATCTCGGGGGTAAGTCCTACAGCAATAGATAAACCAAATAGAAGCGCTTCAATCCAATTACCTTTAGTCATGCCAACTATGAAGAAAACCCCACAGACCATAACAACCATGAAGCGAATCATAAGCCATGTAAAAGAACGAACGCCTTGGTCAAAGCTGGTCTCTGACCGTTTATCAATAAGCCTTTCTGATATAGCACCGAATAATGTGTTTTGACCTGTATTGATTACTACGCCTCTTGCTACTCCACTTGTAACAGATGTACCTAAAAAGCACGCATTTATAAGTTCTAAAGCAGATTGGGTTTTTAAATTACCATTACTTGAAGATTTCTCTACAGGAAGAGATTCGCCTGTAAGGACAGATTCGCTTACATAGAAGTCTTTAGCCCAGATAATCCTTATATCTGCGGGTATTACAGAACCAGCCTGGAGCATTACAATATCACCAGGAACTATCTCAGAAATCTTTATCTCTATCTCTTTATCGTCTCTTATAACAAAGGCCCTTGACTGAACCCTTTTGCCCAGCGCCTCTACTGCCCGATTTGATCGTCTATCAAAAACATAAGACAACCCAACACTTAAAAGGATCATTGCCACAACTATTATTGTTGATTTTATTTCACCAATAACGGCGGACACAATGGCAATAACAAGTAGTTGGATAACGAGCGGGCCTTTCATGCGGTTGGCTATATCAGCCCAAAAACCAAGTTTTTTTAGATGGGAAAGCTCATTGGGTCCTATTTCATCAAGTCGGCTTTCTGCTTCTTTTGAATTTAAGCCTTGAATGTTTGTTTGCAATTCTTCTAAGGCATCTTGGATACCGATCGAGCAAAGGTTGATTAGCCGCTCCTCGTTTTCTTTCAGGTTTCTGTGTGCTGATAACGGGATATTTTTTATATTGGTGAATTTATTTAAAAGTTTTTTAGTCACTGTTCAACCTTCCATATTCTTTCTTTGAAGGTAAACAAGACAGGAAAATATAAAAAGGTTAAATTTATTGACTTATTCCTGTAGTTCACCTCTTTGCTGGCCTCAATAAGGATCAAAAACGGCCAGAGGTGAACCGATAAAATAGATCAAAGGGGTAAAATCGATTCAGTCGCTGGTCGCCTTTTGTCTCTTTGCGAACCAGAGTAATCATGTTCTTCCGAAGGGTGCTCTTGGCTTATATCTTTGCAACTACAACTGCCATCAGAGTCGTCCATATGATATTCCTCCTCTTCTTTACTTAATGCTTGGATAGATCAGTTTCGGGGTTTTGTCCCTATCTTTACTTTATGTGTATGCCTTCTGTGTTGATACAATGTTTCTTTAATTTATATAACTTAACAGCATGACAGTCAAGACAAATGAAGATATGCTCGAAATATGAAAACTGTTCATACACCAAATCCAAATTTGCTCGAGCGCCTTTTTCGTTTTAACGGTTTATTTTTTCGAATAAAACGGAATTGATAACAACACAGCGTGTAATAAGGACGAACTAAAAAACATTAAAAAGAAAATTATCAGTTTCCAAAAACACGATGTACAGGACTCAAGGAAGATAAGGAGTTTCTGCACTCAATCTGAAAAGGACAGCGGCAATGGTAGAATAGGACATCAAGAAACATCCTGAAAGGGCGCGAGGGGGCAAGAAACTCAAACTGTTGCCTCATTAGAAAGAATAAACAGATCGTGAAGATGCGAGAAGTTGGGGTTATATAAGGATCTTGAATTGGGTAACTATTATTACCAATATTACCAATTATAGGCTATAAAAGATACTCCAGCTTTAATGAAATGCTTGTCTGTTCTGACCAGACCTTGACCCCGTGTGAAAAACCGAAATCGGTACCCATTGGTTCGTTCACAAGGCGGTGGGAGCCAGTCGTGGATATCCGAAGGTGTTCCGCCTCTAATCCCAAGAAGAGATTTTTCGATATCCCCTTCTTCACGCCTACAGAGGTATGCCATGCATATCCAAATGTATTTTCATATGTAAATCTTTTACCCGGTCTGAGCAAGTGATTATCTTCGTTGCTGCCCTCAACATATGCCCAATCGAATTGCATGAAAAATAACAAGTCTGATTTACCGGCGTATTTTGCTGCGTCTACAGTGAGCCGTAATCCACCAAAATAATGCCAGTAAGTTTGTTTAAAGCGTAATGTATTTCCCGTTAAAATATATGTAGGAGAACTGCCATCCCAGGTGTATTCTACCCCGTCGTGGGTAACCATGTGGAAATTCTGATAACGAAATCCTATAACTGGTCGGAGGCTTAACCATGAAGGCAGACCAAGCCAATCAGAAACCTCCAGGTCTGCATCTATTCTGACCATATAGCTCGGCTCCATACGGCACCTTGATTCGCTATAGATGGTTTCTAATGCTGGTTTTGTATCATCATCCCAGTCTGTATCTCTCATGCGTCCATCACTATCCCCCAGTGCATTTCTGAGCACCTCACCACCAATTGAAAACCTCGACGTGCTGAACCTTAATTCTATGCCGCCCCACCAAACGTTCAGAGGGAACTCCAGTCGGCTGAGGGGAGCCTGAAAAGGAGAAAAGGGATTGCCAAATTCATAAGTGGTATGACTATCAAAAAGACGTTTAACCTTTATTCCAAGGGATAGATGTTTTGTTATCGCGACAGACTCGTCCTTTTCTGCTGCCATAACCGAAGAGTTGGTTCCCAGGAAGACAAAGAAGACAAGTATAATACAGATATGGTATTCAAGTCTTAAGAGGTGAGGTTTGGTCGATGTTATGCTGTATTTTCTAAAAACCGATGGGTGATAATTATGTAATCTTGGATAAGTTTGTTTTTTTATGGTTTTAGTTTGAATTGGCGAAGCATCACATTTGCCTTTCAATTTATCTCCAGAAAGTTCAAGGTTATTTTATTGCATGTTTATAAAAAATGATACCTAATTTAAATATAAAATGTGATAGCATGATTTTAAAAGAAATTCCGTATTGTTCTATAGTCTCTGTATTTAAACATATTCTAAGAATCAGAATTTTGCCAAAAGTTTCTTGCAACATGTGGTATAGTTAATTAAAATGCTTAAAAGGCTATGATGAGCGTAAAATATTATGGAGGGAAAGATGGAAAAATATGAACTTCTCTTTAGTCCTTTTAAAATTAAAAATATAGAACTTGCAAACCGTATTACAATGGCCCCCATGTTTGTTGGATATGCAAACCCTGATGGGACGGTAAATTCGTTGGTGCTAAACCACTATAAAAAGATGGGCTGCTCTGGCGCGGCCCTCATTGTTGTTGAAAATGTCTGTATCGATGCTACGGGATTGGGCTCTCCATTCATGATGAGAATAGACGATGAAAGATATATTGAAGGCCTAAAGATGGTTGCTGATGTGATACACTCAGGCGGAGCCCTTGCTTTTCTTCAGATCAACCATGCAGGCAGATATGCATATGCCAAGGACAGAATAGCACCATCTCCGGCTGCATTCGGACAGACAATGCCTCGTGAGATGACAACCGATGAAATTCACCATATCGTAGATGCCTACGCAAAAGCAGCATTACGTGCGAAAAGGGCAGGTTTTGATGGGGTTGAACTGCACGGTGGAACTGGCTATCTTTTAGCACAATTTCTTTCACCAAGACTTAATAAGCGTAATGATTCGTACGGAGGAAGCCTTGAAAAACGTATGCATTTTCCTCTTGAGGTAATTGATGCGGTTAAGCGGAGCGTAGAAGATTATCCTGTGGGCTATCGTCTCCTTGCGGATGAACTTTTACCTGGGGGCTTTGGTATGGACGACGCCATTAGTTTTGCCAAAGAATTGTCAAAAAAGGACATAGATTATATATCGGTTATGATAGGAACACACGAATCTTATAATATAACCCCCTACGTTGAAATCGAGAAGACAGAAGGGTACATGGCTTTATATGCAAAGACAATCAAAGAAGCAGTTCCTGGAATTCCTATCATTACAGCCGGAAGGATACAAACGCCAGAATGTGCAGAGAAAATCTTAAACGAAGGCTCTGCAGACCTGATAGGTCTTGCTCGTGTGTTGTATGCCGATTCTCTCTGGCCGAAAAAGGCGCGTGGTATAATTACTGAACCCATAGTTCCGTGTAATCCAAACTGTTCGCTTTGTATGGATAGAATATTGCAGGGAAAGCGCCCGTTTTGTTCTCAATGGAGCAAGGAGGAAAAGCAGGCTTACAGGGATGAATAAATTCTGATAAATGTTTTGTACGAATTTCGGATGTTAGAACTGCAAACTTCTAAAAAGTTGGATACCTTATATATCGATAGTCATATCATCTACAGTTGCAATGGTATCGGGAAATATTTTGCGTGCAACTTCCTGTGCAAGTTGTCTTTCTTCTATGGTTTTGTAAATCTCAGCATCGAAATGAACAAGTAATAGTCTCTTCGACATTGATTCTTTTGCAATTTTTGCTGCAGTTTCTGGATTTAGATGTGGCCAGTTTATGTTTTCCTGTCCTTGCCGAAAGGCACATTCTGTAATGAGGAGATCGGCCTTATGTGCGAGCCTTACCGCATTGTCACAAAATCCTGTGTCTCCGCAAAAGGTAATTACACTATTGTCGATTTCAAATCTGTACCCCATTGTCAGAGACGCATGAAGAAGGGGTAAACTGTCAACGGAAAACGGGATAAGGTCGCTTTGTTGTGGGAACTCAATAAACTGTAAGTCAAAAGGAAGGTCTTTTGCTGGGATGGTAAAAGGTGCCTCAAGGATATTGTTTAAAATATTTGCTATGCCTTGCTGGCCGCATATGTATAATCCATGTTGGAATTTACATTTACAGATAGTGTGGAGCCCAGCAATATGATCAAGATGAAAATGGCTTAAAAAGAGATAGGCGGGTTTATTGAAATCAGCATATCTGTCAAGCTTTGCAATGCCGTTGCCAGCATCCAGGATGATGGTGAACAAAGGTGAGTCTATCAGGATGCATATCGTATTGCCTGTGTCCGTATCGTACCAACCGTTTGTCCCGAGAAAAATAATTTTTGTCATTATCGCATGGCCCTTTCCCTAATTTTGATTATTAAATTTATGTATTTCTTTCCTGATAACTACAGATATTGTTTGTCATGGTCATACAAAAAAGCATATCTAAGTTTGATATATTTTGATTTGCGAGAAGGGGGATTTGAACCCCCACGGTGTTACCCGCTGGATCCTAAGTCCAGTGCGTCTGCCAATTCCGCCATTCTCGCCTGTCTGATGTAATTGCGATCAACCAAAACAACAAAAAACGTTTTCTCCAAAAAAGTAATTAATGGGCGCCCTTCTTTTGCGGTATATAATGAGAGTCCATAATCAAATCCATGCAAAAGAGGAAATGAAAACAATGAAAAAGTATACCACAATAATTATGGTGAACAAAGAAAAAACAAACTTCAACAAAAATTACATTGTCGGAAAATGAATCAAAAAAACAACGCTCAGATTTGCGTTACAGTGCGTTTATTTGCATCGACCTATAGCAAAGCATACCCCACGTTAGAAAATTGTTTCTGGGGCTATTTTAGCATGGCGTTTTTTTCTCTCGAATATAGCTTTAAAAAAGCAAGATCATAATCTGTGAATCCGTCCCAGGAAAAAGGAAAAATGGCGTTGTTCTGAAAAATGGGATCTTTTTCAATTGGATAGCGCGCAAAAGAATAAAACTCATCAAAAAGCGGTGTATGAGGAATGGGTGTGTATTCTGCGATACTTGATTTTATTCCGAGCCCCGCAAGATAGTCAATGGAATGCTTCACATCTTCCCATCTTTGGAAAGGAAGCCCTGCAATTATATAAGCGCTGATCGAAGTATTAGAAAACCCGACATCCAACAGTAGATTGATTGTATTTTCGAAATCTTCAGCATTTATTTTTCCACAGAGTGATTTTTGCATAGAAGGTTCTATGGTTTCAAGGCCTAATCTAATTTCTTTAAACCCCGATGAATATAGTAAATTAGCGGTACTATGGTCAATAAGGGAAGCGTTAAGGGCGTTAGGGTTATAGAGATTGATTTTAAAAGGAAGTTTAGAAATCCCAGCAAGGATTGGCTCAGCATAGTCTTTTGCTTTATAAAGGAAATTATCATCGTATATCACAAATTTGTCAACACCACGCTCTTGCCAGTGGCAAATCTCTTTGATTACATTATCAGCGCTTCTTCTAATGATTTGTGGATGCATATATTGGGTTGCGCAAAACTTGCACCTGTAAACACAGCCGTATGAAGTGATTAAGGGAACGAAATCGATTTTATCGTATAGGTCAAAGCATGGAAAAGGAAGGGATTCAAAATCGTACATAGAGGGCTTAAAAGATAATTTGATATTAAGAGTATCTTCCAGAAAACTATAAAATTTATCTATTTCGGTATTTTTAATGACCAGATCTGAATTTATCATTGATGCATTTGCATGCTCATAGCAAAGAGAAGGATAAATACCTCCAAGCAAAATTTTTGAAGATGGGAATATTTCTCTTGTGATGTCTAAAACTTCTTTTGTGCTGACATACCAATATGTCATTATTGTGGTAATCAGAACGATATCCGGTTTTTCTACACTACAAAGCCTTTTGATGAATTCATCGTGAGAAATGCCATACCTTTTGAAGTGTTTTTTTATATCTTTTATTACTTCTGGCTTATCTGCTCTTTTTTTTAAGAACGGTGCTCGACCGTCAGATTTACGTTTTTCATCGACAACATCAAGACAGTCAATTAGGGTGACATCAAACCCATTTATTTTTAATACACTTCCAATATATAAAAGACCAATCGGTGAAGACCAAAAGTTATATGCTGCAAAATCGTATATATATGGATTGATAAGAAGTGCATGCATAAATGAGAAATCAAGTTATGTTTCACGTGAAACATTTTTTTTCTTTCTGCTTGATATAGGATGAATGGTAGGCCGAAAAAGTCGTATAGAAAGTAACCCGAAGATAAACCCTCCTATATGGGCGTACCAGGCAATCCCTTCACCGTTTGAAAAAAGTAGTTGAATAAAAAACCATATTGAAAGCAAAAGTATAGCAGGCAATTCAACGACTTTTATAAAGATGAGTATAAACATCACGGTTTTAACCTTAGCATAAGGAAATAGTATCAAGTATGCACCCAATATACCTGATACAGCACCGCTTGCCCCGATCATCGGAATATTTGATTGTGGGTCATATAGAAACTGAAATAAGGCAGCTATTATCCCCGAAAGAAAATAAAAAATAATGAATTTTTTGTGGCCAATAGCATCTTCGATATTGTTGCCAAAAATCCAAATATACAACATATTCCCGAACAGGTGAAAATATCCACCATGGAGAAACATGGATGTGAAGATCGTCAATATATTATACGGCAACAATTCGTGATTGGAGGTAAGTGCAAGTGTGAGTTCGTGTGGCATCAGTCCATAGGATTTATAGACAATACTATTGTCAGTGCCGCTGTACATAAACCTTTGCCACAAAAAAATTAATACGTTTACAAAGATAATGCTTGTTGATATAATTGGAAAGACCTTGGTGGGTATGTTATCTTTTATCGGGATCATGGTGCTATTACTTACCATGTGACGTGCATCAAGTCAAAGCATACATACAGGAGAAAGAGACGATTATGCCAGAGTTAAGAAAAGATCCGATTATCGATAGATGGGTCATTATTTCAACTGAAAGAGGCAAGAGACCGGTTTTTTTTGGTGAGGAAACACCCCCTCCAAAGGCCGGCATGTGTCCTTTATGTCAGGGCAATGAAAACATGACGCCAACCGAATTATATGCTGTCAGGCCCGATTTTTCACCTCCAAACAGTTCAAACTGGACCTTAAGGGTCGTTCCCAATAAATTTCCAGCACTTAGGATTGAGGGAAATCTTAATAAAGAAGGGGTTGGGCTATACGACAGAATGAATGGTGTTGGAGCTCACGAGATTGTTATTGAGACGCCCTTGCATGGACAAACATTGTCAGGAATGAGCGTTCAGGACATTCAAAATGTTTTTCTGGCATACAGGGAGAGGACTATTGATCTGGAGAAAGATAAAAGGTTCAAATATGTAATGGTTTTTAAAAATTATGGCTCAGTTGCCGGAGCTTCGCTCGATCACTCTCATTCTCAGCTTATAGCACTACCAATTGTGCCTCGTAGGGTTTTAGAGGAAATCAATGGTGGTCTTGCTTATTATAGATACAAAGACAGATGTATATTTTGCGATATTATTGCTGAGGAAAAAGAAGATAATGTGAGGGTGGTCATTGAAAATGAAAATTTTATTGCGCTCTCGCCTTATGCATCTCGCTTTCCGTTTGAAATTTGGATCCTACCAAAAAGACATGAGCCATATTTTGCGCATCATGAAAAAGTCGATAATTACCATGATATTTCAGAGATTCTTTTGCATATTTTACAAAAATACGACAAGGTCCTGAACTCGCCACCTTATAACTTTATGATTCACACGGCACCTTTTGGCAATGGTGAAATCCAGCATTACCACTGGCATATGGAGATTATTCCGAGATTGACAAAAATGGCAGGTTTTGAGTGGGGAACGGGTTTTTATATAAATCCAACCCCACCAGAAGAGGCTACAACCTATCTCAAAGAAACCAGTATTTAGGGGGTGGTTATGAACGTATTAATAGCGTCTCCTGAGATATTTCCCTTCGTTAAAACAGGAGGTCTTGCAGACGTTACCGGTGCCCTTCCCAAAACATTAAAAGAAATGGGAATAGATGTAAGGGTTATTTTGCCGAAGCATAAAAATATCGACGAGTCTGCATTTCCTATGCGGTATAAGAATTTAAAATTCTCATGTCCTATTTCCCAAGGGTTTGTAGATGGTGAAATTGTAGTGAGCGAGTACAATGGAATAACAGCGTATCTTGTAGAAAAGGATGAATACTATTACAGGGATTATCTCTACAGCACGCCTGACGGTGATTATCTCGATAATGCAGAACGCTTTATATTTTTTTCAAAAAGTATCTTAGAGGCCATTAAGGTTACCGGTTTTGTTCCGGACGTTCTGCACTGTAATGACTGGGAGACAGCCCTGGCACCGGTTTTTCTTCGGACGACACACAAAGACGACCCTGTTTTGAAGAAAATTGCGACACTTTTTACAATACACAATCTTGGATATCAAGGCATTTTTTGGCAATATGACCTTCATCTGCTGAATATCGGATGGGAATATTTCACACCTGATTATCTCGAGTACTTTGGTAAAATAAATTTTTTAAAGGGAGGCATTGTTTTTTCCGACATAATCAACACTGTAAGCAAAAAATACAGCGAAGAGATACAGACGGAAGAATTTGGATGCGGCCTTGATGGTATTATAAGGACAAGAAAGGATGATCTTTTTGGTATCGTTAATGGGATCGATTATAGAGACTGGGATCCTGACAAAGACCCATACATACCTGCACCCTATACCGCAGAAAACATTTCAGGTAAAGAGCTTTGCAAAAAGGTGCTTCAAGAAACATTCGGATTATCGTCAGACAAAAACATCCCTGTTATTGCGACCATTTCAAGGCTTGCAGAACAAAAAGGTTTTGACCTGATAGCCGAATCGCTTGGAGAGATTCTTTCTTATGGTGCCCAGTATATTATTTTGGGAACCGGGGAGAGAAAATATCATGATGTCTTTGAGGATTTATCTAAAAGGTTTCCAAATTCATTTGGTATCAAAATAGCGTATGACAATAAACTTGCTCACCTTATTGAAGCCGGTGCAGACATGTTTCTTATGCCATCAAAGTATGAACCTTGTGGTCTTAATCAATTATATAGTCTAAAATATGGAACAGTGCCGATAGTCAGAGGCGTTGGTGGCCTTGAGGACACGATCGTTGACTATACCAAAGAACCAAAAAAGGCCACGGGATTTAAATTCTACACATATAATGCTTCTGAGATGCTTAATGCAATCAAAAGGGCACTGGATTTGTATAAAAGAAAAGATGACTGGCTTGTCCTTGTAAAAAGATGTATGAAAGAAGATTTTTCATGGCAGAGATCTGCCGCTGAGTACTTAGAATTGTATAAAAAAGCCATTAGAAAACATGAATCCCGTTGAATTTCTCGGTAACATTATAGAGGTATCGCACTCGAACCTTGAAATATCTGCAAGGATAAATGCAATCCTCAACATAATCTCCCATAAAATGGACTTTAATGAGGTTATTGTATTTACCTCTGACAAAGATAAGCGACTTACATGTAAGTATAAAAACCAGAAGAGCATACTTTTCAATATTCTCAATAAATACAGGTGCCATATTGGTGAGGGCGTAATTGGAAGTGTCGCCCAAAAGAGAATGCCACAATATTTCAATGATAAAGATGTCCCATTGAGATTTGGATGCCTTTTTTATTCTGAGGTCGATAATCAGATGGCTAAATATAAGATATTTGCTTTTATCCCTTTATTGGATGACAGCTATATGTATGGGGTGCTTGTATTGTGTTCACGGAACAGACATGTATTAACGGATGCAGAGAAAATTCTTCTTTCCATTGTCTCCCGTGAAATTGGGGGTGTATTAAGAACGAATGACCTGCTTCTTTCATCAAAAAAAAGGATTAGCGAACTCGCAACACTCTCGGAACTCGGCAAAGTGCTAACCTCGAATCTTGAGTTACAGGTGCTGTTGAAAGATATTGCCATAATCATAGCAAAGGCACTTAACGCACTTTTTATTACGATAAAGATCGATAATACCCTTTTTGCGATTGGACCACGGAAATATACATATGGCGATGTTTATCCTCAAATAGAGCATTATGTAAATGAGCTAGAGCAAAAGGCTGTGGAAGGCAAAAAAACAGTATCTCTGGTTAATCATCTTCATGACGAAAACGATATATCGATAAAACATACACTCCACTCAACGCCCATAATATCAAAAAATAAAGTCCTTGGAACTATAACAATCTGCGAAAGAACGCCCCAGAGAGATTATATGTCCGAGCAGAACGAGGGCTATCTTATAAACAACTTTGCAAACTATATAACAAACGGATTAGAAAACACCCTTTTAAATATAAAATTAAAGGATGTTGTCGGGGAACTAAACAGTGCACAAAAAAGAATAATAGAACAGGAAAAATTCAAGTGTTTAGGAGAAATGACTGCTAACATTGCCCATGAAATAAGAAACCCGCTTGTGGTGATAGGTGGCTTTGCAAAAAGACTCTCGAAAAAATTGAATATGGATCAAATTGAAAGTAAATATGTAGATATTATTACAAACGAAGTTTCAAGGCTAGAATCTATTCTGAGTGATGTGTTGAATTATGTCAAGGATGCGCCGGTACCTTTTGAATCTTGTAACATAAATGATTGCATTGACGAAGTTCTTTATTTATTTACCACAGATACTACATGGAGCAATACCCAGATATTAAAGGATTATGACAATAATTTACCGCCCGTTGTCTGTGATATACAGCAAATCAAGCAAGTTTTAATAAATATTATCATAAATGCAAATGAAGCAATGGACGGTGGAGGAACTATAACAATCAAAACCGAAACGACAGAGGAGGCGAACGGCAGGCAATATGTTGTTGTTTCTATAGCAGATAGCGGTGGAGGTATTGACCCGTTCGATATAAACAACATCTTTAATCCTTTTTTTACAACAAAGGAAAGAGGCGTTGGCCTTGGGCTCGCAATTTCAAATAAAATCATTCTTAATCATGGTGGTAAAATAGAATTAGAAAATGTAGTAGGGAAGGGGGCAAAGTTTTTTATTTATCTTCCTGTTAAAACGATAAAAAACGGAGAGGTGTTTATATGAATGATGTAAAAATATTGGTAGTTGACGATGAAGAAAACATACGTTTTCTTTTCAAGGAAGAGCTTGAGGAGGAAGGATACAGTGTTGAAATTGCCGCTAACGGACATGAGGCGATTAAAAAGGCAAAGATGACCAAATATGATGTCATAGTTATGGACATCAAAATGCCAGGCATGGACGGTATCCAAGCCTTGAACGAAATAAAAAACTTTAACAAGGAACAGATGGTTATTTTGTGCTCAGCATATGGAGAATTTAAGCAGGATTTTACGAGTTGGATATCGGATGCATATGTTGTAAAATCTGCGGATACAAGCGAGCTCAAACAAACTATAAAAAACATGTTAAGTGCCCGATATTAAATAGGTTAGTTTTATACAATTATTTGCAAGAAAGACTTTTTTATTCTTGTATTTTTAGACAAAGCGTGGCCATGTTATTACACCTTGCAATTGCTCCCAATTACCTTTATATTGTAAGCCAAATTGATTGCTATTTAATGGGGGTGTAGCTCAGAGGGAGAGCATCTCGTTCGCAACGAGAGGGTCGTGGGTTCGAATCCCATCACCTCCATAATACTTCAAGTCCTTTTCAAAATTCCTTCTTCCTGTTTTTTTATATTTACTCGATGTTTTATTTTTCAGGGGTGTTGTCAAGGCCTTTTGATTGGATTATGATCATCCTTCCTCCCACGTCAGGAAGTCAAGTTTGTCCTTTATCTCTATTGTTGGATCTTTTCTTTTCGGGCTAAATGGCATTGTTTTTGGCGAAATTTCGATTTTTTCTTTTAAACTGCATATTTTTTTCAAAAAATCTGATGTAATTTTTTTCTATCATTTCTTTGTGACATACTGTTGTCACCGATACATGCTATAATTTTATTATAATCTAAAAGGAGGTCCAATATGGCACAATATACATTCAGCGTTAACGGTGAATACAAAACGGTTGAAGCGTTTGATCTTGATGAAGCATTAAATGGGGCCGGAATCGATGAAAACGATAATTATGAGGTGGTGGAAGGAGATGAATTTAGGAATAGGTGTTTTATGTCAGCCATCGCTGATGAGATACTTTTCGGGGAATAAGATAGGATTGAATCAACAGATGATTATAATGAAAACCCTTTTTATTTCAATCCTGTTGGCGGGCACGCTGGTTTCACTTCCTGTGTTTGGTGAAACCAAATTCTACGACAGGGACTGGAATCTCAAATATAGGATGGATAACCAGGGACGCATTTATGACACGGATTATAATCTTAAAGGCAGAATGCAGGGCGACAAGGTCTATGATAAAGACTATAACCTGAAATACCGAATCAAAGATAACAAGGTTTATGACAGAAACTGGAATTTAGAAAAGAGGATTGACAACGACAAAATATACGATAAGAACTGGAATCTGAAAGGAAGGATAAAAAGATAAAAATATTATGTTGGAGAAGATGATCATGACCTCTCATGAAAAAATAGCAGCATATAAAAACAAGGTTCTCGGAGGCCTCTGGGGTGCAATTATAGGTGATGCCCTTGGTGTGCCAGTAGAATTTAAAAGCAGAAAAGAGATAAGAAAAAATCCCGTCACCACCATGAGAGGCTATGGAACTTTCAATCTCCCCGCTGGTTCATGGTCTGACGATTCATCGCTTACGCTATGCACAACAGAGAGCCTCATTAATGGTCTTAACACAGACCGCATGGGGCAACTTTTTGTCCGTTGGCTCAAGGATGGTTACTGGACGCCATTTGGATATGCATTTGATGTAGGGCATACAACAGCAAAGGCGATAAAGATGATGGATAGCGGTATTGAACCCGAACTTTCCGGCGGTATTGAAGAACGGGACAATGGCAATGGCTCTCTCATGAGAATCCTGCCGGTCGGCATATGCTATGCAGACCTACCCGTTGCCGAGATGCTTGCCAATGTTCACAAGGTATCATCTCTTACGCACCGGCATTCTCGCTCTAAAATGGCATGTGGATTTTACTGCCTTATGACATCACAATTGTTAAAGAGGGTAGCCACTCAGGATGCTTACCTTTATGCTGTAAAACAATTCAAAGAATATTATGCAAAAGATCCTTACACCAAAGAGTTTGCTCATTTTGAACGTATTTTATCAGATGGCATCGGATCTTTACACGAAGAAAAGATAAAATCCTCCGGATATGTAATCCACACCCTCGAAGCTTCCATCTGGTGTTGTTTGAACTCCCATTCTTTTTCCGAAGCAGTGCTCAAGGCTGTCAATCTCGGTGGGGATACTGACACAACAGGCATCGTAACAGGCGGATTGGCGGGTATATATTACGGTCTTGAGTCTATCCCACAGGAATGGATTGATGCAATTGCGAGAAAGGACGAGATAAGGGAACTCTTCGAAAGATTCTGGGTTTCGTTATCGTTGAATACAAGGCTTGAGATGTATTTTCAAAGGCAGGATTAATGCTTAGATGAGAAAACTGATAGTTAAGCGCTTACAGCTATTACCAATTTTGGTTATATAATAAGTATGTGGTTTACGAACAAATAATTAGGAGGGTTGCTATGAGCTTGTGGTATCAAAGCTTAAGTTTATGTCTGGATGACTGCGGAGAAGATGCCTGGAAAAGGGCCAGATGCATCCTTGTCCATCTGTCAATGGGTGTCCCGCGTTCATGGTGGGAGCATGCATTGCAGACGGGCAATGTTCCAAAGAGCTATACAAACATTCTTCAGGATTTACATGAAGAATTGGTAAAAACAGAAGAATTTACAGAAGATATCGGGTTTGGCCTGCTCGTAGCTCTGGCGTTTGCAGATAATGATAAAGATGAACGCCTGCCAAGATTCGGCACCGTTAATTCGAAATGCTCTGTCGAGCAATACGTGTCCAAGGCAAAGGAAATACTGGCAAAACGCCCGGAATTAGGCCGGTTGGGGCAGGCGATCGAGAAGCGAAAAGCGTTTTTGAACAAAACACATTCAAAACGGGATAAAGTAAAATTTTGAAGCAGATAAATTAACAAAATTTTCGAACATGGAGATTTGACCCCAAACTTCATTCTGATTCAGGATTAGCATCTTGCTCGCAGCCGTATTTGCTCCTGATCCTGTAAGACTTTAAGAATGCCTATAAAACTGTCCATGCGAGGGTTTCCGCTTGGTCCAAGCATCCGGTGGATGCTTTTGCTGGATTTGTTAAGCTTCCGGGCAAGGGCCGGAAAAGTAATTGTTGCATTGATATAATCGCGAAGCATTGCCTTGCCCACATCCAGATTACCTTCGAGGATCTCGTTTACGGCTTCCGTCAGCAATCCCCTGCGGTATTGTGCGTCATTTACGGCACGTTCCATTATGGTGTTTTTAAAATCACGGGTAAGGGCCATAATCAACCTCCTTGTTTTTTTGAGTAATTATATTCCTGCCAGTACATTTTTGCTTTTTCGATATCTTTACTCTCTTTGAGATATTGCTTGACAACATTTGCTGCCATTGATAATATAGTAACGATTAAGTTACTTAATGTCAATATTTAAAAGAGGTAATACTTTCTTGCGAAAGTATGGTCCACTACCTTGCCCTGAAGGACGAGATAGTTGACAGTTAAGCACATATGATGAAGCGCCGATAATGCCAATAGGAACATAATACAGGAGGATAAGGATATGAATAGACGTTTCGCTCGGCTTAACATTTCAAAAAAATTTTTAGTACCGCCTTTGACAACTTTAGTATTTCTGATCGCATCAGCTTTGTTGTCATATTCATTATTGCCTGGCCAGGCCACACTCAATCAAGTGATCATCTTTTTTTCTGTCGTTGCCATAATGGCGGCAATCTCTCTGTTGATAACGTTTGCTATGCTTGGAGCAACACAGAGACAGATGAGGGATATCTCCGGCATACTTGAAAACATTTCGAAGGGGGATCTGACAAAAAAAACCTGGACTGACTCTGTCGGGGAAGCGGGGGAAATAGGTAAACATTTGAATCAATTCACAGAAACCTTTCAAAATACAATCTCCCGCGTATCTGACAGCATCATGAAGATTTCCTATGCTTCAAACATCCTCGATGCAACATCAAAAAAAATGTCAAAGGGGGTCGATGAGGTTGTCACTGAACTCGATTCGGTAGCCACCGCCAGCGAGGAAATATTCTCTACCGCCTCGGAGATTGCTCAGAACTGTGTTGCTGCGGCTCAGAGTTCTGAAATCATGAATAATTCAGCCATCAACGGCGAAGCGATCATCCAGGGGATTATCACCTCCATGAACAGGATCGGGACACGGGTCAAGGAATCTTCAAAAATCATGGAGGGATTAGGGAAAAGGTCTGATCAAATCGGGGAAATAGCTGCAATCATCAATGATATTGCGGATCAGACAAACCTGCTTGCATTAAATGCCGCTATAGAGGCAGCCAGGGCAGGAGAGCACGGGAGGGGTTTTGCAGTTGTTGCTGACGAAGTGAGGAAGCTCGCCGAGAGGACCGCCGAGGCAACAAAAGATATCGGAGAAACCATCAAAACAATGCAAAGAGAGACAAAAAGCGCCGTTTCTTCTATGGAAGAGGGCGTTAAAGAGGCTGAACAGGGCTTCCGGGAGACAGAAAAGTCTGGTGGCGCGCTAAAGGAGATACTCAGGCAGATAAACTCGCTCACCGGCCAAATCAATCAGATAGCCGTAGCCTCCGAAGAAGAGACAGCGGTTTTGAATGAAATAACAAGGAACATCCAGTCAATATCCAAGGTCATGGGATACGCATCAAAAAACATAACTGAAAATGCCAACGCGTCGTCTCAGGTAGCATCACTCAGCATTGAGCTTATCAAAATGTTGGAAGGGTTCAAGATCGAAGAAAAGATAAAAGATCAGTCGTTTGGAAGTGCAGATGAGGCAATGGAACTAGTTAAAAAGGCCGCCCAATACATTAAAACCAATAAAAAGGAAAAGGCCTTTCTGGAGTTTAATAACCAGAAGGGAATGTTCAGGAAAAAGGATCTTTACATCTTTGTTATTGATTCAAACGGGCTGACCTTGGCTCATGGTGGAAACTTAGATCTTGTCGGAAAAAATATGATTGACCTGAAAGATGCCAACGGAAAATTTTTCATTAAAGATATTATCAAAACAGCAAAGGAAAGAGGCTCCGGATGGGTTGACTATAAATGGATGAACCCGACGACAGGCCAGGTACTCCCCAAATCAACGTACTGCATGGAGGTTGAAGATATACTCTTAGGATGCGGAATTTATAAATAAGCCGATAGAAGATAACCAATTTAAGGGCCGTTTACTACCCTCGACTGTAAAGCCGATGAAATAGCTCCCACTATGCGCAAAAACAATACAATTCGGCGACAAAAGATTATTGGAAGATTGGTAAGTTAATGATTTTAATGATAGGTGCAGGGGGTATTGAACCCCTGACCTCTACCGCGTCAATGGATTTTATAAAACCCCGGCTACATTTAGAAATAAGAATTGTTGCTGGGATTTCGGTGACTTAGACAATAACGACATTACGTTAGTTATACGTTTTTACTGTCATTTACGTTAAGTTTGATTTTGTAATATTACAAAACGTTGACAGCGGTTTATTCACCTATAAAGGAAAAAATTAGATGGTCGATAGCAGCCTGGGGGCTGATGTTGTTTTCACGGATAAATTCGATAAGGGCGGTTTCGTCGGGGGATTGAGAGCTATTGTTTGCAAAAAGAATTGACATATAATTCTATTTGCATATAATAACCATAAGAGCCCTTATTCAATGAAGAAACATGGTCATATGCCTCAAACGGACCTCCCTGCCTGGGTGGATTCGCTCCAATCCAAGGGTTTCTATTTCTTTACCCGAAAAGGAGCCATCGATACCCTCGGTGTTTCTGAAGTTGCCCTCAAACAGGCCGCTACCAGGCTCATAAAAAAAACAGGATAGTCAGGATTCTCGGAGGTTTTTATATCATTGTCCCCCTTGAATACCTCTCTACAGGAATGCTTCCGGCAGAATGGTTCATCAGCGATCTTATGAAGTATGTTGAGCAGCCATTCTACGTGGGGCTTTTGAGCGCTGCCTTAGACCGTGAGTATGAGAAGCTTGGTTATGACATTGGCAATGACACATACTGCGACTACTATGTGCGCCAGCCGTTCCATCGCGAGCCGGACTTTGGCGTAATAAGCGTCAATTATAATTTTGACGAATTGATTGCACGAGCGGAAGAGCCGAAATTATATCGGTGCTTGTAGGGAAAAGAGGCATAATAAAAAACTTGACAAGCTATAATAAGTATCATTATGATACATAAAGTTAGAGATAAACACAAACCACATTACTCACTTGATGTTATTAAAAGGCTCTTTAGTCGAAAGAAGACTCAGGCGATCACAAACGTGGCACAACAAGGAGCAGTATCAGAGGGATACATGACACCTCAGGAGATTGAAAGCGTCATCAGCAAGCTTACCACTGACAATTTCTATAAATCCATGACGGCGTATCAGAATTACCAAATATGGCAAGATGTCTACAAATTCAATGATGGAGAAAAACAACTATACATAAAGCTGCAATTATCGGTTGATGGCCGCAAGGCCATATTAATCCAGTTTAAAAAAGACGAAGGAGAATAAGTTCAAATGAATACGAAAATGTGCCCCATCTGTGGCAAGGGTTCCCAAAAAAAGAAAACCGGGAGTGAAATTTTTGAATATAAGGGTCAGTCAATAACAATTCCAAACTATATTGCCTATGAATGTTCTGAATGCGGTGAAACGATAGTCGATAACGCCACCCTGAAAAAATCCGGCAAAATTCTGAAAGATTTTCAGCGAAAGGTGGATGGACTCCTCACTGGAAAGCAGATTAAGGCTATTCGTCTTAAATTGGATCTTACACAGGAACAGCTTGCTGACATCATTGGTGGAGGCTTGAAAAGTGTGGCGCGTTACGAAACCGGCCAGGTATGTCAGAGCAAGGGAATGGATAACCTGCTTCGCATTTTGGATGCATATCCGCATACACTGAAAGTAATCCAGAAAAGTGAACAGGTGCATTTTTCTCCTAAAGTCTTATACTTTGAGAATACAAGAACGAGCAAACCATATAAATCCGGAACTGTGACTTATTCTTCCGATCCAACGGAGGCAGCTTATGGAACATAATTTTAGTGTTATTCTGATAAGGATGAACGAAACCCACTTTGCCTTGAACCAGCAGTATGAATGGGAAAAAAACAGTCCTGTAGAATTTGCCTACAATCTCACTCTAAAATACAAACAGATAGACAAGGATATAAACGTAATTGTGTCTGTTTCGTCAGATCATGCAGACCAGCCCTTTCGTTTCTCTGTAACGTATGAGGGTCTGTTTGCCTTCAACGTGGTTCCCTCAAAGGAGGTGCTGGACCGCATCGCTCAAATCAACTGTGCATCGATTATCTTTCCATATATACGAGAATGTGTATCTGATTTAACAAGACGAGCAAGTTTGCCGCCATTAAATTTACCTCCAGTCAATTTTGTTGCCAGATACGAGCAAGAATACAAGCCAGAAGCTAAGAAACCATCATCTAAAGAGACTCGTAGAAAAAGCAGGGAATAATGGGCGAGAGGGGGAATACGCCCTTTGGGGGTCAGGTCTTGCAATATGAGACCTTTGAAAAATGTCATTTCGAGGAGCGTGGGCGACGAGATATCCTAATGATGACAGTTTGTTAAAGATTTATCCCTTCGGTCGAAATGACAAAAATGGCGGTTATTCATGGGCTTCAGCGGCGAGCCCTATTTGCGAGATACCCAACTTACAGGAAAGCAAAGGCGATGAGACGGGTCGAAAACAGCACGGTATCCTGCCGCGCCCGGTGCAATGATTTGTTCGCTCTCATCTGTAGATGTCTCTTCTGTGGCCAATTTTAACAACCCATACCGTGAACTCCTTGTCCTGAGTGGAGTAGACAATTCGATAATTTCCCTGACGAACTCGGTATCGTTCTTGGCCAGTCAGTTTCTCATGCCCTTGTGGTCTTGGGTCTTGTGTGAGCGCCTCTATCCGACGAAGGATCTTCTGAAGGTCTTTCTTCGGTATGGCACTGAAGTCTTTCTCAACCGATTCTTTGAAGTAGACCTTATATTCGGCCATCTTTCTTCAGTCTCTTGACCATCTCGTCGTAACTGATCAGCGGTTCTTTTGCCCTCTCTTCAAATGCCGTAATATCTTCGGCATCTTCAGCCAGGGCTTCCCTAACCGCATCATTGACAAGATCCGATACCGACCGAGAAATTTCGACTGCTTTCAATCTCAAGGCTTTGTGCAGTTCCGGGTCTAAATACACCGTTGCCCGGCGTGCTGATGTTGCCATGATGTCACCTCCTTAATTACTAATCAAACTATAGCATCATGGCTATATGACGTCAAGACGTCATTGGTTTCTTGAGAGCGAACGAAAAGCTCACCGGCGGGGATGAAGCGAAGTCTAATCCCCGTCCCGTGGAGTGTCTGGTTGGGCGCCGAATTGCTCCCATCTGTTGTTGCTTAAAAAGCAGAACGGGCTCAGAGCAGGTACGAGCCAAAGCAGATTACACCAGTTGAACCCGAGAGCCTCCAGTCCGCCGAACGACCATGTTGCCCAGGCGATGGCGATGAAAAATAGGCAATAAGGTGGGAGCATAAGCTTCCAATAGGGAGTTGAAGGATGCCGCCATGGCGCACAGTACAGCGCTAAGGCAACATGAACCGCAGTCAATACAACACCAACAACACCCTGTCCAAATTGATGCCGATAAAAGAAGAGGCCAGCCAGAATAAGAACCCAAATGAAACCCCCGACCCACCCGGCAATCCATGCTGCCTTTTCTCCTGTTCTCTTTTTCATTGCAAACCTCCAATACACATTAAAGCGCACGCTTGCATAAACTGCCCTTCCATTTTCGCTAAACCCTCAATAGCCTCCTTCCAGCTGAACGGAAAATCGTATCCATTCTATGACCGGGCAGCCGTCCGCCTTAGCCTGAAGCCTAAATTTCTCAATGGTCAACGACCCCCGACCGAAACGCCGAATCTCTTCGACTTCCTCAGGCGTTACCGCGCGTCCTGCATTAGGCCCATCGATCCGCCTCCCCACCTCAGGAGAAAAGATGAACTCCCTCGGGTTGGCAGGACCCGCATCAGCGTCATACTCTCGCGTGGCACACCCGGAAGGATCTTCGAGAAGATGCCAGCCTTCTATATATCTTGGATTGGGGACAAAGTGAAGCGGCGGGGTCAGACGCGCCAGATTTTCGTCTCGGCCAATCTCCTCTACCATAATCTCCCATCCACCCGGATGCCCGGGTTCGAGGATGAGATAGAAACGGTCCCCGAAGGGGCGGCGGATACGTTTGCCCTGGAAAACCTGTCCTGTAAATCTTTCATGAAAGCGTGGATAGCGCAACTTGCGTTTGAATTCCTCCAGGGGCATCCGTTTCACCTGGGATTGTGTGCCATCGATGCTACCGATGACCTCGCCATTTTCCACCCGGAGCCAATACTCTCCGCAATGTGAAAGCGCCAAACCCTCTCCTGGCTTTGACCCGGATGCATTGAGCGCCAGAATCCATTCACTGCCAGGTGGAAAACCTTCCAGTGTCGGGCGACAGTGCATCCCGTCTCCCATCTGAACGACCATTCCGGAATCGAGCATCCCCCCTTTTAGCAACTCTGAAACGTGAACACCCATGGCTGGCGATTTTCCAGTGTAATGGCGGGTAATCTTCCCTTGAATGATCAGCAGTGCATCCTTTGCTGCGACAAGAAACGGGCCTCGCCATGCGCAGGAACAGGCGCTGGCAGAAAAAGGGAACATAATAAAACATAGGCCAATCAACATGAATCTTAATGGTAATTTTTTCATTTCAGGGCCTCCCTTGACCTTCCAGATAGACAAATGGTTGTCTCTCCAGATCATCGGCTATGCAATGAATCAATGGTTTGGTTGATGATCTGGCCTTGTGCATTGCCTCCCGATACCGTCCTGCAAGGATCGGCCATAGATCTTTCTCATGCCTGGCCCGTGCAGCCTCGTATCCCACTCTGAGCCGATGTGCTTTGAAGAGGTGGAGAAACGGGGCGATAGGCGTCCCGGGCCGTTTGCTCAACCAATCGTCTACAAAGTTTGCCTCCTCCACGGGCCCCTCACTCATACCCTCCCACTCACTTACAAGAGGTACTGAATACGCAAAAGCCTCCGCCTCAGCGCGCACCTCTTGTCCGAGTATGGCGACCATCTGTTCTGCCAAAACCCTCATCCTGACAAGCGCTGCCTTTTCGGACGTGGAAGGCGGTTTAAATGCCCAGAGGGAGGAATCTGGCGCAATGGCCGCGAGATAATTCTTAAGGCAAGGCCGACCCTCCTTCGGGTAGTGGGTCGGGTCCAATTCCTTTATCGGCCATAGACCAATGAAAATGATATCTGAGAGTGTAGGTGTCTGTAGCGGTGTTTCCGCACAGCAGAGGCACCAGCCGCTGCCCAAAACAGTCACGCAAACCGCGACGCATAGATAAAAAATACGATACATCACCTTTCCTGTATAATTTTATGCACAGTCTTGCATCGCCCAACACGGAGCTAAGCCAGAGGCAACGTTCTTTGTTGCCGGTTGGCTTCAGCGGCTTGTTCGACCTTCACGTTCCGTATGAGATACAACAATGTGGCGTTTCTGTAATGATAGGTCAAACGTCATTTGTCTTTCTTCGTTCTCGGAATGATCTGGGTCTTGAAATGTTATAGCCAGAGGGTCTCCGAAAACTGTGGCAGCTTCTTGAAACGTAATACCATGTTTTTTGAGTTTTGCTACAGCCTTTTTTGTATCCCATTCAAATCTCATAAGTGTATTCTTTTTAGATATTATACCAGAACTATCCAGATATCATAACTTTTTTATGGCTGAACAATTAATATGCCAACTTGGTTTTTTTTCGATGTATAAAGTAATATTACTCTTTTTCGAAAAGAATGCAAATATAAAAGTGCTTAAATATCAGGCATAATGAACTTTTGATACCTGGTATCTTGTAGGCAATATGCCACTTGAGACAAGTTGGTATATCATGGGAAATTTGTCAGACAGCAGGAAAAAAGACGTTCTTCCGGAGTTTCAGGCCTTTCTTTTGGAGAAGAAACTGATGCAGTAAAAGAATGTCTTTTTTTATGCTCTGTGGGCCAGAAAATTTTTAATATATGCCAATATAAAACAAATACCGCCCGGAGAGCTTTGAATAACCGCCATTTTTGTCATCCCCGAATAACAGTCTTTTTAGAAGTTTATATGTTTAGATGCGTAGCGAACCCTGTCTTTTCTGACTTCTTGCCTCTTTTGGTTTTGAAAAAAAGATTCCAAGAGAACCACTTGACCCCTTGAATCCTCGAATCCTTGAACCCTTCGCTTCTTGTCATTTCGACCGAAGGGAGAAATCCATGTCCCGAATGCAATGAGGGGCATTAGGATTTCTCAGTCGCTTCGTTCCTTCGAAACGACATGAAGGTAGGCTTGCGCTCCTCGAAATGACATTTTTCAAAGGTCTCCAATGGAAAATCTGGGATTAACAAGAAAAGAGGGTATTGAAAAATGTTCTGCAATTTAACATATTTTAATAGTGTAAAGAAAAACATCATCTTGAATGAAAATGTCGATCGAAGGACAGCAATTCTTGGATCTCCATAAAACAATGCAGAAAATGAAAAAACTGTTTGTATTTAAGGAATTAAAGAGTTAACATTCTGTATACAGCAAAAGAGAAAGTTGTGAAGAAAAACTGCTAAATATACAAGGTTTGCTGATCGCTGTGGCTTATGATCTTTGCTTTAGAGGGAATGGATGGATTTGGAGGTCATAAAATCAGGAAATAACATCTCGTTAACGTTCACGGTATGCAATGTTTGCATCTGTGTACCCACCATCATTTATAAACATATGAAAATAGTGAGTATTTGTTATGGTAAATATTGAGCGTCAACAAACAGTCTATAATCTTCTGAAAAACTTTCAGGGGATTGACCCATTGAAGGAATTGTTCTGGACACAGTTGAATTACGAGCGGGTGAATCAACCTCTTTCCCGGAGAGAGTGGACTGAGAATTTCGCCCGGTTGCTTGCAGATGATCCTCTTCTCTTTGCAGGCGGAGGGGATGGAGATGCGTTTCATGTGATATATTCAAGGCTTGCCTCTGATAAACTTCTCATCGGATACGAGCGCCCAATCGTATTAAAACTTTTACGCGAACACCCCTATGCTTTATTCGTTTTTTCCAATGGAGCACAGGACAGATGGCACTTCATCAATGTTAAGCACGATAAGGATATAGAAAAACGGCGTATTTTCCGACGTATAACAGTTGCCCGGGAAGAACGTCTTCGAACTGCATCGGAAAGAATTGCGCTCCTTGACCTTGCTGCAATCAATACAGATTTATTTGGTCTTTCACCTCTCGCGATTCAGAATCGCCACGACGAGGCATTTGATGTTGAAGCTGTCACCAAACAGTTCTTTGATAAATATCAGACCATATTCAACATTCTGCAGCGAGACCTCGAAAAACAGACACGCGACAAGCGTTGGGCTCATGACTATGCCCTGCAATTCCTTAGCCGGTGTATGTTCCTCTACTTTATCCAGCGGAAGGGCTGGCTTGGCGGAGACATGGAATTCCTGCGAACCTTCTGGGAAGCCTACAAAGCATCCTCTCAACTGTCCGATGTTTTTGTAGACAAATGGCTGAAAGTGCTTTTTTTTGAGGCTTTTAACAACAAATTTCATGGCGGCCATCGTCATTTTCCAAAAAATATTGGTGATATTCTCCAGATGGCGCCATATCTTAACGGCGGTCTGTTCATGGAAAATGACCTTGACCGGAAGCATCCATTCTCAATATCAGACAGCCTTTTCAAGCAACTATTTACTTTCCTTGAACAATATAATTTTACCATTGCCGAAGACAGCCCGCTTGACCAGGAAGTTGCTGTTGATCCTGAAATGATCGGGAAGGTTTATGAAAGCCTTGTCAATGTCTCCGAAGAAGCCTCGGAACGTGGCGATGCAGGTATCTTTTACACGCCCCGTATCGAGATCACTCTTATGTGTAGGCTTGCCCTTGTGAATTACCTTGCCAACCACCTTGGGGAGGAAAATAAGAGCCTTATTTATGAACTTGTCTTTGCCTTTGAACCGGATGAGAAACAAACAGCCGATAAAAAATGCGCTGAAGCAAAACTATGGGAACAACTATTAAAACTCCTCAAAGAGATTACTGTCCTTGACCCTGCCTGTGGCTCCGGTTCATTTCTTGTTGGGATGTTATATATCCTGTATGACCTTATAAACAGGGCAAACCAGAATCTCAGGAAACAAGAAGATTCATATGATCTTAAGAAGCAGATTATCGGCGAATCTTTATATGGTGTGGACGTCATGGACTGGGCATGCCATGTGTCGGAACTGCGGCTCTGGCTTGCCCTGATTGCCGATGCTGAATTAGACCCCCATGACCTCCATATCCGAACAGAACCGCTTCTACCACATTTCTCTTTTAAAATTAGATGCGGTGACAGTCTGGTCCAGGAAGTAGGCGGCATAAATCTCTATTATGTTCGTGGTTCCAAACTCATTCCGCCCCATCTTAAAAGTCGTATTACACATCTGAAGACAGAGAAACTAAAATTCTATAACAATGATCCTGATTGTCAGTTCAAAACCGTGGAAGCGCTAAACCATGAAGAACTACGTCTCTTTCAGGACATGCTTGACTCAAGAGAACAAAAACTCCAGGAGCAGATCAAAAGCCTTCGCAGGAAAATAGAAGGACAGCACAACGTGATGCTTGATGGCACAGTTGAGCGGAAACCCACACAGATGGGATTGGAAGTTGTTGCCTGGCAACGGGAAAAGGATATTTTTGCCCGCGAACTGGAACAGGTCAGTCAATCCAGGGCGGTTCTCAGAACTATCAAAGGTGTGCCCTTTGTATGGGACATTGCCTTTGTGGAGATATTCGAGAGTGACAATGAAGGATTTGATATAGTTGTCGGCAATCCGCCCTACGTGAGACAGGAACAAATCGCTGACCCTTGTCTGCCTCGTGAAAAAGTAACAACCGAAAATAAAAAGGTTTACAAAGGCAAACTGGCCCGGTCAATATATCAGGCGTTTCCTCGTTTCTTTAGTTACAACCCGGGGACTCAATCGGCCTTCCGCAAGATTGATGCAAAGAGCGACCTTTACGTCTACTTTTACTTCCACAGCCTGTCGCTCCTCAACAAGAAGGGTTCATTCTGTTTCATTACCTCAAATTCATGGCTTGACGTGGGCTACGGTAAGGATTTGCAGGAATTTTTACTCAAGCATGTTCATACAAAACTGGTGCTTGATAATCAGGTCAAGCGTTCTTTTGCCTCTGCCGATGTAAATACGATCATTGTTCTTTTTTCATCACCTGACGACAAAAAGGCGTGGGCATTGGATAAAATGGCACGGTTTGTTATGTTCAAGGCGCCTTTTGAGCATGTATTGTCACCGGTTATCTTTGAAGAGATTGAAGAGACGAATGACAGGGTGAGTACGCCGGAATATCGTCTTTTCCCTGTAAGGCAGGAGGAGCTTTTAAAAGATGGGTGTGAGCTGGAAGAGGATGAAAAAAGTTCAGAGTTCAGAGTTCAGGGTTCAGAGTTGACAACCCTCTCTACCCCGCCTTTAGACCTGTCCTCGCGAAGCGGGGAAAAAAGTCAAACTAAGGGGGGATTTGAAGGCTCAGGAACTGTGCGGGACAAAAAGTCCGCAGGCATCTTAATAAAATCGGCAAAATATATTGGGAACAAATGGGGCGGTAAATATCTCCGTGCGCCAGATATCTACTGGACGATACTGGAGAAAGGAAAAGGAAAGCTGGTAAGGCTCGGGGACATTGCAGAGGTACGATTCGGTATAAAAACAGGGGCCAATGAATTCTTTTATCTCGATGAGGCAAAGATCAGAGAATGGGGGATAGAGGAGGAGTTCTTGAAGCCGGTCATTGTGAGTCCGAGAGAGTGTGAATCTGTCTATGTTAAAAAAGAGCGTTTAAAGCATCGGGCATTTGTTTGCAATATAGACCAAAAAGATTTGCGCAATTCAAATTCAATTGCATATATAAAATGGGGGGAAAAAAGGGGGTTTCATAATCGACCAAGTTGTAAAGGTAGATCATTATGGTATTCTTTCCCTGAAAGAAATTGGGCTAAAGTGCTATGGCCTATGATTCATAATGATCGTCAAAACGTTTTTTGGAATTTAGACGACGTTGCTGTAGATCATAACCTATTTGAAATTTTGGGTTATGACAACGATCTTCTTTGGGGAAGTCTTTCGTGGACTGGTCAAGTGATATTCCGTGAGCTGTATGGACGCGCAAATCTGGGACAAGGCGCCTTAAAGACTGAAGGTATTGATATCAGGATGTTATATGTCTTCTTGTCAACGGATGGGTACTTTGCTTCGGAGATCCAACAATCCCGCAAATTACTATCACAACGACCGATAGAGCGCGTAAAAGATGAATCGGAAAAACCTAGCAGACAAGCACTTGACGACCTGTTCTTCGATGCCCTCAATCTTACCCAGACCGAGCGTGATGCTGTTTACGAAGCTGTTATCAACCTTGTCGAAGCTCGCCTCAAGAAGGCAGGGAGTGTATAAAAGCAGTTAAGAATGAAAAATTATGAGTTATTAATTAGAAGTCAAAACAAATTAGATTGCAGTATGTATCCTAAAAGGTTACAATTGTAACCAATATGATTACAATGATAAAAAACAATCGCTTATCATCTGTGTTGTTCGGCAAAGCAAGGCGGGGGATTCTCTCGTTGTTTTTCAGCCGTCCTGAAGAAACGTTTTATCTACGTCAAATTGTTCAATTAACAGGGATTGGCTTAGGTCCTATACAGCGAGAATTAAAACAGCTTTCCGATGCCGGGATTATCATGCGAAAAGCGCATGGCAGGCAAGTCTATTTTCAGGCAAACGGTGAATGTCCCATCTTCAACGAACTGAAAAGTATAGTCATAAAAACAGTTGGTATTGGAGACGCTCTTCGGAGTGCCCTTGCCCCCATTGCTGATCGTATTTCCGTTGCCTTTATCTATGGTTCTTTTGCAGACGGGAAAGGGAAAGAAGAAAGCGATGTTGATGTTCTTATTATCGGCGATGTGACATTTGGCGAGGTTGTTAATGCCTTTCAAGAGGCGCAGAACGTTATAGGCAGGGAGATAAATCCTACCGTGTATCCTGCGGGCGAAATCCGGTCTAAAATTGCAGAGAATAAGCATTTCTTGAAATCGGTATTGAATGGTCCAATGATTTTTTTGATTGGAGATAAGAATGGGCTTGAAAGATTGGCTCAATAAAGGCTGGGTAGTTAACCATAAAACAAGCCCCGAAGAGATAGCCGACCTTTTCGGGGTTGCTGATCGTGATCTGGAGGATTGCAAGGCAGAAGGACTGAGTTCTCATTGGAAACTGGCAATAGCATATAATGCAGCCTTACAAATGGCCACGGCAGCCCTTGCAGCATGCGGATATCGATCAGCCCGTGAAGCCCACCATTACAGGGTCATTCAGTCGCTTCGCTATACAATTAAGGCAGATAGTATTATCATTGCTCAATTTGACAAGTTTCGGAAGAAAAGAAACATTGGTGGTTACGAGCGCGCATGGGCTGTCTCAGACCAGGAGGCAGGTGAGATGCTCGTATTGGCAAAAAGACTGCGCGATGACATTGAAGATTGGTTGAAGGAAAATCACCCTGAACTCTTTAAGGAATAAAGCATGCCAGCCCATGACATCATAGACAACCGCAATGAAAAATTAGTCCACCATATCAATCGTATTCTCTCATCTACCGAATCGGCACGTTTTGCAGTAGGGTATTTCTTTCTTTCAGGTCTGTCGGCAATAGCAGAAGAGCTAAATGGCGTGAAGGAACTGCGCCTGCTTATCGGCAATACCACAAATCGAGAAACCCTCGAACAGCTTGCAGAAGGCTACCGAAGGCTTGAACTTGTTGCTGAGACTGTTGATGCCGAAAGATATCCAAAGCGGACCGAGACAAAGCGTATGGCGACAGAGACCGCCGAAAATATCCGTACAAGTATGGAACTTATGGATCAAACGGATGATGGAGAGATGCTTGTTAAGACGCTCGTCCGTTTGATTGAGGACAAGAAGCTTAAGGTAAAGGTTTATACTAAAGGAAGGCTCCACGCAAAAGCATACATATTTGACTACGGGAAGGTCTTCGATGAAAGCGGTAAGCCAGTTGAGCGCCATGAAAAAGGAATCGCTGTGGTCGGGTCTTCAAACCTTACCCTTTCCGGTGTTACCCACAACACTGAACTTAATGTCATTGTACAGGGCAATAGCAATCATACAGAACTTGTGCGGTGGTTTGATGATCTCTGGGATGAGTCGCAGGATTTCGATGAGACACTGATGCAGGAAATGAGGGAGTCCTGGGCATATGCTTTTATGCGCCCCTATGACATCTATATGAAAACAATCTATGCACTGGTTAAAGACAGACTTGAAGGTGAGGACGATAAAGATTTCCTCTGGGATGATGAGATTACCGGCAGGCTTGCCGATTTCCAGAAGGTGGCAGTAAGGCAGGCAATACAGATCATCCGTGATTACGGAGGGGTTTTTGTTTCTGATGTAGTAGGGTTGGGCAAATCATATATCGGTGCAGCCATCCTTAAACATTTTGAGAGGACGGAGCATGCACGCCCTCTTGTCCTGTGTCCTGCGCCCCTTGTTGATATGTGGGACAGGTATAACGAAGTATACCAGCTTAATGCCCGTATCCTCTCCCTGGGCTATCTTCGTGAAGACGAGGATGGTAGTCCTAATTTTTTGCTCCAAAGTGTAAAACACCGGGAGAGGGATATTGTGCTTATCGACGAAAGTCATAACTTTCGTTACTCTGATACTCAGCGCTATAAAGTAATCCAGGCATTTCTTGCAACAGGGAAAAGATGCTGCCTTCTCACAGCCACTCCAAGGAACAAAACCGCCTGGGATGTCTATTACCAGCTAAAACTTTTTCACCAGGACGACAAAACGGATATACCGATAGATCCGCCTGATTTAAAGCAGTATTTCCGCCTTATTGATAAGAATGAAAAGAAATTGCCTGATTTGCTTTCAAATGTTCTTATACGGAGAACGAGAAACCATATTCTACGGTGGTATGGGTTTGATTCAGCAACTCATCAACCCGTCGACCCTTCACGTTTCAAAGAATATCAGGAAGGCGTGCGGAGGGCTTATGTAATTGTGGGTGGCCGCCACCAATTTTTTCCAAAACGGGAACTCGAAACGATTGAATACAGTATTGAAGATACATATCAGGGGCTTTACCAGGATTTGAGAGGGTACATCGGAAAGCCCCGAAAAATAGTCCCTGTAAAGCCATATAAAGACGAACTGACTTTTGCACGATATGGCTTATGGCATTATGTGATAAAAGAGAAATGCAGACAGGAACCTTATGCAAGCCTGCAAAGAGCCGGGGCAAACCTCCGGGGACTTATACGGGTACTGCTCTTTAAACGGTTTGAATCGAGCGTATATGCCTTCAAAGAAACAGTAGGCAAGTTGCTGATTGTTCACGAGCGGTTTGTGCAGGCGCTTACCCAAGGCTTTGTCCCTGCAGGAGAGGAGGCTCAATCAATCCTCTATGAACCAAATCAGGATGAAGAACAGGAACTGATGGATGCGTTGAGGAAGGTATCCGGTAAGTACAATGCCAGTGATTTTGATATAGAGCGCCTGAAAGAACATATTGAGCATGACATAGCGCTGTACAAGAAGATACTTGGCCTTGTTGAACCCATAACCCCTGAACAGGATGCAAAGCTCCAGACGTTAAATATGTGGCTGAGAAAGGCATTATTTCAAAATGGAAAATGTCTTATTTTCACACAATATGCTGATACTGCAAGGTATCTCTTCAATAACCTGAACGATGGCGGTAAAAGCGAGAATATTGATGTAATCTACAGCGGGGACAAGAGTAAAGCCAGGATTGTGGGCAGATTTGCACCAAAGGCGAATCCTGAATACCGTTTTGCTCCAGGTGAAACTGAGTTGATGACCGTTATTGCAACAGACGTGCTTGCAGAGGGGTTGAACCTTCAGGACTGCGACAAGATTATTAACTATGATTTACATTGGAATCCCGTCAGGCTTATCCAGCGATTCGGGAGAATTGACCGAATCGGTTCTGAATATGATATGGTTTATGGGTTCAACTTTCTTCCTGAAACAGGGATTGAGAGGAATCTGGGGCTCAAAGAAAAACTCCACAACCGGATTCAGGAAATCCACGATACTATAGGAGAAGACTCTGCCATTCTCGACAAAACAGAGCAACTGAATGAAGAGGCTATGTATGCAATTTACGAGAAGAAGGGCGGAGAGCTGGGTATTCTTGAAGACGAGGAAGAAGAGTTTGTAGATCTCAATGAGGCAGAAGAAATTCTCAGGATGTTAAGAAAGGAAAATCCAGGTGAATACGAAAGGATTGCCAACCTCAGGGATGGAATTCGAACTGCCAGAGCGATGGAAGCGAAAGGGTTTTACGTATTTTGTCAGGCAGGAAGGTATCAACAACTTTTTTTGCTGGATGAAAACGGAAACATTATTACCAGAGATATCCCTCGAATCCTTGGAACCATTAAGTGCGGGCACGAAGTTCATGGCACAAAGTTGCCGGCAGGATATAACACTTCGGTAATGAAGGTGAAGCGAATGTTTACCGAAGAAGTAAAACACCGCCAAGCTGAACGGGAGCATACGATGTCGCTTACCCATGGGCAGCGATATGTTGTACGGGAACTGCGCATTATCTTTGGTGCAGCAAAAGATGAGGATCTTAAGGCCCAGGTTAATATCCTTGAAAAGGCCTTCCGTGGAATGATAACAAATGCCCTGAACAAGGAACTGAACAAGATACGGCGAAACGGCATAACCGGTCAGACACTTATTAAGATGCTTACAAATCTATATCATCAGCACAACATGAGAGATTGGGCAGACCGGAGATTTCAACGCATTACAGATGATTCAACGCCGAAGATCATATGTAGCGAAGGGTTTCTTTAAAATGAGCTAAATAGTTGTTCAGAAAAACCAATGTGATGTATGACATATAATCCGGTCTATTCGAACACTGATTCCGATTTTATCCTAACGGCCTTTTTATGATCCTTTCCTTGCCGTCTCTACTTTGCAAGGTTCGATGAATAAATACCTTCTCGGCGCAGAAGCGCTCCGATCTGACCCGGTGCGGTACATGTCTGTGCTTCTTTTACGATACGGAGCTTATACGCCGCCGTAGAGAGTTATTGTCAATAGTTGTGTTTAAGATTTTTTGGCCGTATCCTCTTTTCTCCATTTCTATGCCACCTGTATCTCTTCTTGTATCTCACCATCAACAAATCTGGTTCCGTTTATCAACTTGGGGA
>Ga0302243_1000096_pt1 | contig 106956 bp, 107 predicted proteins | sample AAG_UR_Met_MG_FD_193514 | JGI IMG/M metagenome (GOLD analysis project Ga0302243, IMG submission 193514) | Enriched activated sludge microbial communities from anaerobic digester in WTTP, New Holstein, Wisconsin, United States - AAG_UR_Met | ecosystem: Engineered > Bioreactor > Anaerobic >... | reverse complement strand
CCTGGGGCAGGAAGTACTCCTTCTTCTCGTACTTCTCACCGACGATCTCCATTGCCTTGCTCAAGCCGTTGAAGATGATCTCCTTGGCGGAGACTCCAGCGTCAAGGAGCTTCTGGGTCTCTCCCTTGGCTTCCTTGATCCTCCCCTTAACCACGATGTCAATCAATGCGTCCATGTTTGTCATTCTAGATTTCCTCCAAAGAAGTTTTCTGCGTCCAAATTTCAATTGAGACTAATAAACCCTTGGATGGATGGATGAGACATCCATACTGTTTTTAATGGATGGATTATACATCCATGCATTCATGCCATGCACTATCGTTAAGGCCGTTTAATTATGTTACATTCATGGACTTTGGTAGATAATTTCACCGCAGGAAGCGCAACGCCCTTCGATGGTCCGGTCGTCTATCTCCGAATAGGAAGGACAGAACTTGCTGAGGCGGCTTCCTTCATAGACCACCTTCTCCGAGACCTCCTTGGCCGCCCTGCTTATGACCAAGGAGCGACATCTCGGACAGTAGGTCTGATGCTCGTCCCCTTCCACCATCCCGCTCAGGTACACGAACTTTAGTCCGTGCGAGACCGCCAAGGCCTTGGCCTCCCTCATGGCCACCATCCCGGTGGGCTGGAGATGGGAGAGACGGTGGGCGGGCATGAAGCGGTAGAGGTGCAACGGGACATCTTTGCCCAGTTCCGCCGTCCAGCTGAAGAAATCGTTAAGTTCCTCCTTCCCATCGTTCGATCCGGGAATTATGAGGTACGCCAGTTCCAGATGCCTTCCCCGTTCCCGGACCATCCGGCAGGTGCGCAGCACCGGGGGCAGGGTCCCTCCGCAGCTGTTCCGATAGAACCCCTCCCTGAAGCCCTTGACGTCCACCTTGAGAACGTCCACCAGGTCCAGCAGCTCCTTCAGCGGCCCTTCCTCGATGTAGCCGTTGGTGTTCATCATGATGTAGAGATCTCGCTCCTTGGCCGCCCTCGCGGTATCGATCACGAACTCGCTCCACACCACCGGCTCATTGAAGGTGAAGGCTATCCCCTGCGCCCCTTTCTCCGCCGCCAACGACACCAATTGCTCCGGGGAAGTGAACGGTTCGCTCCTTCCCTCGGGCCCGGAAGAGGCCAGGGCGGCGTTCTGGCAGCAATCGCAGTCCAGATTGCAGCCGAAGGTGCCCACCGAGAGCAGCTTGCTGCCCGGCCGGTAGTGATAGATCGGCTTCTTCTCGATCTGGTCCACCACCTGGGCGCATATGCGGCCGTAGTTGAGTGTGACCAGGGTTCCTCCGACGACGCCGCGCGCCCGGCACCTGCCCAGCCCACCTTCGGCGATCAGGCAGCGATGGGGGCATAGCCCACAGGTCACGCTGAATCCCTCTGGAACGCCCCACCTCGCCGGCCGAACCCCGCCTACCGACCGCGGATCAATAATCGTCATCCTCACTTTGGGATGCACCACAAACAGGGCACTTGTCTTGGTTCTTCTTCAAGATACATCCACAGACGATGCACTCCACCAATCTAACCCTCTGGGAAATATAGGATTTAGGACGGTAATTAAGTTTCGGTCCGAATCATAAAAAAGAGAAGGACCTCCGTCCTTGGCCGGCGGGACGCTAATCCATGCTCGCCACGGTCAGGGACAATCCTTCCTGCAGACCGTAGCCCGGAGCGTACCCCAGCATCCGGCGGGCCTTCGAGATGTCCGCCAGGGAATGCTTCACGTCGCCCTTCCTTTCCTCCAGGTGGACCACGCCCCCCTCCTCACGGCCCAAGGCCCTGAGCACCAGGGAGGCCAGCTGGTTGACGGTGACCTTCTCCTGGTTGGCCACGTTGAACACCTCGCCATGATGCCTCTCGTCCGTGGCCGCGAGCAGGTTCGCCTGGACCACGTCATTCACGAAAACGAAGTCCCTGGTCTGCTCCCCGTCCCCGAATATCGTCAACGGCTTGCCGGCCTTGGCCGTGGATATGAAGCGCGGGATGACCGCGGCGTAATCCGAACCGGGGTCCTGTCTGGGACCGTAGACGTTGAAGTAACGCAGGCTGCAGGTCGGCAGGCCATAGTTCAACCAGAAGTTACGGCAGTACATCTCCCCGGTCATCTTGGTCACGGCGTAGGGGGAGATGGGAGCGGGCAGGTCATCCTCCCGCTTGATCTCGGAGGGCGCATTTCCGTAGATAGCTGAGGATGAGGCGAACACCACCTTGCGCACCTTGGCCTCCCTGGCCTCCATCAGCACCCGGAGGGTGCCGCACACGTTGACCTGATTGCTGGAGATGGGATCGTCCACGCTTTTTGGCACGGAGGCTATGGCCGCTTGATGGAAAACGTAATCAACGCCCTCCATGGCCCCCCGGACCTTGTCGGCGTCCCTTATGCTGCCCGTGATAAGTTCAACATCCATCCCATCCAGGTTCTCCCTTTTCCCGCTGGTCAGGTCGTCCAGGACCAGAACCTCGTTCTCCCCGTGTAGCGCCTGGGCGATGTTGGAGCCGATGAAACCGGCACCGCCGGTAATGAGCACCCTCTTCTGCTTGATGGTTCGCATGGACGTTGAGGAAAAACCCTGGACCATATTGAACCTATGCCCTACGCCGCCCTTTCAACTGGTCCCGGACCTTGCCCAACCGGATCAGCCCGATATCGCTGCAGCCGAACACCAACGCCTCGCCCATGTCCATCCCCCTGAGCCCTGGCGAGAGGACGTCGCCGGAGAGCAGGGTGCTGACATCGTTACCGGCGGCCAAAGGGCTGAAGGCCGGGAGGACCAGCACCTGGGACTGCTGATGATAAAGGAACGCCGGTAGCTTGACGTACCCGCCGACGCCGTCGAAGAGGCGGGCGGAGGGATGCTCATGACCCTGTATCAAGGGCCGCCCCGGATCGGCGATGTGGCCATGGGATAGATGGAACCCGTCCACAACTGCCTCGTCCACCAGGTCCAGGCCCAGGCGGGAGGTGATGGTCGCCAGGTAGTTATCGTGATTGCCGCGCACCACGGTCACCTCGGCCAAGGAACCGAGATGCTCCAGCATCCCTCGCACTTGCGACCACTCCTGGTCCAGGTTACGGGAGAATTCGTGCTTCAGGTCTCCCAGGATCACGATGCGCTTCGGGTGATGCGCATTTGCCAGCTCGTCGATCCGTCTCCTCATCTCCTGGGCCTGGGCGCGGGGAAGCTGCATGCCGTCCAGCTCCAGGCTGGCCTCGATCCCCAGATGAAGGTCTCCCAGGACCAGGGTCCGGGAGCGGACCAGCATCGCGCATCTTCCGTTGAGCAGACGGAGGTCGGGCGCGACGTCGAGATGTTGCATGTGCCCATGAAGGCCGCAGGAGGGATATCAATCCCTTGCCCATTTTCGTTGCTGGGGACGATAGGATATTATATGGATGCTCCGCTGAAAGGATGATGATCAGGCGCACCTTCCTTCTACTTCCGGGCATCGGACAGCTGAAGGAGCGCAGGCTCTGGGAGACCGGGGTGCTCTCCTGGGAGGAGTTCTTCGACAGGCGGCATCTGGCGGGCATATCGGACCGCAGGAAGGAGGGCCTGGACCAGGAGCTGGGCATGGCCAAGGAGCTCTGGGACCGGGGAAGGACGGAATACTTCACCCGGCTGCTTCCCTCGGGCCAGCACTGGCGTATGTATCAGCGGCTGAAGGAGAACACCGCCTACCTGGACATCGAGACGGACGGACTGGGGCCGGGGGCGGTGATAACCATGGTGTCCGTGCATCTGCGGGGGGAGACCACCACCCTCACCAGGGGGTTGGACCTTAACACTGAGACCTTGACCAGCGCGTTGGACGGCACCAAGATGCTGGTCACCTTCAACGGCAGCACCTTCGACCTGCCGATGATCGAGAGGGAATTTCCCTTCGCCGTTCCCAGGGTACCTCATTACGATCTTCGGCACGCCTGCCCCAAGGTAGGCCTGCGCGGTGGGCTCAAACAGGTGGAGGTGTTGCTGGGCTACCGCCGTCCGCAGGAGGTGGCCTACGTCACCGGGGAGGAGGCGGTTTACCTCTGGCACCTTTGGCAGAGGAAGGGGAACGAGAACGCATTGAAGCTGCTCCGCCGTTACAACCAAGAGGACACCAGGAACCTGGAGCCGTTGGCCGAGGTGGTCTACGGAAAACTGGAGGAGATATCGTTGACGGGGTGCGGGAGATGACCGGGGACGTTCAGGCCTTCAGGGAGAGGGCGAGTGGCCTGGCCGAGCGCGTCCGGAAGGCCAGGTCCGTGGACATATTCTCCCATATCGACGCGGACGGGGTCTCCTCGGCGGCCATCGCCTACCGGGCGGTGGAGAGGACGGGGGCCGTCCCGAAGGTCCATTTCCTTAAATCCTTGGGCGAGAGGGAGATCAAGCTCATCAACTCCAGCGATGCGGACCTGGTCTGGATCTGCGACCTGGGTGCTGGATCGTACAAGTCCATCGACAGGTCGCGCTGCATCATTACCGACCATCACCACATCTTCGGCAGCGGGCAGTCCTTCCTGGAGTTCTTCGGGGGCATGGACAGCATGCTGAATCCCGTGGAGTTCGGGTTCGAGGGCTCCACGCACCTGAGCGGGGCCGGTTGCACCTACTTCGTGGCCAGGGAGCTGGACCCGGCGAACGTGGACCTGGCCTACCTGGCCATCGTCGGTGCCGTGGGCGACCTGCAGGACAAGAAGGCCAGAAGGCTGGACGGTCCTCTGCACCGGTCGGTGATCGAGGACGCCCTGGGCACCGGTGTCCTCCAGGTGGTGGAGAACGACCTGCCCTTCTTCGGATGGGCGACCAGGACCGCCGCGGCGATGATCGCCTTCTCCAACGATCTCAAGGCGATAGGGTGCGAGTGCACGTTCAGCGATGTGAACCAGATGTTCAAGAGCCACGGGGTGAACACCTACCGCGGCCGGAGGGAGGGCTCCATAAAGGACGAGAATCTCAGCAAGTACTACAGCTGGTCGGAGCTGGAATGCGAAACCCGGAACATCCTCAAGATCGCTCTCAGGAACTCGCTGCAGAGGATGGGCAAGGACCCCTCGGTCCTGGACGGGATGCTCGGTGACGTCTACCTCTTCCCTTCCTACCCCGTGGGTTCGGCCAGCCGGGAGGCCAAGGAGTTCGCCACCATGCTGAACGCCTCCGGTCGGTATCTGCATTCCAAAGGCGATGCCGCGGCGAGGGCGACGGCCGAGCGGCGGTCGCCGGAGGGGGTGGAGCGGGTCGAAGGGTTCCAGGGGGAGCTGATCATAAAGGCCTGCCTGGACCCGGTCTCGTTCTCCTCCGACGCCATGGCCAGGATAGGGAATCATCGCGAGAACCTCAAGAAGGGACTGGACGAGGTTCATTCTATCGTCGGGATGGCCAATATCCAGTACATCAAAGGCCGGATCGACAGCCCGGTGAACAAGAACCGGTCACGTTACACCCTGACCGTCGAGGACACCATTCTGGGGATAATCGTGGGCATGGTGCTTGACCAGAAGCCCAACGGGGACGGCCCCCGCTTCGTGGTCAGCGATGACCTGCCCCTTATCGCCATGGCCGAGGTCTCGGACGAGGCCTATTCCCCCGAGGAAGAGGGCGCACAAGAGGACAAGGCCCCGACGGGGGACCGGGTCAAGGTGTCCGGTCGCATGAAACGGGAGCTTGTGGAAAGAGGGGTTCACCTGGGGGAGGCGATGAAGCAGGCCGCCCTGAAGGTGAAGGGCGTGGGCGGCGGTCATAACGTGGCCGCCGGCGCCACCATCCCCAAGAACAAGATAAAGAAGTTCCTGGACGCCCTGGACCAGGAAATTGGAGAGCAGAAGGCCCGCTTCAGCTCATCAGGGCGACCATGATGGCCTTCTGGGCGTGAAGACGGTTCTCGGCCTGGTCCAGGACCACGGACGCCTTGCTGTCGATGACCTCATCGGTTATCTCCATGCCCCGGTGGGCGGGCAGGCAGTGCATGACGATGGCCTTCTTGTGCGCCACGGACATCAGGTCCGCGTTCACCTGGTAGGGCTTGAAGATCTTCTCCCTCAGCTTCTGCTCCTCCTCCTGGCCCATGGAGACCCAGACGTCCGTGTATACGACATCGGCATCCTTGGCCGCCTCCTTGGGTGATTCCACCACCTTCAGCTGGCACTTGTTCTTCTTGGCGATGGCCTTGGCCTTCTTCAGCACCCCGGGGTCTGGCTCATATCCTTTGGGGCAGCCGCAGGAGAGGTCCATGCCCACCATGGCGCAGCCGAGCATGAGCGAGTTGCAGACGTTGTTGCCGTCCCCGACGTAGGCCATCTTGATGCCTTTCAGTTTGCCCAGGTGCTCCTTCACCGTGAGCAGGTCGGCCATGATCTGGCAGGGATGCTCGAAATTGTCCAGACCGTTGATGACCGGGACGGTGGCGTGCTTGGCCAGCTCCATGACCATCTCGTGCTCGTAGGCCCGGTACATTATGCCGTCCACGTAACGGGAGAGGACCCGGGCGGTGTCCGCCACGGTCTCCCCGCGGCCCATCTGCAGGTCCTTGGTGTTCAGCGTCACCGCGAAACCGCCCAGCTCGATCATGCCGACCTCGAAGGAGACCCTGGTGCGGGTGGAGGACTTCTCGAATATCATGGCCAGGACCTTACCCTTCAGCGGCTGGTCGTCCAGGTCCCGCTTCTTCTTCATCTCCTCGGCCGTCCGCAATATGTCCAGGATATCGCCCTGGACGTCCAGCATGGTGGTTAGGTCCCGTTTCATCTGTCGCACCGTCGTTAACATTCACCACAGCGATGATATTGGTATCGCCGGGGTGCTGTAGGATTCCGCCTTCGATAATAAAGGGGATGATTCGAAATCAACAAAGGCGGGTCTTATTGTCCTTTAACGGTCGCCATGCCATTTCTTACGGTCATGGTTCAAGGCAGCAGCCCGTAGCCGAAGGGCAGGAAGGAGAACAGGAAGAAGTTCAGTATGCCGTGCATGAGAGCGACCAGACCGAGGCTTCCCGTCCTCTGGTAGGCGTAGGCGAGCACCAGCCCCACCCCCAGGACGAAGACGAGGTAAGGAAGGCTATGATAGCCGGAGTGCATCATGGCGAACAGAAGGGCGGAGACGGCGATGGCCACGTACTTCCCGTGCCGCTTTTCCACTGAGCTCTGCAGCAGACCGCGGAAGATCAGCTCCTCCCCGAAGCCGACGAATACCACCATGACCAGGAACAACTTCCCAAGGTCCAGGGGGCCCAGGTCATGTACCAGCGCGGTGTTGTCGAGCACGAAATGTTCCAAGTTGGCGACCAGGTAGCCGAATATGATGGCTATCAGCAGGTACTCCCACTTCCATCTGACCTCCGGCCGCAGACCGTGGCCGTTGAGGAAGCGCAGCAGGTTGCGCCAATGTAGCTTGCCGGCGTCCACCACCGTCTGCCTCCAGACGATGTACCCGGCCACGATGATCGGGGCGTAGACGAAGGGCATCCAGAGCAGCGTCTCGGTGAAGAACACCGGCATGCCTATGTTGAGCACGCGCAACAGGGACACCAGGGCGAAGGACTGGTAGATGAGCATGCGCTGCTCCGACCAGATGGGGAGCAGTATGCACAGGAAGATGTTCAAGGCATGCAATCCCAGGCAGGATTCGGCCGAGCCGTCGAAGTAGAACGCCTCGGCTACCGCGATGATGAATATCGGCAACAGAAGCCCGGCCTTGTCCCGCATCCCCCCTTCATCGAGGGCGGATGATTAATTACTATCGTCTGGTGATTCGGAAAAAAAAGGAGGATTGGTCATCGTCAGCGGTGATCTAAGCTCGGATGAAAAATATGTTGCCGTTGACTATGACAAAGTTCGGCTGGGTTAGGTTCTTCTTCACTTGTATCACCTCTTTAGTGAATTCTTATCGGTATAATCGCATTTGAACGATGATTGAAATAATATTTAATCATTATCTTGCTACTACAACGCTAAAAAATGATTTTAGTGGTGAAAAATGACCGAGATAGGTGTCGAACAGATCAAGGTGCTATCGGACCAAAACCGTCTGGCCATACTATCCTTGCTTGCCATAAGAGAGATGACCACCACCGCCATATCCGACCTTCTTGGCCTGAGCGTGCAGAACGCCCAGTATCATATCAAGAAGCTTCTGGAGGCCGGTCTCATCGTTCCCACCCGGACCGAGCTGGTCGGGAACCTGGTGGAGAAGTACTACCGATCCGCCTTCGAACCGGGGATCATGGGCGACGCCGCCGGTGTCAGTTCCGTGGACATCGCTGAGCGCCTGAACATCGTCTTCGCCGCCCTGGGCGCCATAAAGGGCATCCTGAACCGCGGGATACGGACCATGGACGAGAGGAAGGACTACTTCATGAACGTGGCTGACCGCCCGAACTACCCGTTCGGCGCGAACTATGTCATCCTGCCGGTCAGCGACTCGGCCGCCCAGGACGCGGAAAGGCTGATCTCCGACCTCGACGACCGCCTCAAGGAGCTCTCGGACAAGCACCCAGAGGAGGGGAAGCCCAAGTTCGCCATCCTCTATTCGGTGTTCCCCTTCGAGTGAGAGGGCGAATATTTATTAAGCTTGACGCAATGCTGAAATCCCATCATGGCCGGGATGGGGTAGCCTGGTTATCCTTGGGGACTGTGGATCCCCGGACGCGCGTTCAAATCGCGCTCTCGGCCCCTTTTTCATTCCTCCACCACTTCCAGCTCCCGCTCCAGGATGGCCTTCTGCCTTTCGGTGAGGGTCCTGGGGTCCACCGAGACCAGTAGGATCGAGCCTTCCACGATGGCCTCGTCCCTCAGCTGCCCGAGGAACTTGAGCACCTTGTTGAGATCGTTGTTCAGCATCAGGTATTCCAGGCCCTCCAGGGCGATGATCGAGGGACCTTTGCGCACGAACTCCAGGGTCATGTGGGTCAGGAGCTGCAGGTTGGAGGGGTCCACCCGTTCCGGGCCAGGGCTCTGGGCCAGCCACAGGATGGGAGTGCGCATCAGCTGGTAGCTGACCCGCAGCCGGTCCGGATGGGTGCGGGCGATTATGAACGCGGACATCCCTCCGGACATCTCCTGGGCCACCGATTCGAACATGCGGTCGGGGGAGGCGAACTCGAACAGGTAGGCCCTGCCCTTGACCAGGGCGGGGACGGGATGATGGGGCACGGCCGGTTCCACCACCCGGGGAGGGACCATCAGCTGGTACTTTAGTATCCCGTAGGCCACTATGACCACCGATAACAGTTCCCCCAGGCCATAGATGCGTGGAACCTCGGCGCCGAAGGTGGACAAGGCCATGATGCCGATCATGACCACCGCCGGGATGGCCATGGCCACGTTCATGACGATGGCCTGTCGTTTCATCAGTCCCTTCAATCCCTTCCACCGGCGGACGAACGTCGTGGTCAGCAGAATGAGATATATGCCAAGCAAGATGGCCAACAGAGCGAAGGGAAGGTCACTTGCCGGCACCCATCCAAAATCGTCGTTCACCATCTCGACCGTGGAAGTCGCGGCGACCAGGGAGACCCCGAGCACGGCGAGCCAGTATGCTAACAGGTGCTTTCCATAGAACAAGAGCGGCATTGGATGGGGGACCATGGTGCTCAGGCGATAGGCCACCCCCATCTCCACGATGAGCAGGAAGACCAGCAGCCGGAAGGCCCAGAGCGCCTGTTCAGCGGAAATGGGACTGGCCACCATCAGGTCCAGTCCGCTCCCGATGCCGGCTAGGAACGTGAGCAGGAAGAAGGAGCGGTTCACCGGAGAGAGGCGACCCTTCATCAGCACGTACGACCCTAGGACGATCTCGGAGGACGCCAGTAGCAGGAAGACCGGCGCCAGGGGGCTAAGCTCGACCATGGAATTTGGATTGTCATGAATCCTGTGGCTATTAATGATGTTCGATGATTATCATAGTTGGGAACCACCCTGGGGGTTTCCTATAAATCCGGGAAGCTGCATGAGTTTTCGAGCCTGAGGTGAAAAGGATGAGCTGGAACGGTCCGCTGGAAAAGATCGACGATTATCGCTGGAAGATCCCTCGCTCCTACAAGGAGTGCATGAACGGGGACGCGGTCATCTTCGCCGACGAGAAGATGATCAGGACCATCGTCTCCGATAATTCGCCGGAGCAGGCCGCGAACGTGGCCTGTCTTCCGGGCATAGTCGGCAGGTCCATGGCCATGCCGGACATTCACTGGGGTTACGGATTCCCTATCGGCGGGGTGGCGGCCATGGACGCTGAGGAAGGAGTGATCTCCCCGGGCGGCATAGGGTTCGATATCAACTGCGGCGTTCGGCTGATCACCACCGACCTCACGGTGAACGATGTCACGCCCAGGATCAAGGAGCTCATCAACACCCTGTTCCAGAACGTACCGGCCGGGGTCGGCTCCAAGGGCGTGGTGGACGTCGCCGCCAACCAGATAGACCGCATCCTGGAGGAGGGAGCGGAATGGGCGGTGGCCGAGGGCTACGGATGGTCCGAGGACCTGGTACGTACGGAGGAGAACGGCCGCATGAAGAACGCCGATCCCTCCAAGGTCTCCGCGAAAGCCAAACAGCGCGGGGTCCCCCAGGTGGGTTCGCTCGGTTCCGGCAACCATTTCCTGGAGGTGGACAAGGTGGAGAAGATCTTCGACCCCGTCGCCGCCAAGGCGTTCGGATTGCTGGAAGAGGGGCAGGTCACCGTCTCCATCCATTGCGGCTCACGCGGCTGCGGGCATCAGATCGCGACTGACTATCTGCAGGTCATGGAGAGGGCGGTCAAGGACCGCAACCTGCGTCTGCCGGACCGCCAGCTGGCCTGCGCCCCGGTGAACTCCCGGGAGGGGCAGGACTATCATGCGGCCATGGCCTGCGGGGCGAACTATGCCTGGGCCAACCGCCAGATGATCATGCACTGGGTCCGCCAGTCGTTCGAGAAGGTGTTCGGACGCCGGGCGGAGGACATGGGCATGGACCTGGTGTACGACGTGGCGCACAACATCGCCAAGGTGGAGGAGCATTCCTACGAGGGGAAGCGGCGCAAGGTCTACGTTCACCGCAAAGGGGCGACCAGAGCTTTCCCGGCCGAGCACCCGGAGGTCCCGTCCATTTACCGTTCCGTAGGGCAGCCGGTATTGATCCCGGGGGACATGGGAACCGGCTCGTACGTGCTGGTGGGAACGGAACGGGCCATGCAGGAGTCCTTCGGCTCGACCTGCCACGGGGCCGGGAGGATAATGTCCAGGGAGGCGGCCATCCGCTCTTATTCGGTAAAGGCAATAACCCAGGAGATGGAGGCCAAGGGGATCTATCTCAAGGGAAGCACCCGCGACGGCATCCAGGAGGAGGCGCCGGGGGCGTACAAGGACATCGATGACGTGATCCGGGTGGTGGTGGGCGCCGGGCTCTCCCGACCGGTGGCCAAGCTCACGCCCATCGGGGTCATGAAGGGCTAGAGGTCGCCGAGCGTTCTCATCGCCGCCCTCTCCACCTTCTCCACGTTACGCTCCGGACAGGAGACCATGACCGCCCAGTCATGCACCCCGCGGGACTGTAGCGCCTTGCTGATCGGGCTGAGCCTGGTGAGCGGCCGGACCCTCTCGCCGTTGAGTATCGGCACCTCGGTCTTCCCCTGGCGGACCTCACCGGTGATGAGCTGTCTTGACGGTACGTCCAAAATGACCTCGGAGGGGTCCACCCCGGCCCGGTCGGCGATCATCGCCTCGGCCGATTTCCGTCTCCTATACTCGGTTATCGGCAGCAACCGCTCGGCATCCTCCTCGCTCATGTCCGGGACGTAGACGGAGTAGGCGCGCTTGTAGAGCTGGCGGTAGCGCAGCAAGGTCACGATGCGCTTGGGGCGTCCGCCCTGGGCGACCAGACGTTCGACCAGGGAGGCGTCGTTCTCCCTCTGCAGGCCGTCGGCGATGGAATCGTCCGCCGCCTCCACCGCCTTGCAGAGCATCATCTCGGCGATGCGCACCGTCTTGTGGAAGTACACCGAGGTGTACATCAGGGCCCGGGCCACCATGAGGCCCTCGGCGGCCACCATGCCGTTCTTTCGGACCACGATGTCGCCATGGTGCAACGCTATGGTGTGGATGATGCGGTCGATGTCGATGGTGCCGTGGGCGACGCCGGTGTAATGGGCGTCCCTGAGCAGGTAGTCCATCTGGTCGGCGTCCACCGGCCCGTGCAGCATCTGGTTGAGGTAATCGTGCGAGTTGAAGTGCGATTGCCCGCTCGGCTCGGTCAGCATTCGCTGGCCGCGGCGGGCCTTATGCCCCGGGGAGACTATGATGTCGGATACCGCCTCGGAGGATATCCCATGACGTTCCAGCAGCTCGGAAATCGTCTCCTCGCAGCCGATCAGCTCGGCCTCGTCCTCCCGGAAGACGCTGCGCCGTCCGTCGATCAGGGCCGCCCCGATCTCCATATGGTCCAGGGAGAAACGGTTCTCCAGAACCTCCTCGAGGGTGTGCGAGAAGGGAGCGTGACCGAGGTCGTGCAGCAGTGCCGAGGCCAAGGCCTGGTCGCGGTCCTCCTTGCTGAGCGACAGAGCCTCGCACATCAGGTCGGCCACGTGATACGTGCCAAGCGAATGCTCGAAACGGGTGTGGTTGGCACCTGGGAAGACCAGATGCGCCAGGCCGAGCTGCTTCACCCCGTGCAGGCGCTGCATCTCCGGGCGGTGCAGTATCTCCAGGAAGGCGCCGTCGACCTTGACGCTGCCGTGCACGCTGTCGTGGATTATCTTCTGCCCGGACATGAAAAAAAGTGAGCTGGGGCCCCGGGAGGGGGCCAGGGGCTTACTGGTAGCCACCCTTTATCTTCTTCCGGTCGATGCGGATGCCGTTTGGAGCGACGACGATGAAGTTGTTGCCTATGGCGGCCACGTCGCCGTTGGTGTCCCTGGCCACCGACTTCAGTTCGTTGGTGATGCGCTTCAGGGTGTTCTGGTCATTGGCGATTGGCGAATAGTCGATCATCAGGATGTTGCCCTGGTATACCGGCTGGGTGATCGGACCTACGTCCTCGTATCGGTAGATCTCGGCGATCTTGATGCCCCCGGCGGAGATGGTGCTCTCGTCCTGGAAGTACAGCGCCCCCAGGTCGATGTACTGGTCGGTCTCCACGCTCTTGACGTCTTCCTTCCCCTTTCCCAGCGGTTTCTTGAGAATCGGCATTGCATCCCTCGGTTGGCAGAGTTATGGCATCTAATCAATATTAAGCTATCTGAATCGCACCCCAGCAGGCGGTCGGCGGCTCACCTTTCATCATACTTCCATATCTTGTCGCCCACGAAGTGCAGGTTCTTGATGGCCTTGCCGGGGGCCTTGGCGGCCATGACCTCGGCGGAGACCAGGGCCTTGCCTATCGCCAGGGGCCGCTTGTGGGTCATGTCCCTTATCCAGACCAGGTCCCCTTCCTTGATCCCAGGGTCCACCTCCACTATCCCGGGGGCCATGACGTCCGCGCCGTTGGTCACGTATGGAACGGCACCCATGTCCACCGAAACGAAGCTCTTGGTGGCCTTGTGCTTGAGAAGCCCGCGTATGGTCGGGAAAGGACGTCCGTCCACCATCATGCCCTCGATGACGTTGTTGATGATTATCAGCTCGCATTCCGGGCCCTCGGCGGTGTCCACCGTGTCCTTGGGACCAATGATCTCCACGCCGGTGGCGTTGAGCAAATCCTCCGCCAATGCCTTCAGCTCCTTCTCCCGGAGCCTCTTGCGCTTCCTCACCCTGATCTCGCTCACGGACATCCCTATCGCGACGGCGCCAATTAACTTTACGCCCTGAATTCGTCCGAGGGACTGGCATCTGCATAGCTTCATTAATCATCATGTACCTGCGTTCCTGCATGAAGCTGCCCCTGGTAGCCACCCGCTTGGGCATCGTCGCCTTCAAGCTGATGGTGGCGGCGATCGTTGTTCTGAGCATACTGCCGCTTTTGACGGGAGGAATAGGTCTCGATCTGGAGAGCGGGAACGAAGGTGAGATGACCTATGAGAACGGCGTCATCCACGCGGAGATGCCGATCACCGTCCGGAACGACGGTTTCTTCGACATCAACGATCTCACCGTCTCGTTCACCTTCATGAACGAGGACGGGGACGTCCTGGCGGTCAGCGAGGGAGAGCCTATGGACATACCCTCCGGGAAGGAGACCGAAGTGGCCATCGAGCTGAACCTGGACCTCTTCGACCTGGACAGGGAGGTCCGCTCCGACCTGATCTTCAACGGGACGGAGATGATGTTCGAGACCGAGATCTCCGCCAAGTACACCCTGGATATGGTGAAGCTCAGCGTGGAGGCGGGAAGCGACATGGGATGGGGACCGTTCATCAGCGACCTGCAGGTCGAGGAGTGGAACGCCCAGCCCCTGGAGGAGGGCGACGATCGCTATGTGGTCGTTCCGTTCTCCCTGCGCGCCGACCAGATGCTTGATGGGCTCGAGGCCCTGGTGGTCACCGAGTACCGCGACCAGGATGGATACTATGGCAACGTGACCCAGGCGGTACTTCTGTCCCAGCAGGTCTACGAATCGGCGAAGATCCCCTTGTCCCAGGAGGCCTATGGTCGCTTGACCAACGGGACGGCCAACGCGACGGTGCGAACTACCTTGTACGTCCTGGAGGACTGCTTCATTTACGATGAAGGGCAACTGAGCATTGGAGGGGGCGGTGGAGGGGACCCGATAATGAACCTGCAGCTCCAGATGGGGTCCTCCAACCTGCAGGACCTGGGCGGTTCGTATCTGCTGAGGATACCCTTCAGCTTCCAGACCGATCCCTCCCACCAGGGGCAGTACGCTGATGCTTTCATTGAATATTCCGACTCCCACGGGTTCTACACCAACGTCAACCAGCAGGTATACCTGGAACAGGACGGCTGGGCCTGGGCCCAGATCTGGCTGTCGCAGGAGGCCTACGACAACGTCTACTTCAACAGCGAGACGGTCCACGTCCGGGTGACCATGAACTATCAGTATTGGAGCGGTTACAGCGAGCAGGACTACAACGAGCCGTGGGGGGTGAGCCCATGAACATCGGGGAGTTCGACAAAAGGCATTTCTCCCTGGTCAAAGGGGGAATGACCGCCGTCGCGCACGCACTGAAGTATCTGGCCATCCCGTACATCCTGTTCGTTCTGGGACTTATGGTCCTGGCCGGTCAGGACGGACCGCAACGGGTGGGCGACCTTATCGGCGAGCTACAGACCGTGGTGCTCATCTTCGGTATCGTCCTTACCGTGCTGGGATTCTTCAAGGGCGCTTATCCGAAAGGAAGCTACTCCCGCTTCATGTTCGGCATCACCGCCTCGGTGCTGGTGATCGTATACGTCTTCTCGCTCCTGCTCAACGGACGCACCCAGGAGGTCATCTCCAGGGAAGCGTTCGAGCTGGACCTCAACGCCATCTTCGTCCTCTACTTCTTCCCGGCCCTGCTTGCCGTGCTCATGCCGTTCGGCGAGTTCGCCGACCACCGCCGGCCGTGGCTGGAGAAGGAGGGGATGCTCGAGGCAAGGCCGGTGGAGGAGGCTGGGGACCATCACTTCTATCACGACTTCCGCCTGCGCTACGGCTCCCTGTACAACGGACTTAAGCTGGGGCGCTCCACGCTGATCGGTTTCGTGGTGATCCCGCTCATCATCATAATAGTGCTCAAGGCGGGGTTCTCCTCGCTGAACGTGGAGGAGGTGGACTCCATGATGTCCAACCTGGACGACATCTCCGCCTACATGGTGATGCTCGGCCTCCCCATGGCCGCCCTGGCCTTCTTCAAGGGCTTCTACCCCAAGGGATCCTTCTCCCGCTTCATGCCCGCGGTGGTCATGGTACTGATCACCCTGTACTGGATATGGGTGCTGGGCCTGGAAGGGCGGTTCGTCTTCGACTCTATCGAGGAGATCTCCCTCGTGCTTGACTACTCCAAGCTGCTCATGCTGATAATGGTCGGCACCGCGCTCTGGATAGTCTACTACGTGCTGGAGCTGCTCCTCTACCGCCCGGAATGGAGGGCCGCCGGGTTCCCCAAGGACCTGCGTGAGGAACGCAAGGCACGAAAGGAAGCCCAGAGGAAGGCCAAGGAGGAACGCAAGGCCGCTAAGGAGAGGGCGAAGGAGGAGAAGAGGCAGGCCAAGGAGAAGGCTCAGGAGGAGAAGAAGGCCGCCAAGGAAAAGAAGGAGTGAGCCTGATATCTTCAGGCCGGCCATCCCTGATGCCCTGGCCCTCCGGTGCATCAGTGATCCTTAGCCACAGCCTAGTTCGTTCCGGTCACTACCAGCGAATGATCACATATGATTGAGAACGCACCGCCTGGACGGGGGCGCCACCTATCATGGACCGTTGGGTTGGCAGGACGAGCCTGGGTTGGTCGAACTGGTGCAGATTAAATAATCCGAGGGCGTTCCCAGAGCGGGTGAGCGGTATGTACGTCTCCATTATCGGTACTGGTTACGTCGGGCTGGTGTCCGGGGTATGCTTCGCGGAACTGGGCCACCGGGTGCTGTGCGTGGACACCGTCAGGTCCAAAGTGTTGAGCATCAACGCCGGGTCGCCCCCGATATTCGAGGAAGGGCTGGAGGAGATGCTCCACCGCCATCTGGCGTCCGGTTCGTTCCGGGCCACCAGCGACTACTCTGAGGTCCCGGATACCGAGATGACCTTCCTATGTGTGGGAACGCCGTCGCACGAGGACGGCTCGCTGGACCTGAAGTACCTTTTGAGAGCGACCGAGGACCTCGGATTGGCCTTATCGAAAAAGAAGGGGAGGCATACCGTGGTGGTCAAGAGCACCGTTCCCCCGAACACCACCAGGGACGTGGTCGGTCCGCTTCTGCTGAGAACCTCTGGCAGAACATCTACGGACCTGGGCCTGGCCATGAACCCCGAGTTCCTCAAGGAGGGGATGGCGATCAAGGACTTCCTGAACCCGGACCGGGTGGTCATCGGGGCCGCGGACGATCGGACGTACCAGGAGGTCGCCTCCCTTTACCAGGGGATAGGGTCACCGGTGCTGCGCACCGACCTATCCACGGCGGAGATGATCAAGATGGCCTCCAACGCCTTCTTGGCCGCGCGCATCTCATTGGTGAACGAACTGGGAAATCTGAGCAAATCGCTGGGACTGGACTTCCGTCAGGTGGCCAAGGGGGTGGGCATGGACCCCCGGGTCGGGCCGCTGTTCCTGAAGGCCGGCTGCGGCTTCGGAGGCTCCTGCTTCCCCAAGGACGTCAAGTCGATAAGGGCGCAGGCCCGCTCGCTGGGAGTGCGTACGGACATGCTCGACGCGACGCTCTCGGTGAACGAGAGGCAGCCCAGGCGGGTCGTCGAACTGCTGGAGAGGCGGACCGAGGTGTACGGAAGCACCGTGGCCGTTCTCGGGCTGGCCTTCAAGCCTGGCACCGATGATATCCGGGAAGCTAGCTCGCTGACCGTGGTGGGGGAGCTGTTGCGCAAGGGAGCGAAGGTAAGGGCGTACGACCCCCAGGCCATGGAAAACTTCCGCAAGGAGTACCCGCAGATAACTTACTGCGACTCGGCCAGGGAATGCTTGAAGGGTGCCGACTCCGCCCTCATACTCACGGAATGGCAGGAGTTCTCCGACCCCGCGCTATACGGAAGTCTGCTGGTCATAGACGGCCGTGGCGTGACAAAAACCAATAACTACGAAGGGATATGCTGGTAGCAATGAAGGCGGTCATTCCAGCGGCTGGATGGGGAGTAAGGTTCCTACCTTTGACCAAGGAGCAGCCCAAGGAGATGCTCCCGGTCATCGACAAACCGGTCATCCAGTATGTGGTGGAGGAGGCGGTAAAGGCGGGTATCCGGGACATCATCATCGTCACCGGCCGTCACAAGCGCACCATCGAGGACCACTTCGACCGGGCCTTCGAGCTGGAGAACGTCCTGCGGAACGGGAAGCGCCAGGCGTTGCTGGACAGCATCAGCGAACTGCATGACCTGGCCGACCTACATTACATACGCCAGCATGAGCAGCGCGGCCTGGGCGATGCTGTTTATCAGGCCAGGCACCATGTCGGCAACGAACCGTTCGCCGTAATGCTCGGAGATACCATCCACGTCTCCGAGGTGCCGGTGGTCAAGCAGCTCATGGAGGTCCATGCGCGCACCGGACGGTCGGTGATCGCCGCGGAACGCGTTCCCAGGGAGAAGGTCAAGGACTACGGCGTGCTGGACGCGGTCAAGCTGGACGACCGGTTATATGAGATAAGGGACCTGGTGGAGAAGCCTAGGCCCGAGGAGGCCCCCTCCGACCTGTGCATCGCCGGGACGTACGTGCTCACTCCGGGCATCTTCGAGTGCATAGAGAACACCCCGCCCGGTTACAACGGGGAGGTCCAGCTTACGGACGCCCTGCGCATGCTGCAGAAGAAGGAGGGGATGCTGGCCTGGGAGTTCGTCGGCAAAAGATATGACATCGGGGACATCCCGGGATGGCTGAACTCGCAGTTCGAACTGGCCCTCAATCACCCGGTGTACGGGGATAAGCTCAGGCAGCGCATCCGGGAGCTTAACGAAAAGGAGCGCTTCATCTGATCACGAGGGAACCAGCAGCAAAGGCCTGGTCGAGCCCTTGACCACCTCTTCCGAGGTGGAGCCTAACGTGGCCCCGCGCAGGTAACCTTTTCCAGTGGTCCCTAGAACGATGAGCGTGGCGTCGATCTCCCGCGCTGCCTCCAGGATGTTGTAGGTCGTGGTCCCGAAGTGCATATGCACGTCGATCTCGCAATCCTTGGCGTCCAGCTTGGCCTGGTACGCCTCCATCTTCTGCTTGACCTCCTGGAAGCGCCGGTCATCGGCCATGCTGTACCTGGACGATTGAACCACATGGAAGAGGGTGATCGCTTTGGCCCCGGCGTCGATGAGCTGCTGGACGAAGGGCAGCAAGGCCTTGGAAGCCTTGCTCAGATCGATGGTCACCAGCACCCGGTCCAACAAGGGAGGGCAGCTTTCGCAATAGCCTTGCGGGTCATCGCTGGCTTCCATCGGGAACTTGTTCAACAGGATCGGGAGCTTGGAGCGGCGTATGACGTCCAGGGAGGTGCTCCCCACGATGAATTCCTTGACCCGCCCCTTTCCGGAGGCGGCCATGGCGATCATGGTCATGCCGTGGGAGTCGGCCGCCTTCAGTATCGCCGAGGCCGGCTCCTTACGGACCTCGGTCACCACCTGATGCCCGAGACCGGCCTCGCCGATCCGCTCCTCCAGGGTCTTCAGAAGAGGGTCCCTTTTGGAGACGTGGTCGAGGGCGGAATAGATGAGCACCTCCTCCACCCCGTACCTGTCCATGCGGGCGGCGATATCCACCATCATCATGGACTGCGGCGAGAGGTCCACCGGCACCAAGAGCTTCTTGAACATCGCGACACCATAACCCAGGGACTAGGATATTAGGTTTTTCCGCTAGTCGGCAAAGCATTTTCGGGAACGTTCCCGCAAGCTTGATGACCGGGTACCTGTTCACCGCTAAGCTGGAAGCGCAAGATGACCGCAGCCATGGACCGAACGACCGACCGAAGGACCGGGGCGGTGCTCACCACCCTGTTGTCCAGCCTGATGCTTGGCACGTCCTACGTGGCGGTCAAGATGACCGTCGGGGCGGTGAACCCATTCCTGCTGGGGGCGGCGACCATGGCGGTGGGCTCGGCGGTGCTGCTGGCCTACATGGTCCTGAAGGGGCTGCTGGACCCGGGAATGCTCAAGCGGTGGGAGTTCTGGGCCGGACCGATCATCAACATCGGGGTGGTCGCCCCGTCCTACGTCGGGCTGACCATGACCACCGCCTCGGCGGCCGGGCTGATCATCGGCACGAACGTGGTGTTCGTGGCGCTATTCAGCCGGATCCTGTTCCAGGAACGATTGGGGCGGCGTCGGACCCTGGGCCTGGGCATCGCGCTTTTGGGATTGATAACCCTCACCACCCGCTGGGACCTTACGGTCCTGGACGGCTCGCGGATGACCGGCAACCTCCTGGTGCTGCTCTCGGCGGTGTGCATTGGCATATCGGTAGTAACGTCCAGGATAGCCTTGCGCAGCCTGAGCGCGGAGCAGTGGAGCCTCAGCCTGCACCTGCTGTTGCCGCCGGCATTGCTGGCATTGTACTTCATCGTCCCCATGGACGGTGGGCTTTCGTCCGCGGACCTTCCCGCGGCCCTGTTCATCGGAGTGGTGTGCACCACCGTTCCCACGGTGCTGTGGACCTCGGCCCTGAGGCATATAAGCGTGGTGACCTCCGCCACCATCCTGATGGTGGAATCGGCCTTCGCCGTCTTCCTCAGCTGGATATTGCTGGGGGAGGTGATCGACGCCTACGTGGTCACCGGCGCGATGATGATATTCGCCGCCATCCTGCTGATGGCCAGGTCGGAATAGGACAGCGATGGGACGATCATCGAGAACAGAAGAAGGTTAAAGGGTTTGGAGTTCTGGAACGGACAAGAAGCTTACTTCTTCTTCTTGTCATCCTTCTTCTTCTCACCCTTGGGACCGCACTTTCCGCAGGACATGCTTTACCTCCTATGGGGGAGACCCACGCTAACGAAATTGTAGCGGTCCGTATATTAATGTTATCTTGCCAGTAAAATAAATGTTAAAAAATTACCTGAAAAATAACACGATGCTGGCAATATTGTTACGCATTCCCTCATCTGAAGGAACGGTAATCTAGTTACCTAGAGCGATAAATCCCCGGTAAAAATCGTTCGAGGAAAGCATGCTGGTCTGTGATGATTATCAAAAATCAAAACTGATTCTGTGAAGATTCCATTTATATACGGTCCTCGGTCCTAGTCTCCTTTCGTGGGAAAGATGCATGTCCTGGAGACGTCTAGATTGCTGACCGAGGAGTACACCGCCAAGATCCTCATGGCCACCATGGGACGGGCCAAGAGCGCCTTCGAACTAAGCGATGCCCTGGGAATACCGATCGCCGCCTGCTATCGGAAGATCCGGGTGCTCGAGGAGGCCGGACTGATCCGCTGCAGCGAACGCCGCCTGACCCAATCCGGCAAGCGCATGAGCATGTACAAGTCGATGGTCCGTAACGCCAACATCACCTTCGAGCGCAACAAGATCCGCGCCCGCATCGAGATGGAGGACGGTAGCAGCACCGACGACTGCCTGGACATCGACCTGGGAATGATGTTCAAGGAGACCCACGCCTGAACGGCCGGCCTCCATCCCTCCTTTTCTTTTTTTTATTCCGTTCGGATTCGAAGATTCCTATAAGGAATCATATACCGCAAAATAATCGACAATTCCAGTAGGATTGGTCGGAAATTATAATTAATTCCGCCCGTGCTATGCGTTTTCCATAATCTTTATTAATCATCTTACGGAAGAGGGCACGGCGATTTGCCCTGATCCGGCATTCCGCATTAGGAGGAAGCGGCTAATGAGCGACGGAAAGACCATCGAGAGCGTAATGGAGGAGGTGCGGCGTTTCCCGCCCTCGAAGGAGTTCAGCGAGCAGGCGCATATAAAGAGCTTCGAACAGTACAAGAAGATGTACAAGGAGTCCGTGCAGGACCCCGAGGCATTCTGGGCCAAGATGGCCTCCGAAGAGCTGCACTGGTTCGCCAGATGGAACAACGTTCACAGCTGGGACAAGGAGAACGCCATCATCAAGTGGTTCGAGGGCGGGAAGATCAACGCCGCCTATAACTGCCTGGACCGCCACCTGGAGAACGGCCGCAAGAACAAGGCGGCCATCATTTGGCAGGGGGAGAACGAGGATGATGTCAAGACCTACACCTACCAGCAGCTGCACACCGAAGTATGCCGCTTCGCCAACGTCCTGAGGTCCCTGGGAGTGCAGAAGGGTGACCGGGTCTCCCTGTACCTGCCGATGATCCCCGAGCTGGCCATCGCCATGCTCGCCTGCGCCCGTATCGGCGCCGTGCACAGCATCGTGTTCGGCGGGTTCAGCTCGGAATCGCTGAAGGACCGCATCGCCGACTGCGAGTCCAAGATCCTGATCACCGCCGACGGCAACCACCGCGGCAGCAAGTTCGTTCCGCTCAAGACCAACGCCGACGTGGCCCTGGAGAAGGGGACGTCCATAGAGAAGGTCATCGTGGTGAAACGCGCCGGCGCCGAATGCCCCATGGAGCCCGGCCGGGACATCTGGTGGCATGAGGAGATGGCCAAGGCCGACCGCTCCTGCGAGGCGGTCTGGTGCGACGCGGAGGACCCGCTGTTCATCCTGTACACCTCCGGCTCCACCGGTAAGCCCAAAGGTGTCGTCCACAGCACCGCCGGGTACCTGCTTGGGGCCATGACCACCTTCAAGTACGTCTTCGACTACCACGAGGACGACACCTACTGGTGTACGGCGGACATCGGCTGGATAACCGGGCACAGCTATATCGTGTACGGACCGCTCTGCGCCGGTGCCACCACCCTGATGTTCGAGGGCATCCCGACATACCCGCAGGTGGACCGCTTCTGGAACATCGTGGAGAAGTTCAAGGTGAACATCTTCTACACTGCGCCCACGGCAATCCGCTCCCTGATGAGGGAGGGTGAGAAGTGGCCGCAGGGACGCGACCTATCCTCGCTGCGCGTCCTTGGTTCCGTGGGAGAGCCGATCAATCCCGAGGCCTGGATGTGGTACCACAAGTATGTCGGCAACGAGAAGTGCCCGATCATGGACACCTGGTGGCAGACGGAGACCGGATGCCACCTGATCACCCCGATCCCCGGTGCGATAACCACCAAGCCCGGTTCTGCCACCCTGCCGTTCTTCGGCGTGGTTCCGGAGATCGTCAAGGACGACGGATCCAAGGCCGGGGTCAACGAGGGCGGATATCTATGCATCACCAAGCCCTGGCCCTCGATCATGCGCACCGTCTGGGGGCAGCACGAGAGGTTCAAGGAGACCTACTGGGTGAGGTTCCCCGGAAAGTACTTCACCGGCGACTCCGCCCGCTGCGATGAGGAAGGGTACTACTGGATCATGGGCCGTGTGGACGATGTGATCAAGGTCTCCGGCCACCGCATCGGCGCCGCCGAGGTGGAGTCCGCGCTGGTCTCCCATCACAACGTGGCCGAGGCGGCCATCGTTCCCGTGCCGCATGCCATCAAGGGAGAGGCCATCTACGCCTTCGTCACCCTGAAGTCGGGGGTCGAGGAGACGGACCAGCTGCGCAAGGAACTGGTGGCACATGTACGCAGGGAGGTCGGCCCGATCGCCACCCCGGAGGTCATCCAGTTCTGCCCCGGGATGCCCAAGACCCGCTCGGGCAAGATCATGCGCCGCATCCTGCGCAAGGTGGCCACCGGCACCGCCGAGGAGCTGGGAGACACATCCACCCTGGCCGACCCTGGGATCCTGGACGTGCTGATCGAAGGTTCCCGCGCCCTGTACAAGAAATAGGCCGAAACCTTTTTTCTAAAAACCTTTCCTTTCTATTATTTTCCCCTCAGTTCGCTGCCGATATAGGAGAACATCTTCTTCAGGTTGATCAGCTCCATGAAGTAGTTCAGGTCCTCCCGGGTGAACTCCTTGAGCAGGGCGAGCACTGGCAGGTAGACCGCGAAGGCCATCAGACCGAAGAGGATGAGGGTGTAGAAGCGGTCGATCGATATCAGGAGATCGAGGGCGAAGAGAGCTCCCATGGTCACCAGCCCGGCCACCAGGTGCAGGCTCAGCCGTACGTTCGGAGCGGTACGGGTGAGGCGCCATACCGAGGAGCGGACCAGCATGAAGCTCAGGATGTTGCCGGTCAGCAATGCCATCGCGGCACCCACGAACCCCAACCCCAGCCCATCCTGGGGGATGAAGAGCAGCATCATGCTGATGTTCACGATTACGGTGAAAATGGTTATCCGGGCCGAGATGTCCGGACGACCGACCGCCACGATCTGCGAACTGTGCACGGCGTTCAGCATGACCAGGAAATTGGTGACCGCCATTATGCCGATGGCGTCGCCGGACCGGATGAATAGTGGGCCGAGGAGCACCTCGCACACCGCATAGGGGAACATGATAATGAGAAGGGTTATCGGCAGACCTATCATGGTTATGTACCGTTCCGCCCTTTTCGAGGTTTGGCGTATCTCCTCCAGATTCCCTTCCGCGTGCAATCTGGAGAAGGACGGGAAGGTGAGGGTGGACACGGCGGTGCTTACTGTGGCGAAGACCCCCAGGAACACCGCCGGGGCGGTGTAGAGACCGACGTCGGTGGTGGTCCAGAAGGCGCCCAGGATGAGCTTGTCCGCATTGCCGCTCACCGCGCTGATTATGGTTATGATGATCAGGGGCAGGGCGAAGTTGTAGTAAGAGCGCCAGAGCACTGGCCTCTTCCATTTGACCCCCTCACGGAACAACAGGTACATGGCCAGCAGGACGACCGCGATCGCGCCTAGCACATAGGCGTAGGCCAGCTCCATGACCCCGCCGGCGGTCATGGCCACCAGGATGACCAAGGGAAGACGGACCAGCGGGTCGACCAAGGTCACCAATGGCATCTTGGCCATCTCCATCTTGGCCTGGAAGGTGAAGGTGGCTATGGAGGATATGTCATAAAGCACCTGGTAGAGCACGAAGAGCAGGATCAGGTCGATGCTGGTGTCCGTGAGCACGTTGCCAAACACGCTCGTCCAGACGAACACCGAGGACAGGGTGAGGACGACCATTAGGCCGGTGAGCACCAGTTTTATCGCCGCGAAGGTGCTGATGCACTCGTCCGGGTCGGCGCCCTCGGACATCTTCTTGATGTGGGCGCTGGAGAAGCCGAGATCGGAGACCGCGTTGAAGGTGGCCACGAAAGCGATGGTGTACGACAACGTACCGTATATCTCCGGCCCCAGGGGAGGCCGGGTCATGAAGTACAGACCAACGTAGGCCAGGGCTGCCGTCAGCATCCTGGATAAGAACAATAGGAACGACCTTCGGCCTAGCACGTGATCGCCTGGAAAGATGTGCTTTGATATTTAACAGTGCGTCGCCTCATTCCTCCTCCCATTTCGTTATCAGGACCGCCACGATGACGAAGATGACGCCGATCACGGCCACCACCGCCAGGTTGAAGTAGGCCCCCGCCTGGTTGTCATAGACCATGGCGTCCCTCAGCCCCTGGCTCATGTAGGTCAGCGGAAGCACCGCCGCGATCTGCTGCAGGTAGGAGGGCATCATCTCCAGCTGGAAGAACGTCCCGGAGAGGAACATCATCGGGAACGTTATGGCGTTCGCGGCCATGCTGGCCGTCTCCTCGTTCTTCACGAAGCGGGCGACCATCATGCCCAGGGCGGAGAACATGGCGCTCCCGGCCACGATCATCAGCACCACCGGCAGGTTGACGCTCATGTTCATGCCGAAGATCAGAACGCCGAAGCCCATTATCACCGCCAAGGTCAGGAAGGAGATGAACAGGTGCCACAATATGCGCGACAGAAGCCACTCGAAGGGGGTCATCGGGGTCGTCGCCAGCTTGCGGAATATGCCGTTCGCCCGGAATCGGGATATGGTGCCCTGGACGTTGAACACGCAGGTGGTCATGATGGTGAGCCCGATTATGCCGGGAACGAAGAAGTCCAGGAAGGTGAAGCGTTTCTGCACGATGCTGCCCATCTCAATGGCGATGTGCTGCTCGCCGCCCGCCATGTACAGGTTCATAGCGTTGACCACGCCGTTCACCGCGTTGAACACCGTGCCCGAGGTGGACACCGTCTCGTCCAGACGGAGCTCCACCATGGCCGTGGTGTTACCAGCTAGATCGGACGAGAAGTTGGCCGGTATCACCATCACGTGCGCCAGCGAATTATCCTTGATGTGTTGGTCCAGGTCCGCGGACGGGGAGATGAACTTGATCTTGACCATGCCCGTTTCGTTGAGAGCGGCCAGCAGCTGCTGCGAGCCCGGACCCTGGTCCAGGTCCTGGACGTTCAGGGTCACCGCCTCCGACCCCAGGTTGGAGAAGATGGCCCCGAAGATGATGATCAGCAACAGGGGGAAGGCGAAGACCCAGAACAGGTTGCTCTTGACCCGGAAGAAGGACCGGGCCTGGCCTCTGAGATCGACCATGACGTGCTTCAGCTTCATTGTTCCGCCTCCGCCAGTTTCTTGCCGGTCAGTTTGAGGAAGACGTCCTCCAGGGTGCTTCCCTTGATGAGCACCTCGTCATAGGTCACCTCGGACCCGGACAGCAGGCCGATGAGCTTGGCCAGGGAGCCCTTGTTCTCCAGACGTACCAGCAGGTCACCGTTCAGGGACTCGTGGAACATGCCCGCGGAGCGCACCGCCTCCGCGGCGGCCGGGTTGGCGCCCTTGACCACGCAGGTGCTGCCGGAGCCGTAGCGGTCGATGATCTGCTTCGGGGTGCCCATGGCTATGAACTTACCGTCGTTCATGATGGCCACGTGGTCCGAGAGCACCTCGGCCTCCTCCATGTAATGAGTGGTCAGGATCACCGTCTTGTTCTGGGACTTGAGCTTGCGGATGACCTCCCAGACCTCTCTCCTTGCCTTGGGATCGAGACCGGTGGTCGGCTCGTCCAGGAATATCAGGTCCGGGTCGTTGACCATGGCTATGGCCACCCCGACGCGCTGCTTCAGCCCTCCGGACAGGTTGATGAACCAGGCGTCCCGCTTGTCCTCCAGCTGGACCGCGGCGATCAGCTCGTCGGTGGCGATGTTCTTATCGAACAGACCGCCGAAGTACTCGATGTTCTCCTTGACCGTGAGATAGTCGAAGGCGTTGAAGGATTGTGGAAGGACGCCGATGCGCCTCCGTATCTCCTTCTGACCCTTCTCGATGTCGTGCCCGAGAATGCGCACCTCCCCGGAGGTCTTCTTCCTCAGGCATTCCATGATCTCCACCGAGGTGGTCTTCCCGGCGCCGTTGGGACCGAGTATGGAATAGACCTCTCCAGCGTTCACGTCCAGGTCGATGCCGTTGACGGCGACCAGGTCGCCGTATCTCTTAACGAGGTTCCTGACCTCGATCACCGTATCCAACGTTAGCCCCCAAGAGCGGGAGGAAATTTTTATTTAAATACCTTGCCACCCTGGACCATTTCTTCCCTTTCCCCGGCCGGGAGCACCTGTTATATCCGCCCACGACCATCCTGGTCCCCATGAAGGACCGTTACGCTCGCCAGCTGGCGATCCCGGGCTTCGGGCCCCAGGCCCAGGAGAGGCTGTCCCAGGCGAGCGTGGCCGTTGTCGGCGTGGGCGGACTAGGATCACCGGTGTGCCAGTACCTGGCCGCGGCCGGGGTCGGTAAGCTGATACTCATCGACGACCAGAAGGCGGAGCCTTCCAACCTTAACCGCCAGGTCATCCATTTCGAGGAGGACGCACTCCTCCCCCGTTACAAGGTGGAGTCGGCACGGATGAAGATCGAGGCGCTGAACTCCGAGGTGGACGTGGAGGCGCTGCCGATGAAACTGGAAGAGGAGACGCCGTTCATCCTGGAGAACGCCGATCTGGCCGTGGACTGCCTGGACAACCCCAAAGGACGATACCTGCTCAACCGGGTCTGCCTGCAGCGGAGGATCCCTTTGGTGCACGGGGCGGTGGAAGGCCTCTCCGGACACGTCATGAGCGTTGTTCCCGGCGGCCCCTGCCTGAGATGCGCCTTCCCCTCGCTGCCTAACCGCTGGAGCGGCGTTCCGGTGCTGGGGGCGGCGGCCGGGGTCATAGGCTCCATGCAGGCCGCGGAGGCGGTGAAGATCATCACCGGCATAGGCGAGGCGCCCAATGGGCGCGCCCTTTTCATAGACCTGAGGAACTGGCAGGTGGACGAGGTGGTCTTCTCGCGCGACCCGACATGCCAGGACTGCGGCTCACTTCGTCCATAGATCGATGGTGACCAGATAGGTATCCTCCATCAACCTGGTCTCCACCTTCAGCCCGGTGCGGTAGAACAGGTCCAGCATGCGCATGTTCTCCCCCAGCAGCTCGGCGGTGAACGCCCTTATCTTGCGGTCCCGGGCTATGGCGATCATCATGTCCATGAGCATCGTCCCGATGCGCTTGTTCTGCCACCTGTCGCTCACGGCGAAGGAGATCTCGGCGGTGTTGGACGCCTTGTCCAGATCGTACATGGCGAAGGAGGTCATGGACCATACCCCGTCCTCATTGACGAAACCGCACAGGGTCATCCTGGTATCGTAATCGATGTTCACGATGCGCATCAGCTCCCGGTGCGGCATGCTGCGCTTGAGCCCCATGAACCGGTTGTAAACGGTGTCTCTGGACAGCGAGTAGAACATCTCCTTGAGCATCGGCTCGTCGGTCGGTTTGGCCGGCCGGAAGTACATCTCCTGGTCGGCGACTACGCGGACGGATTCGTACTGTTCCGGATAGATGCCGACATAGCCGGCCTCCATCTGGTCCTGGTAAACGTAATGGAGCGATTTGGCATGCATCAGCAGCTCGGCCCGGAAGCGCGGGTGGGAGATGCCGATGAGCGCTAGCGCCCTCTCCATCACGCTCTTCCCGCGCAGGTCGGCCACCCCGAACTCGGTGACCACGAACTGCACGTCGCCCCTGGTCGTGGTCACGCCCCCTCCGGCGGAGAGGGTGGGGACGATGCGGGATATGGTATAATGCTGGGCGGTGGAGGGCATGGCGATGATGGCCTTTCCGCCCGGTGAGCGTGCCGCTCCGCGCATGAAGTCGGCCTGGCCACCGATACCGGAGTAGAAACGGTGACCTATCTGGTCAGTGCACACCTGACCGGTGAGGTCCACCTCCAGGGCGGAGTTGATGGCGATCATGTTGCGGTTGCGGGAGATGTTGCAGGGGTCGTTGGTGTACGATGAGGGGTACATCTCGAACATCTCGTTCCCGTCGATGAAATCGTAGAGACGCTTGGTGCCCATGCAGAAGGAGGAGACGATCTTGCCGTCGTGGAAGCCCTTCCTTTTCCCGGTGATGACGCCCCTCTCCACCAGGTCGATGATCCCGTCGGAGAACATCTCGGTGTGCACGCCCAGGTCCTTCTTCTCGTCCAGGTAGGCCAGGATGGCGTCGGGCACGCTGCCGTAGCCGATCTGGATGGTCGCCCCGTCCGGGATCAGGTCGGCCACGTGCTTCCCGATGCGCGGGGCGGTGCGGGAGACCTCCCCCTCGCCGGTGAACTCCAGGATGGGCTGGTCGTTCTCCACGAAGTGATCTATCTCCTTGAGGTGCAACCGGCTGTCCCCGCCCAGGCGGGGCATGTTGGGGTTGACCTCGGCGATGACCACGTCAGCATGCATGGCCGCGGACATGGTGATGTCCACGGAAACCCCCAGGTTGCAATACCCGTCCGCATCGGGCGGGGATACCTGGATAAGCGCCACGTCCACCGGCTTCAGCCCGCTGGCGAACAGCCGCTCGATGTCCGAGAGGTTCACCGGCGTATAATCCGCCCTCCCCTCGTTCACCGCCCCTCTTACGTTCGGCCCGATGAAGAAGGCGTTCAGGCGGAACTGGTCGCGGAACTGGTCCTCGGCGTAGAAGGTCAGGCCCAGCGAAAGCGTCTGGATGACCTCGCTGTCGATCATAGCGTAGGATTTGGCCAGCAGAGCCTTCACTAGCGCCTGCGGCTCCCCGCAGGCCGTTCCCAGGAAGACCGTTCTCCCAGGACCTATCTTCAGCACCGCCTCCTCGGCGGTCAGGAGCTTCGACCGGTACTCCTCCTCGCACGCCCTGCCCATCGAGGGCACTTATCGACAATCGTGCCATTAAATGCTTCTGCGTCGATTCGGAGATACGTCGCAAAATACTTGACCGGCAAACCTCATGGCCGGGCGATGATCATCGAGCTGTGGATGCTGGCGGGTTTCCTTTTTCTGGTGATGGTCGGGGTGATCATCCTCCTGATCATCGGCAGCCTGATCAGGTTCTTCCCGGCCACCTTGGCGGCCATCTTCGTCCTGATGTTCACCGGGAACTGGTTGCTGGCAGGCCTGGCCTTCCTGGTGGTGGCCATTATCATGGCCGCCACCAGATGAGGAAACCCTTATCTCCGTCCATATTCATGTTGGACGGGGATTTCCTCAATGGAACTTAGCAGCGTGGACAAGAAGAGGGTCATCAGCAAGGACGGCCGCGAGCTCGGGGTTCTCTACGGCAGCACCATCGACACCGCCAAGTGGACGGTCCTGCATATCCTGGTCAACGTCAGCAAGGACGCGGCCAAGGAGCTGCACATAAAGAAAAAGCTGTTCAAGCCGATCATCATCAACGTCTCCACCGACCTGGTGGCGGTGGTGGGCGATGTGATACAGCTGCGCATGACGATGAAGGAGCTCGACGAGCTCTTCTAAGCACTTCCCAACTCGAAACGCGGCCGCCCGCATCTCCAGCACTTGGCGTCGCGGGAGATGTTGACGGCGTCGCACTCACAGGTCCAGGTGCCCTTGAACTCGTAGGACTCGCAGATGGTGCACTTGGACTTGCTCTCCCCGGGCTTGGCCTCGACCATCATATGTGCTTTTCAACTGCCGCTAGATAATTGTTTTGTTGCGGTCAACGGTCCACGCCCTTCCTCGAGGTGATGCCTTTCTGGTAGGGGTGTTTCACCGCCCGGAGCTCGGTGACATAATCGGCCATGTCCAGCAGTTCCCTGGGCGCGTACCTGCCGGTGACCACCGCCTCCACGCCTGGACCTCGTTCGCGGATGGCCCGGACCACCTCATCCGTGCGGACCAGACCGAACTTGATGGCCACGCTCACCTCGTCCAGGACGACGATCCGGTACTTGCCGGAACGCAGGGCCTCGGCCGCCGAGCGCATTCCTTCGGCCGCCTTGTCCCGGTCGGCCTGGGTGATCTCGTCCGAGAAGACCAGGCAATCGTGGCCTGAGGCGATGACATCCAGACCGGGGAGCGAAAGAAAGTTCTCTCCGTAGGTCCCGGCGGTCTTCATGAACTGGATGATGAGCGCCCGGTAGCCGTGCCCGACGGCCCTTGCGCACATCCCGAGGGCGGCGGTGGTCTTGCCCTTCCCGTCGCCGGTGTAGACGTGGACCAGCCCGACCTCGTCCATATCATCCCAGCTTCTTGAGCAGCCAGGCCATGTTCTTACCCAGGGTGCGCATGGTTCTGATGCCCTCCTCGTCCGCGGCGATGTCGCCCGGCTTCTGCGCGGTGATGGTGTTCCAGTAACTGCTGCCCGGAACGACCATCTGGCTGATGAGGTAGAGCTTGTTGATCTCGTCGAAGGTGTCCAACGCGCCGGCGCGTCTGTTGACCGCCACGGCCGCGCCGACCTTGAGACGGAACATGTCCCCATTGGCGCGGGCCACGTAGAACGCGCGGTCCAGGAAGGCCTTGGTCTGGGCGGTCATGTTCCCGAAGTAGACCGGGGAGCCCACGATCATCCCGTCGGCGGCCTTCATCTTCTGGACGTACTCGTTCAAGCGGTCGTCCGCCATCACGCACCTCTCGTCCTTGTTCTTGCCGCAGCTGCCACAGGCCCGGCAGGGCCTGAGGTCCTCCCGGCATATGTCAATCAGCTCGGTCTCGATGCCCTCCATTCTCAGCTCCTCGAGAACGAGCTCCAGCGCCTGATGGGTGTTGCCGTTGACCCTGGGACTGCCGTTGAAAGCCACTACCTTCATGATATCTCCGCCCTCCCAATACCGCCTTCGGTATTATCGTTTTTCATTTCTCCCGCGCACCACTGCTTTCTATGATCCGCCCGCGGTTCGGGGAAGAATGTCGGGCATGGTCGTTCTTTCGGGCGGGCTGATAGCAGGGTTCGGGATCGCCATCCCTTTGGGGACGACATTCATACTGATGGTCAGAAAAATGGATAACTATTTATCCGGCGGCGTTGAATGCGTAATACGAAAAATCGATTCGTAACACGAATCCACCTGGAATATAATACTGGGGGAAGTTGACACGCACATTCCTGACGGACTCATGGACCCGATCGTGGTGGGGCTGGGCTGGGCGATAGCGTTGCCGGCCATTGCCTGGGCGGTATACAGATTGAGAAGGAACCTTGACGAGCGGGCGGTGCCCTTCATGGCCATCCTGGCTGCCGGCATATTTGTGGCCCAGATGCTCAATTTCCCGGTGGCCGCCGGGACCACCGGCCATCTGATAGGTGCCACTCTGGCCGTGGCCCTGCTCGGGCTGTACGGAGGCATGGTGGTCATGACCACCATCCTGGTGATCCAGTGCCTGGTGTTCGGCGACGGCGGATTGACCGCCCTGGGCCTGAACCTGCTGAACATGGCCGTGGTCGCCCCCCTGGTGGCATACGGGACCCTGAGACTGACCAGGAAAGGACTGGACAACTGGAACGGTATCGGCGTTCCCTTGGCCGCCTGGGCCTCCGTGCTCACCGCCGCCCTGTTCTGCGGGGTGCAGCTGGCCCTTAGCTACTCCCTTTCCGGTGGAAGCTACGGCATCGAGGCCATGCTGTCCATCCCGACCATGGGCGTGTACCACGCCATAATCGGGGTGGGCGAGGCTATGATCACCACCGGGGTGGTGCTGTTCCTGAGCCGGGTGGCGCCGGAGACCCTGGAGTTCGGCCTGACGGGAAAGGGGGCGAAGGCATGAACCGGGCCGGCTACATCAAGGGGATCGCGGTGGTCCTGGTGCTCTTCGCCATCGGCCTGGTCGGTTACTTCGCCTTCTCCGCCGCTTTCCCGGACGGCCTGGAACGGGTGATGGAGGACAACGGCGTCGAGGAGGGCGAGCCCTTCTACATCGCGCCACTGAGCTACGGGGATGATTACCTGGGCGCCCTGCTGGCCGGTCTGGCCGGGTTCGCTATAACCTTCGGGCTGGTGTACCTCTACCTCAAGGGAATGAAGGCCAGGAACAAGGCCTGAGGAAATCTCGTATAAGATTCCATCTGGTTCTGGACGGGAAGATCGACCATGGAGATGAGCGCGGACAGGTTCGCCAGGGATTCTTGGCTTTCGGCCTTCGACCCCCGGGTCAAACTGCTCTGCTTCCTCTCCCTAGCGGTGGTCATCGCCCTTCTCACCGGGACGGACGTTCTGCTGTTCGCCCTGGCGTTCGTCCTAGCTCTGGCCGCGGTCTCCGGCGTACCACCGTTACATCTGGCCAGGGGATATGCCATGGCCTTCCCTTTCATCGCCGTGGCCTCCCTGACCATGCTGTTCACCTCGGGAGCGGAGAACGCCCTGGGCATGGGGCTGCGCATCTCCGCCTCGGTGCTGCTGCTCCTGGTGCTGGTCTCGTCCACTCCGTTCATGGACGTGCTCTGGGCGCTGCGTTGGTTCAGGTTGCCCGCGGTGCTGAGCGACCTGATCATGTTCACCTATCGTTTCATATTCGTGATGCTGGACGAGTCCGGCCGGATGCGCTTGGCGCGGTCCTCCCGCGGCTTCCGGGGCGGCCGCTCGCTGCTGGACCGGGAAGCCTTCAAGGTTCTCTCCAACACCATCGGGATGATATTCCTGCGCTCCTACCGGAGAGCGGACCGGGTATACCTGGCGCTGCTCTCCCGAGGATATGACGGGAAGGTGCGGACCTTGGGCGGCCATCGGGTCAGGGCCAGAGACGCCGGGATGGGGGTGGCGTTCGTTATTATAGGGGCTTTGGCATTGACCCAGCAGATGGGGTGGTATCTCTGGTGGTGATCTCTCTCCGCGGCGTCTCCTTCGAGTACCCCGGACATATACAGGCACTGGAGAACGTGGACCTGGAGCTGGGGGAGGGCGAGCGTGTGGCGCTCATCGGCCCGAACGGGGCGGGCAAGAGCACCCTGTTGCACCTGATGGCCGCCCTGGACTTCGCCAAGGAGGGCGAGGTATCCATCGCCGGAAAGAAGGTGGAAAGGCGCGGAGCGGCCGAGGCGCGCAGGAGCGTGGGCTTCCTCTTCCAGGACCCCGACGACCAGGTGTTCATGCCCTCCGTGTACGAGGACGTGGCCTTCGGGCCATTGAACATGGGCCGGCCGGAGGAGGAGGTCCGCTCCCGGGTGGACAGGGCCCTGGCGGCGGTGGGCGCCTCGCATCTCGGGAAAAGGGTGCCTCAGAACCTCTCCCTGGGGGAGAAGAAGAGGGTGGCCATGGCCGGACTGCTGTCCATGTCGCCCCCGGTCCTGCTCTTGGACGAACCGACGGCCAATCTCGACCCGCAGGGAAGAAGGGACCTGGTGAACGTTCTTTCCGGATTGCAGCAGAGCATGGTGATCGCCACCCACGACCTCACGGTCGCTTTCGAGCTGGCCGACCGGGCCATCGTCCTCAAGAAGAGGGTGCTCTTCGACGGCACCTTCAGGGAGCTGATGAAGAGGCCGGAGGTGCTGAGGGAGGCCAATCTGGAGCTGCCCTCCTTCTCCCGGCTGATGATGATGTTCAAGGAGCACCGCAAGGCCGATTTCGAGCCCCCGCTGACCGTGGTGGAAGCGTTCGAGATACTGAAGGCTCAGAGGTGAGCCACCAGCTCCTCGATCAGGTACTGGGCGGTGGCCATCTTCGGGATCACGTCCGCCCGCACCCCATGGTCGTCCAGTTTCTTGACCACCTCGGCGCTCATTGCAGCGATCTTGACGCCATCCAGCAGCCTGGGGGCGTCGCTCTCGTCGAACCTCTCGAAGAACTGCACGAAGAAGGCCTCGGTCTGCAGGGGGGTGGGGAAGGCCAGGGCGGAGACCTCGTGTCTCTCCACCCGGTCCAGCAGAAGCTCCATGTCCTCGGACTGGGAGAGCAGGGGCGAATACACCGGCACCTCGGTCACCGTCCAGCCGTCCTCGCGAAGTACCATGGGCAGCACCTTGGTCCCCCGGTCGGAGCGAAGCAAGGCTATGCTGCCGCGGAAGGGCAGCTTCTGAACATGCTTGACCAGGGCGTCGGTGGATACCTCAGGAGATACGGAAGACACCTGGAGGCCGTTCCACCGGGCGCTCTCCGCCGTGCGGCCCCCGATGACCGCCAGATGCACCCCTTGCATCGATGAGATGAAACGGTTGAGCATGCCCCGCTTGTTGGCCATATCGATGACCGCACGTACCACGGTGGGGCAGGTCATGATCACCGCGTCGTACTTGTTCACCAATAGGTCGGTCAGAAAGTAGGAGAACGCGGCATCGTCCCGGGGAACGCAGGTAAGCGGAGGTACGAACAGGAAATCCAGGGTATCCTGGAACTTACGGCAGAGAGGTTCCCAACCCTCGGCTGGGGCGAGCACCGCCACGCATCTTTTCATCCATGGGGACATGGTCGACATATTATGAACCTTTTTCGAAAAATTCGCCTGACGGTGATTTTAAATTGTTTTTTTAATATATATTTTTGATAATGACGATTGAACCTATATATCCCGTAACCCTTTTTGGTCCCCATATGCGGTCGGTCACGCTGAAGGTCAGAATGATCGACGAACACATCTGCTGCAATTGCTTGAGCGGCCTGGAAGAGCTTGGGCTTTCGCTCAAGGTCCTGCGCTGCGCCCCAATGGGCACGGATTGCGCCCACAGCCTGATGAGGATAGACGGCGACCCGGCCATCTGCGAGCGGTTACTGAGCGATCCGCCAGTTCTTCAAGGCCAAGGGATGAAGATGGAGATGGCCCGTTCCGGGAACGGGACGATATCCTTGCTGGTGGTGAACGAGCGTTGCCGGCTCAGCCATCTGATCTCAGAATCCGGATGCTTCTTGGAGCTGGCCATCCCGGCCGGAGGCGAGGGGATGATCTTCCACCTGCTCGGGACGGACGCCGATTCCATCAACAATTTCGTCCGCCTGGCCAAGGAGGAAGGGTATGCCATAGAGGTGATCAGCACCTACGAGAAGACGGAGTGGGGCGGGCTGACGTTCAGGCAGGAGCGCGACATCCGGATGGCCTTCGAGCTGGGATACTTCGACATCCCCAGCCGTGTCACCCTCGACGAACTGGCCAGCAGGATCGGCTGTTCCAAGTCCACCCTGAACGTAATACTCAGGCGGGCGGAGAGGAAGATCATCTCCGACCACTTGTCCGGTTCAAAATAAAAAAAAGGCCGGGCGGCGGAGGGGATATGGCGGATGAGGCCGTCATGGGAGAGACAGCACTTATTTGCCGCCCGGCGATGCTTCCGTTCAGCGTTTCTTTCCCAGCCCCTTGATGGCCGTGGACATGGCCCGCACGTTCTGTACATCGATCAGGGCGGACATCCCGCAGCCGGCGGAGATGATGTTGAACCCGGCGTCGGCGGACCGCAGCGCGTGCTGCCGGACATCCTCGGGCGTTCCCTGCAGCAGGGGCTTGACCACTCCCACGTTCCCGACCAGGGCGGCCCGCCCGTTGACGATCTCCACCGCCTTGTAGGGGTCCACCTTCTCCTCTATGCTCAGGCCGTCCGCACCGGTGCGGATCATGTGGTCCAGGATCACCGTGGTGTTGCCACAGATGTGCAGCACCTTCTTGGTGTTCTCCAGCGGCTCGTAGGTCATCTTCACGTACGGAAGGGCGTACTCCTCGAACATGTCCGCGGACATCATGTCCCAGGAGGCCGAAGGCTCGCTCATCTGGATAACGTCGATCCCCAGGGTCTCCACGATCTTGAGCCACTCCCGCTCGTACTGGGCGGCGAACTTCACGAACTTGTGCACCTTCTCCGGATCGGTCACGATCCAATAGAGAAGGTTCTCCGTGCCGACCAGGTGCCCGGCGATGGTGAAGGGGCCGGTGACGCCGAGCAGAGTGGGCAGTTCCTTTCCGATCTGCTCCTTGACGTACTTCGCCGACTCGATGATCACCTTGTTCCTGGGCATCTCCATGATCTCCTTGGGCTTGGGCAGGACCAGATCGGCCTCGGGGTCGTCGCGGTACGGGTGCGATTTCACCATCGGCGTGCTGTTCTTCTTTCCCAGGTAGATCTTGCACCCCAAGGCCTCCGCCTCGTAGGTCAGGCAATAAGGTATTCTCACCGATTCGAAACCGAAGAAATCAGGGGCGCCAAGAGCGATCTTGCTCATCAGTTTGGCGTCGGTATGCGCCTCTGGCCAGGCCGCCCCGACCTTGTCCATGAGCTGGACGGTGGCGGTGGTCGTCATGCCACATACCGGCGGGCGGTCTACCTCTTTGCATGCCATCGCCCGGAAGAACCTCTCCCGGGGCGTCATCTCTCCTTTGTCTTCCTTCAATCTATTCTCCTCCTGTTTCCCGGATCATCGACCCGGGGGCCGACCGGAGGACCAAGACCAAAGTTGAGCTAATAGCACCTAGCCGGATATTAGGTCGGAACGGCGAACCTGTTCGACGGACACGGATATAAGCCGAAGACGGCGAACCTGTTCGCCTAGGAAAAGCGCCGGAAGGATCGCTTTATTTTTCTTCATGCCCAGGACGTGTTTGTGCTGGCTCGGAAAAGGCGAACATGTTCGCCATCACGATTAACCTCCACCCGCGGATGATAAGAATGCCGACCGGGACCGACGACCGAGGTGACAGCTCTCGATGAGGGGGTGTTACGTTGGTAGTCAATGAAGAACTCAAGAAAAAGATGCTCATATATCGGTGGGTAATATTCGGAGTGCTGGCCTTCGCCTACTTCTTCGTATATTTCCACCGGGTGTCCACTGCCGTGGTGGCGACCGATATTCAGACCCAGTTCGGCGTCGGCGCCACTTCGATCGCTCTGTTGAGCTCGGCCTACTTCTACACGTATACGATAATGCAGTTGCCGAGCGGAATCCTGACCGATAGCTGGGGTCCCAAGAAGACCGCCGGCATATTCACCTTGATCCTGGCCGCGGGCGCCGTGCTTTGCGGTGTCGCCACCAGCTTCGAGCTGATCGTCGCCGGTCGTCTCCTGATCGGACTGGGCGCGGCCATGGTGTACATACCGATAATGAAGATACTGGCCGTCTGGTTCCGCAAGTATGAGTTCGCCACCGCGAGCGGCATACTTCTGGCCGTGGGCAGCATAGGATCGCTCAGCGCCGCCACCCCGTTGGCGCTCATGTCCGACGCCATCGGCTGGCAGCAGGTCTTCGTGGCCTTGGGCGTGGTCTCCGTGATCATCGCGGTCGCCATATTCATGACCTGCAAGGACCGGCCCCAGGACAAGGGCTACCCTACCGTGAAGGAGATCGAGGCCTTCGAGAAGGGCGAGGAGCTCCCCAAGGAGGACACCTCGGCAGTGAAGGCCCCGGAGAAGATCCCCATGACCCAGGCCCTGAGGTCCGTGTTCGGATCGGGCATGAAGTTCTGGCCATTGGCGATCTGGTTCTTCTTCCTGTACGGAAGCATAATGGTGTACCAGGGACTTTGGGGCGGACCGTTCTTCCGCGACGTGCTGGGATGGGACAAGGCCACCTACGCCATGTCCTTGACCTTCATCGGGATAGGGATGATATTCGGCTGCCCCCTGGCCGGCATACTGTCGGACAAGGTCCTGAAATCCAGGAAGATGGTGCTGGTGATCGGGACGATCGCCTATACCGCGGTATGGGCCGCCCTGTACCTCTGCGCCGGGAACGTGGAGAGCACCGAGGTCTACATGGCCATCCACTTCCTGTTCGGGTTCTTCGGCGGGTTCTTCGTGGTCTGCTACGCCATGATCAAGGAGCACTTCCCGATAGCCATAGCCGGAACGTCCACCGCCGCGCTGAACATCTTCCCCTTCGCGGGAGGAGCGTTCCTGCAGCTCATCACTGGATACATGGTGCTGGACTTCACCCTCGCCGAGTATCAGAACGTTTGGCTGTTCATGCTGGTAGGCATGGTCATCGCCTGCGTCTGCATACTGGTGGCCAAGGAAAGGCCCAGGGAAGCCTAAGCCCCCAAGGTGCGCCAAGCGCACCCCTTACCTTTTTCCTTTTTTTAATTACCCTTAAATGGACCATATCACGATTTATTCCAGTGGTATCGACGCGAAGGCGACCGGGGGCGGAAGGTGCGGTTCTTGAAGGAGGACGGAAATAAGCACGGGCGTTCGCCATGGAACCGCTGGACCATATTCGGCATCATGGCCCTGACCTATTTCCTGGTGTACTTCCATCGCGTTTCGCCCGCCGTACTGGCCACCGACCTCCAGGAATCCTTCGGGGTCGGGCTGACCGCCGTGGCCATCCTCAGCTCGGCCTACTTCTACGCTTACATGGTCATGCAGCTGCCCTGCGGGGTGCTCACTGACCGCTGGGGGCCCCGGCGCACCGTCTGCACCTTCACCGCCCTGTCCGCCCTGGGGGCTTTCGTTACGGCCTTAGCAGGCAGCTTCGAGATGGTGGTCGCCGGTCGGGTCATGATCGGCCTGGGCGTGGCCATGGTCTACGTGCCCACGCTGAAGGTCCTTTCCTCCTGGTTCCGAAAGGACGAGTTCAGCACTCTGACCGGGGTGCTATTGATGGTCGGGAACGTAGGCGGGCTGGCCGCCGCCGGACCGTTGGCGGCCATGTCCGATTACGCCGGATGGCGGCAGGTGTTCCTGGCCCTGGGCGTTCTCACGGCCGTGCTGACCTGGATGATGTGGCTGCTGGTGCGGGACCGGCCGCAGGACGTGGGGCTTCCGGCGGTGGAGGAGGTGGAGAAAGAGGAGAATATCCCACTCATCAGCTCGCTCCGCCGGACCTTCGGCTCCGGCATGAAGTTCTGGCCTTTTGCGGTGATATTCTTCTTCATGTACGGCAGCCTGATGGCCTACCAGGGGCTGATGGGCGGGCCGTTCTTCCGGGACGTGCTGGGCTGGGACAAGGCCGAGTACGGTTTTTCGCTCACCTTCGTGGGCCTGGGAATGATCGCCGGCTGTCCGGTGTCCGGATACATCTCCGACCGGGTGCTGCGTTCCCGACGTAGGGTGGTCCTGTTCGGCACCGCTGCGTTCACGCTGATGTGGGGCATGATCTGGCTGGCGTCCGGGAGACTGACCGATCAGGCGGCCTACGCCGCATTGCATTTCGTCTTCGGGTTCTTCGCCGGCTGGTACGTCCCGATATACGGGCAGGTGAAGGACGCCTTCCCGAGATCGATGACCGGGACCGCGATAGCCTCCCTGAACATATTCCCTTTCGCCGGAGGGGCGGTGCTGCAGATGGTCGCAGGCCTCATGATCGCCGAGGGTTCCCTGGCCGATTACCGCTCGGTTTGGCTCCTGATGATGGCCGGGATGGCCATCGCCACGCTCGCCGCGCTGTTATCAAAAGAGCGCCCGTAGGTTTGGCGTCGATGAGCGCGGACGATCAGATCTCCAGATGGTCGATGAGCATCCTGAGCAGCGTGGCGGGCTCGGCCCTTTCCGGGACCAGGTCCACCTTGATGCCGAAGGACTCCAGCTTTTCCTTGGTCTCCTGGCCTATGGCGGCGATGGTCAATCCCTCCAATAAAGACAATGCCTCATCCTCGCCACAGCGTTCTTCCACCTGAACCAGGAATGCTTGGGCGTGCGCCGGGGTCGGGAACACCAGGGCGTCGACGTTGCCAGCGTCCAGACGTTCCAGGAGGTCCTGCACGTCCTCCCCCTCGTCCAGGAGCAACGAGTACACCGTAACGTCCTCCACCTTCCAGCCACTGGCCTTCAGCTTTTCCACCAGGAGCCTGGAGCCCTGGTCGGAGCGCAGCAGGGCCACCGTACCCCGGCGAGACCTGGAATTTATATGCTGGACCAGAGCGTCGGTGGTTGCTTCCGGGGCCACCGAGGAGACCCTGAGGCCGTTGCGCTCTGCGCTCTGCGCCGTCCGCTCGCCGATGACTATCAGCTCCCGCGCACCTATGGCCGTCCGCGCCCTGTCTAGCATCTTGCGCCTGTCGGCCATGGTGACGATGGACTCGATGGCCGTCGGGCAGGTGGCCACCAGCACGTCGAAGCGCCCGGAGAGGACGTCGATCAGGAATAGGGAGAAATTGGAATCGTCGATGGGTTCGGCGCGCAGCGGAGAGGCGCAGATGAAATCGGCCAGCTGTCGGTGCTCGCGACAGAGCGGCATCCAGTGTTCCGGCGGTCCGACGATGGCCACGACCTTCTTCATGCCGTCTCGTACAACGAACTGGATTATGAATTTTCTCCACTGGGGAATTATGATTAAATATTCCGGCCCCGATTGAACGGGCATGCCCATCGGAGACCCCATGGCCGAGAAAGACCCGAGGGAGGAGAAGGGGAAACTGACCAGGGTGTGGATGGCCGGCGTTCCCGTGAAGGAGCTGGATTCCGCCCTGGACTTCTACATGCAGGTCCTCGGCCTGGAGCTGAGGCGCAGGGACGGCAACTGGGCCGAACTGGGTCCGGGGGAGCCGATGGGCAAGGTGGCGCTGTATGTGCCGAGAGAGGGCGAACGGCAGCCTGGCGGCGTCAGCGGGGTGGTCTTCTCCTGCGACAGCATGTACGACCTGCACCGCCGGCTGGTGGACGAGGGCGTGCTCTTCAAGGTGAAGCCGGAGAGGCAGCCCTGGGGCGGGCTGATGGCGGTGTTCCTGGACCCCGACGGCAACGAACTGATGGTGCTGGAGCATCCCGACCGCTACCGGAAATGAATCGCGATATCATTAACTACCATGGGTAACCATCGCTGGAAGGAGTGGAACCAATGCTGGAGATAGAGAACCTTACCGTGGAGGTCGGGGGGCGGGAGATTCTGCACAACCTGTCCCTGAACGTCATGACCGGCTATACCACCGTGCTTTTCGGACCTAACGGATCGGGCAAATCGACCCTGCTGATGACCATCATGGGATTCTCCGGGTACAAGGTGAAGAGCGGCCGGATCCTGCTGAACGGGGAGGACATAACCCATCTGCCGGTGAACGAGAGGGCGAAGCGGGGCATAGGCATGATGATGCAGCGCCCGCCGAACCTTACCGGGGTCAGGCTCAAGGACCTGGTCCGGGTGACCAGCAAGAGCGGCGTGGACACGGACAAGGTCGCTGATGAGCTGGACATGGCCCGCTTCTTGGAACGCGACGTCAACGTCGGTTTCTCCGGCGGGGAGATCAAGCGCTCCGAGATATTGCAGCTCACCGCGCAGAACCCCTGCCTCATCCTGCTGGACGAGCCTGAAAGTGGCGTGGACATGGTATCCATCGAGAAGCTGGGGGAGAAGGTCCACGACCTGCTGACCGGACCGACGCACTGCGCCGGTTGGAGGGAGAAGAGCGGCAAGGCCGCGCTGATAATAACCCACACCGGCCAGATACTTGATTACGTGGAGGCCGACCGCGGATACGTCATGTGCAATGGGACGGTGGCCTGCTCCGGCAACCCCAGGGAGCTCCTGGCCGAGATCCGAAAGATGGGATATCAGGAGTGCATCCGCTGCAAGATCAACCAGGCCAATCTGATCAAAGAGAACATCGTTTCCGAGGGTTGAACATGGTCAGCAACGAGGAGAAGAGGGCCAGGGAAGCCCTTAAGAAGGAGGCGAAGTTCGGCGAGGACATCGACCTGGACACCTATATGGAGGGCAAGAAGGACCTGGCGGAGGTGGAGTCCCTGGAGGACCTGCCGAAGGACACCAAGACCACCCTGCTCGATTCCGGGATAGTGCCGACGGGGCACGGGCGCTCCGGTAACTTTCTGCTCATGGACAACACCGTGGTGCACTCGGCCATCATGGGCGAGGGCGTGGAGCTGATGCCGCTGAAGCAGGCGCTCAAGGTGCACGACTGGCTGAAGGATTACGTCTGGAAGGCGGTGCAGCCGGACACCGACAAGTACACCGCTGAAACGTACCTCAAGGAATCGGACGGATACTTCATCCGGGCCCTTCCGGGGGCGAAGGTCAGGATGCCGGTGCAGACCTGCCTTCTGCTGAAGAACCGCAACACCAAGCAGCACGTGCACAACGTGCTGATAGCCGAGGAGGGATCGGAGTTCGAGGTGGTCACCGGGTGCGCCACCACCAAGGGCGTGGAGAAGGGATTGCACCTGGGGATCTCCGAGTTCTTCCTGAAGAAGAACTCCAAGCTCACCTTCACCATGATCCACAACTGGTCGGAGTTCATCGGCGTGAGGCCGCGCACCAGCGTGATCATGGACGAGGGGGCGACCTACATCAACAACTATGTGGCGCTGAAACCGGTGAAGACCATTCAGACCTATCCCACGGCGCACATGAACGGGCCGAACGGGGTCTGCCGCTTCAATTCCGTGGCGGTGGCCCATCCGGGCAGCGTCATGGACCTGGGCTCCCGGGCCATACTGAACGCGCCGGGATGCAAGGCCGAGCTGATATCCAGGACCATCACCACCGGCGGCACGGTCATCGCCCGCGGCCAGCTGGTGGGCAACTCCGCCGGCATCAAGGCCCACCTGGAGTGCAAGGGCCTGATCATGAACGAGAAGGGCATCCAGATCGCCATCCCGGAGCTGGAGGCGCGGGTCCCGGACGTGGAGATGACCCACGAGGCCGCGGTGGGTAAGATAGCCCAGGACCAGGTCGAGTACCTGATGTCCCGCGGCCTTTCCGAGGAGGAGGCGGTGGGCATGATCGTCCGCGGCTTCCTGGACGTCGGCATACGCGGCATACCGGACCATCTCAAGGCGGAGATCGACAAGACCCTGCAGGAGACCAACGTCCGCGGTTCCTGAGGTCGAGCCAGATAAACCCTTTCGTCTTACTTTTCATCTAACCATTTAACCAAAGTATTAAATTGGCACCATTATAATCCGAGCACGGGAATGCCTATTGTTCGCGGGGAACGAACTACAAGTCGAGACCGCTGTCCACAATGCTCTTATGACCATGCGCGGAGTGGAGCGTAACCGGATCGCCGTTTTCCTTATCGACCCGGTGGTGCTCTATATACTGGCGGCCACCTCCAAGCGCTGTCTTACCGTCTCCGAGATAGCCCCGGTGGTCAACCTGCCGGCGGCCACCTGCTACAAGCTGATCTACCAGATGGACAAGCTCGGACTGGTGGCCTTCTGCGGCAACGGCCGTAACAACGGACGAGGTAAGGCCGCCGCCTACACCTCCGTGCTCAAGGAGATGCACCTGGAGATGAAGAACAGCGTGATCGTGCTGCGAGTGACCTGGAAGAACGGTACCAGCGACGAGTTCCGCAAGGACCTGGTGCCTCAGACCGCGGAAAAGGTCACCTACGGGACGATGGGGGTCATGCCTTCGGAGGCCGATGCCGCGTCCGAATGAGCATCAGGAAGATTGATTAGATGCCAGCACTTTGACCTAAGACATGCGCGTGGTCAAGCGTTCCGGGGAAGTGGAGGAGTTCGATCCGGCCAAGGCCATCAACGCCATTCTGAGGGTCGGCACACCGCCGGAGGAGGCGAAGGCCATCCTGGAGTCCGTTAAGCCGTACCTGTACGATGGGATGACCACCGAGGAGCTCTACCGGCGCATACGCTCGGCCCTGCCGGCTCCGAAGGCGCAGCGGTACTCGCTCAAGAAGGCCATCATGCTCCTGGGCCCGGAGGGGCACGCCTTCGAATCGCTGATGGGACGGATATTCGAGCAGATGGGATACGAGGTGCTGGTCCGCCAGATACTCAAGGGCAAGTGCGTCTCCCACGAGGTGGACGTGGTCATCGTCAAGAATGGCCGGAAGGCCATCGTCGAATGCAAGTTCCACAACGCCCTGGGCACCAAGTCCTCCATCCAGGAGGCGCTGTACACCTGGGGGCGTTTCCTTGATCTGAAGGACGGGAACGGGGTGGACGTTCCATGGCTGGTGACCAACACCCGGTTCTCCAGCGACGTGGTCCGGTACGCCAACTGCGTGGGCATGCACCTCATCGGCTGGAAGTACCCCGAGGAAGGGGGGCTGGAGAAGCTCATCGACGACGCCAACATCTACCCCATAACCGTCCTGGACATCCGCCGCTCGGAGCAACGCACCCTGCTCTGCCATGATTTCGTGATCTGCCGGGACGTGCTTGACCGGAGATCGGAGCTTTTGACCCTGTTCCCCCGGGAGACCGGGGAGCGGATCATCATGAAGGCCGAGGAGTTTCACAGGAACGTGAGAGAATGAGGTTCAGCGTGGTCCTGGGCACCCGGCCCGAGATAGTGAAGATGTCGCCGATCGTCCGCGAGCTGCAGCGGCGCGGCCTGGATTTCGATCTGGTGCATACCGGTCAGCATTACTCTTTCGAGATGGACCGGGTGTTCTTCCGGGACCTGGAGCTTCCAGAGCCCACGATCAACCTGGAGGTCGGCTCGGGCACGCACGGCGCGCAGACCGGCAAGATGCTGACCGGGCTGGAGAGGTTCTTCCAGGAGAGCCGGCCCAAGGTGGTCCTGGTGCAGGGGGACACCAACACCGTGCTGGCCGGGGCCTTGGCGGCGGTCAAGCTGGGGATCACCGTAGGCCACGTGGAGGCCGGGCTGCGCTCCTTCGACCGCACCATGCCCGAGGAGATCAACCGGGTGATGGCCGACCATGTTTCCGATCTGCTGTTCGCGCCGACCGAGGTCTCCGCTCGGAATCTCAGGGCGGAAGGCCTGCCCGAGGGGCGCATCTTCGTCACCGGGAACACCATAGTTGATGCGGTGCGCGAGAACCTGGAGATCGCCGTGGGAAAGGGCGATGCGCTGGGGTCGCTGGGACTGCGCAAGGGCGGATACATCTTGACCACGCTGCACCGGCAGGAGAACGTGGACTCCCGGGACCGCTTGGCCAACATACTGAAAGGCCTGGAGATGGCCGGCCGGCAGACCGGGCTGGATATCGTATGGCCCATGCATCCCCGGGCCAAGAAGAACCTGGACACCTTCGGGCTCGGGCTTCCCTCCAACGTGAGGGCGGTTAACCCGCTGGGCTTCCTGGAGTTCCTGCAGTTGGAGGGCGGCGCCGCCTTGGCCCTGACGGACTCGGGCGGAGTACAGGAGGAGAGCTGCATCCTGGGCGTGCCCTGCGTGACCCTCCGGGACAACACCGAACGACCGGAGACGGTGGAGGTCGGGGCAAATGTGGTGGTCGGGACCGACCCCTCCAGGATCGTCGAGGGGGTGCGCTCCATGCTCCCCCGCCGCGGGGGCTGGGCCTGCCCCTTGGGCGAGAACGGCGCCGGTGGGCGGATCGTCGACATCTGCCAAGGGCGAACGAATCAGGGGTAACCTTTTCTATACCCCCGTTTATTGGCCGCACCAGAGGCTGAAGGATGATCGAGGCGGTTCTGGAGGTGGACATACCGGACGGGTGGGTCCGCGACATATCTACCAACTTCAACGTGTCGGTGCGCATCCTGGACTGCATACCCTTCGGCGACAAGGGCGCCCGTTCCTTCGTGGAGCTGGAATGCAACGACCCGGAGATGCAGCAGATAGTCTCCCGGGCCATCGAGAAGCATCCGGACGTCTGCAAGTGGGAGCCGGCCATCACCGAGGACGGCCGCATGCGCGGCATCGCGCTGCTCACCAAGTGCCGGGCCTGCAAGGCCATCATGCGCTCCGACTGCTACCTGCGCTCGGCCAGGACCATGGGCGACGGCAAGGTGGAATGGCAGGTCATCGCCAGCCGGGAGTCCGCGCTGGGTGAACTCATAGATGAACTGAGGGGCAGCGGATGCATCATCGATCTCCGGTCGAAGAAGAGGCTGGACGACAGCAGCTTCGTGACCAAGCGGCAGGAGGTGGCGGTGCGCGCCGCCCTGGAGAAGGGTTATTACGATTATCCCCGCGGGGTCAGCTTGGCGCAGTTGGCGAAAGGCTTCGGGGTCACCGCTTCCACCATGGGCGAGACGCTGCAGAGGGGAGAGCGGAACATCATCCGGGAATATTTCCGGACCAAGATGTGAGGTGTTCGATATGGATGATTCAGACAAGATAGAGGTGACGACCATGGACGAGAAGGACTACCGCCTCAAGAAGTCCCTGGCCAGGATAAAGCACAAGATCGTGGTCATGTCCGGCAAGGGCGGAGTGGGCAAGAGCACGGTGACCGTGAACTTGGCCACCGCCCTGGCCATGCGCGGTTACGAGGTGGGCATACTCGACGCGGACATCCACGGCCCGAACATCCCCAAGATGCTGAACATCGAGCACGAGGACGTCATGTCCGACGAGGACGGATTGATGCCGGTGCTGGTCCCGCCGCACATGAAGGTCATGTCCATGGCCTTTCTGCTGCAGGACCCGGACACGCCGGTGGTCTGGCGCGGGCCGATCAAGATGGGCGCCCTGCGCCAGTTTGTGGCCGAGGTCAAGTGGGGGGACCTGGACTTCCTGATAGTGGACCTGCCGCCGGGAACGGGCGACGAACCGCTGACCATCGCCCAGCTGCTGGAGGATGCTGACGGTGCCATAATCGTCACCACCCCGCAGGACGTGGCGCTTCTCGATTCCCGCAAGAGCGTTACCTTCGCCCAGGCGTTAAAGCTGCCCATACTGGGGATAGTGGAGAACATGAGCGGGTTGATCTGCCCGCATTGCCACAAAACCATCGACCTGTTCAAGGTCGGTGGCGGGGAGAGGGCGGCCGAGCAGATGGAAGTGCCGTTCCTTGGCCGCGTGCCATTGGACCCCAACGTGGTCCTGGGAGGCGACGACGGTTCGCCCATCGTCCTCCGGGACAAGTCCAACCCGGCCTCCAAGGCCTTCGACGAGATGGTGGAGCGACTGTTGGAAAAGGTCAACGGGAGGAAGTAGATGGTCAGGCTGCTGGTGACCGCGGAGGGCCCGACCCTCGACGACCTGGTCGAGGAGGACTTCGGCCACGCCCGCTATCTCATAATCGTCGACCCGGAGACCTGGGCGTTCGAGGCCCACGAGAACATCAAGAAGCAGACGGACATGGGCCATGGCATCATGACCGCGGAGAACGTGGCCAAGCTCAGACCGGACGTCGTTCTCACTGGTTACGCCGGAGAGCATGGGCGGATGAAGATGCAGGACCTGGGCATCCGGATGATCATGGACGAGGAGGGGACGGTGCGGGACGCCGTCAAAGGCTACATCCGCCGGCATCTGCAGAAGTAGGGTCCACCGGAATCCTAGGTGCCTAACGGAATCGCCGTTCAACGGCGAACGCCGATTTTATTTTAACGAATGCTTCGTAGATGTACGAAGAAAAATAGTTCGTATTTTATACTGGCATGGAGACAATGCTATCGAGTAGCACGGCAGGGATTACGACAGGCCCCGAAGATAACGCATTTTCTCGGTAGAATAATGATTACAATCGTAATTATTCTGCAATATCTGTAGAAAAGCTAGCTGATATATGTGAATATCGCAGGTTTTTCACATAGTATTAAGTATTCGCCTGAAAGTAGCTTCCCTTCATGGATGTCAGATCCCATCCACGCGCGGATATCCGGCGCCCTCCCGCGGGCGCCGCCCCCGAACGGTCAGAAGCGAGGGGGAATGGGACGGGAGCTCTGCCCAGGTCCATGGGCGGAAGGGAGAGGTCGAACGATACGGTCGCCAGGGAGGAGAGGACGTGAACCACCGCATCCTCCTGCCCACCAACGGATCGCTGCCAGCCCTGGTGGCGACCAAGGAAGCGGTACGCCTAGCCAAGGAGAAAGGTGCCACGCTGGTCATTCTGAGAGTGATCGAGCAGGACCCGGCCATGTACCTGGAGCAGGTCAGCGAGGACGTCGGGCTGCGCGGCGGCACCGGCGTTGATGGCGTTCTGTTCGCCCAGCAGCTAGCGAGCGAATCAGGGCTGAAGACCGAGATCATGGAACGCGAGGGCGCGGTCACCGGGGAGATCCTAAGGGCGGCCGACGAGGCCAAGGTGAGCATGATCGTCATGGGCAGTTCCAACCCCCGTGGTCTGGCCGGACTTTACCTGGGGAACGTGGCCGAGGCGGTGACCAAGAAGGCCAAGGTGTCCGTCTTCATCATCAAACCTACCGAAGAGGAGATCGAGGCGGCCCTGAAACTGGCCAAGACACCTCTGCCCACGCCGGAGGAGAACGCCCTGCGTTCGATCATCCACTCCCGCAAGTTCAAGGTCGGGCTGGGGCTGTTCGGCATATACGGGGTGCTGTACACCACGTTCACCGTGCTGGGCACGTTCGGAAGGGACGTGATGTCCACCCGGATCGCCGGGCTGAACGTCGGCCTGATCATGGGCATGACCGTCATTCTGCTGGCCATCGCCATGGCCGTATCCTTCAATTACTATGCGGTGAAGGTGGAGAGGGAGGGGCAGTAAATGGCTGAATTTCTGGACAACAGCTTCAAGCCATTAGCGTTCACCCTGTTCCTGCTGATCACCGCTCTTACCCTCGCGATATCCATTTACTTCTCGCGCCGGGTGAGGACCGCCGGACATTACTACGTGGCCGGGGGAGGGGTCAAATGGTTCGTGAACGGTATCGCCTTCGCTGGTGACTACCTCAGCGCAGCGTCCTTCCTGGGTGTGGCCGGGATGATCGCCTTCAGCGGGTTCGACGGCTTCATGTACGGCATCGGCTTCCTGGCCGGCTGGATCGTGGCGCTGTTCCTGATCGCGGAGCCGTTAAGGGTCATGGGAAAATACACCTTCGCGGACGCGTTAGTGCATAAGTTCAAGAGCAAGCGCGTGCGCCTGGCGGCGGCGATCTCCACGTTAGTGGTGAGCGTGTTCTACCTCATCCCGCAGATGGTGGGCGCTGGAACGATAGTGCAGCCGCTGATCGGTCTCGATTATGCTTGGGGCGTGGTGCTGGTGGGCGGTGTGGTGATACTGATCACCGCCACCGCCGGGATGGTCTCCACCACCTGGGTGCAGTTCATCAAGGGCCTGCTGCTGCTGATCGCCGCGCTCGGCCTGACCATTGCCGTACTGATACTGTCCGGCTTCGGCCCGCTGGAGTTCATCACCCATTTCCTGGAGAATGGAGCTTCCAATCCCTCGACCGGGCTCTTCGCCCATACCGGGGATGTATTCCTCGCGCCCGGGATCAAGTTCACCAACCCTCTGGACTATGCCTCGTTAGCATTAGCGCTGATATTAGGAACGGCAGCCCTGCCGCACATCCTGATACGGTACTACACGGTGCCGAAGCCGTCCGATGCCAGGAAGTCCACGGTGGTGGCCATAATCGCGATTGGCGCGTTCTACATCATGACCCTGTTCCTGGGGCTTGGCGCCAACTACTTCGCCGGGCAGGGCGAGTTCCTGATCAAGGACAGCAACCTGTCCGCGCCTACGTTAGCCAACTTCGCCGGGGGAGAGGTGTTCTTCGCCATCATCTCCTCGATAGCCTTCGCCACCATCCTGGGTACGGTGTCCGGCCTGATCATGGCCGCCGCGGGGGCGATAGCCCATGACCTGTACACCGAGATCCTGGGCAAGAAGTCCACCGAGAAATCGGCGCTCAGGGTGTCCAAGCTCACCGCGGTGGGCGTGGGAGTCGTGGCCATCCTGCTCGGGATAATGGCTGAAGGGATGAACGTGGCGTTCCTGGTGGGGCTGGCTTTCGCGATCGCCGCCTCAGCGAACATTCCGGCGCTGATATGCACGCTGTTCTGGAAGGGGGCGACGGAAAGGGGCATCGTGGCCGGGATATTCACCGGACTGGTGCTCTCCATCGTGCTGATCGTTATCAGCCCGACCATGATGGCCGACCCCTTCTTCAGCCTGAACAACCCAGGCATCATCAGCATCCCGGCCGGCTTCGCGGTGACCATAGGCGTATCGCTGCTGGACAAGAAGAAGCAGGATGTCGTGGCGGCCCAGGCCTAAACCCTTTCCATCTTCCTTTTTTATTCCAGGCCCAGAGCTTTCAGCCCCTTCAGGGCCCAGGCGGCGTTCTCCCTGACCCCCTCGTCCTCATCATCGAGAAGCCTGTTCAGGTCCTCCAGGGCCTCCCGGCGGCCCAGGCCCTCCGCGGCCATGCCCCCCAGGGCGGTGCAGGCCCACATCCTGACGAACGGTTCCTCGTCCATGAGCAGCGCCTGGAGCCCGGGCAGGGCCTCCGGAATCATCACGCCATACAGCGCGTGGGCCCCCAGCGAGAACGCCGCCACCTTTCTATCCTCTGGACCCCCGGCCTCCATCCACTCCACCATGATGGGCAAGGCGTTCAGCGTGGGATGCTCCATCGCAGCCATGATCCCCAGTGCCCAGGCGGCGGCCGTCCGGACCTTTGGATCGGGATGCAGCATGAGGTCCACCAGCATCAGCCCGGCGTCATCGGTGCAGCATTTCTGCTTGGCCATCGAGGACAGCGTGACACAGGTCCCGTGGAGGACCAGGGGATCGCTGTGGTCTAGATTTGCCAAAAGTTCAGGTAGGAACTGCTCGGAGAACACCCCCTCCTCGGCCATTTCCCCGAGAAGCCAGGTGGCGGCCTTCACGAACTCGTCATCATCGGAGCTCAGGAAACGGCGCAGTACGAAGAAAATGGCATCCGCGGCCTCCTCGTCGTGGGACATGGCCAATAATGCCTTGGCCGCCCAGGTGCGAACGTCCTCATCCTCGTCGAAGAGCAGGGTGAGCAAAGCAGGCACGGCGTCCGTGGAGACCACTCCTTGCATCGCCATCTGCATCAAGGCTGTGGAGGCCCACTCCCTCGCCCTAGGATAGTCGTCCTGCAGAACGTCGATCAGAGGAGTAAGAGCCACATGGCTGAGCACGCCATGCCGGGCCAGGCTTGACAGGGCGTGCGCGCACCATTCCCGGACGAAAGGTGACTCGTCATCCAGTCCGCTTATGAGCACGGGAATTGAGTCCTCACGAAAGATCGAGAAGGTGGCCAACCGGCCTATGCAGGCCGCCGCCAGCGACCTGGTCATGACATCGCCCCCCAAAAGCCGGGGAATAAGCTTGTCCACCGCCTCCGGGGATCCCAATCCCTTGCTGGCCATGAGGTCCAGGGAGGTCACCACCGACCTCAGGACGTGAGGATCGTCCTGGTCCAGGCATTCGATGAGGAAGCCCAGGTCGTCTTCTGAAGCCAGACCTTCCCTCGCCCTACCCTCGGCATCCCTCAGCCGCTCAATTAACTCATCATCAACGGTGTTTGACATGACCGCATCCCGCACATGGACCCCTGAAAGGAGCTCCGTTCGCGCGATCGGTGTCGGGATCCGGAATATTTAATGATTGTTCGAGCAGAATAAAAAATGAAAGATCGGCGGGAGATGCCCCGACCGAACTTGTTCCGATCTCAGAGGTCCAGGTCCTCGCTCCACTTCTTCTCCGGCTTGATGTCCAGCCAGGGCATCTCCAGGCGCTTGGGGGAGACCCGGGTGTGGGGGTCGATGGGATTCGGACCCAGCTGTCTGACCTTCTCGATGTAGCTGTTGACCGCGTTCACGTAACCGTCGACCTCCTCCGAATCCACGTAGTCGATGTGGAAGCGGTCGGTATGGAAGCCCATCTGCTCCAGGTAGGTGTGCAGCAAGGTCATCCTCTTGCGGGTGCGGAGGTTGCCGATCTCGTAGTGGCAGCGGCCGGGATGCCCGGCCAGCACCAGCACCCCGTCGGCCCCTTTCGACAATGCTTTTAGCACCCATTCCGGATCGACCCGAGCGGAGCACATGGTGCGCAGGACGCAGAAGTGGGGGTCCATGGCCATGCGCTTGAGGCCGGCCACGTCCGCGGCGGTGTAGGAGCACCAGTGGCAGGAGAACACCACCACCTTGGGGAAGCCCATCTTGGTGCCCTTAAGGAACGTCTCTATCTGCGAGACCATCTGCAGGTTGGAGAAGCAGGTCTGGTCCAGGGCGGCGGTCGGACACGCGGCCACGCACGCCCCGCAGCCCTCGCAGGCGTTGATGTTCACGTTGGCCTTCTTGTGATCGTCGTAATCCTTGTCCGGCGCCAAGTGGATGGCGTTGAAGTTGCACACCGATTCGCAGATGCCGCACCCGGTGCAGCGGAACTTGTTGACCTGGGATACGTTCGCCTTCTCCGTCATCGACTGGTTCTGCAGGCGGTCGTGGGACATGCGAAGCATATCCTCCGCTTTGTTGGTCGCCGCCTCCCGGTCATCGAAATGTATCCAGGCGCACTGCTCGCGGATGTTGCACATCTCCAGCATGCACCCCTTCCGATCGGCCTCCTCCAGGGTCTGCTGGAACTCCTTCAGGTACAGCTTGGGGGAGCAGGCGGCGATGAGCACCCGGTCGATGCCGTGCTCCTTGATGTCCTTGGCCATCAGTTCGCGCGTGGCCGGGGAGCAGGCGAAGTTCACCACGGCGGTGTGCGCCACCTTGGTCATTCCCTTGGCCGCCTCAAGCAGCTTATCGGTGTCCAGACTGTTATCGATGTTGCCGCCGCAGCGGCAGATGTAGATGCCTATTCTCTGCGAACCCTTGCTCATCCGATGATCCTCCAGACAGAACTACGAGGGGAGAAAAGTCATGCTCTATTGTTAAATAGGTTTCCCCGGAACCTTCGTTCCCTCGAAGGCTCCAGGGTTCGGTCGCTTACAGGTCAACACAGCGGCGCTGGAAGTAGGAGCGGGGGTGCTCGCAGGACGGGCACTTCTCCGGCGGTTCCGTGCCCTCGTGCTCGTAACCGCACTCCCGGCACACCCACTTGGTCTTCTTCTTCTCCTTGAAGACGGTGCCCGACTCGACCAACGCCAGAAGCTTCTGGTACTTGGTCTCGTGGTGCTTCTCGGCCCGGCCGATGGCACGCAGCCTGGCCGCGATGTCGGCATAGCCCTCCTTCTCGGCCACGTCGGCGAACTCGGGGTACATGCACTCGGTCTCGTGGTTCTCCCCGGCGATGGCCGCCTTGAGGTTGTCCGCGGTGCAGCCCTGCACGGCCGGGAACTCCGCATCGAATGTGAGCGCCTCGAAGTCCAAGTTCTCCTTCTTCTTCAAGCCCTGGATCATCTTCCAAAGGGAGCTGGCGTGGGACCTCTCCTGCTCCGCGGTCTCCAGGAACACGGCGGATATCTGCTCATACCCCTCGACCTTGGCGGTCTTGGCGTACCAGGTGTAGCGGTTGCGGGCCTGGCTCTCGCCGACGAAGGCTTTGGCCAAATTCTCTATGGTCTTCTTCATGCGATCACTGGGCTGAAATGGAAGCTCCACGGATATTAGGATTGCGTCCATTTTTTCCAGGGGATGGGGTCGCAGGGAAACGTTCAATTGATGGGAGAGCGATGGCCTTGGGCTGGCAATCCAAGCCGAGAGTGAGAACATGAGCGCCAAGGTGAGCTTCGACGACCTGGAGGTGGAGGAGCAGGCGCTCTATATCATCGACAACTACGCGGACATCTTCCTGGACAATCTTGGCCTGGGACTAAATCGCCGGCGCATCCTCAGCATCATGTACGATGCCCGGAAGCGGATGATGCGGGAGCGCAACTTCTCCGGCCTGGTCAAGGTGCTGACGTTCCTGCAGGAGACCTTCCATCAGGACCAGGAGGCGGAGATCGCCATCTTCAACTTCCTTAAGCCACTGGGCAAAGAGGAGGCGGAGGCCACCGCGGCGCTGAAGGCGGAGCAGCACTTCGAGATGGGCAACTACCGTTTGGCGCTCGTTTACTACCAGCTCCTGGAGGACGAGTCCGGCGAGGGACCGGCCTCCGAAAAGGTGCAGGAATGCCTGGCGCTCATCGACAAGTGAGGCTATTCGCCCTCCCTCATCATCAGCAGACCGTTCCTCAGCGAGACCATCGGCCGTCCCAGCTCCGATTCCGCCAGATCGACGCCCAGGCAGGAGACCTTAGGCCTCGGGGCCAGAAGGGGCATCTCCGCGGTTTTGACCGCCCTTATCAACGAGGCGTCCAGGTCGAACGTTTCCGCCACCAGCCGTCCTATGTCGTAGCGGCTCAGGCAGTCCGGGCCGCTGGTGTGGCAGATGCCTTTCATATTCCCCAGGCCCAGCTCCAGAATGTCCCTGGCCGCGGATGGCGCGTATGTCGGCGACACCAACTGGTCGTCGTATAACCGTATCTCCTGCCCTTTCCGCAGCGAATCGATGACCCAGGTCACGAAGTTGCTCTTCCCGCTCAAGCGGTTCCAGCCGTAGACCACGGATACCCGGCAGACCAGATTGGCGCGGCTGGCGTCCAAGGTCACCCGTTCCCCTTCCAGCTTGCTCTTGGCGTAGATGCTCAGGGGATCGGCCGGCTCGAACTCGTGATACCTCGCTCCTTTGAGGCCGTTGAAGACGTAATCGGTGGAGATATAGACCAGCTTGGCACCTGAGGAACGGCACTCCGAGGCCACGTTGAGCGCGCCCTCCATGTTGACCTTATAGGCCGAACCGGGCTCTCGCTCGCACTGGTCCACGTTGGTCATGGCCGCGCAGAGCACCACCAGCTCCGGGCAGGCCGCCTCCATCCCCCGGGAGACCGAATCAGGGTCGGTGATGTCCATATGGACGGTCGGACCCTGGTCTACCGTGTTGTGGGTCCCGGTCATGGCCAATCCCATCTCCCTGCCGGCGCTCATCATGTGCTGCCCCAGCAGTCCAGAGGCCCCGACCACCATCACCCGGTGCATGAACGTCCATGGTGACCAAGGGACAAATACTTTAAGCGGGGACCTTTGAGAGGTAAGGATTATGTCCATAATCGGCCATGCACCCGGGTGGGTCGCATGAAGATCGTATTCGTCAACGGGAGCCCCCGGTCGGACGGGAACACCGGGAGCATGATGAAGCTCCTGGCCAGGAAGGCCAGGGAGCGCGGTGCGGAGGTCACTTACTTTGAGATCGTGGACAAGGAGGTCCAGGACTGCGACGGATGCTACCGCTGCGACACCGAGGACCGCTGCAGCAAGGACGATGATATGAACGACGCCTATTCGCTCATCCAGTCCTCCGACGTGCTGGTCATCGGTTCCCCCATATACATGGGCGGGGAGACGGGCATGACCAAGTGCTTCGTCGATCGCCTCTACTATCTGATGGCCAAGAAACGCCTGGCCCCAGGAAAAAGGGCCGCGGCCCTGTTCACCTGCGGCCTCAGCGACGGGCACATGATCTATGGGCACATGCATGGCCGCTTCGACAAGCTCCTGCGCATGGACCTGGGGTTCGACGAGGCCAAGACGTTCATCGTTCCCGGGATGAGGAACCGGGTGGACCTGGAGGGGAACTACTACGCGCAGGAGACGCTCAAGGCGATGGAGAGCTTCCTCTTCCCGGAGTGAGATGGACGAGGAGGTGGTGGGCTGCCAGCACTGCGGCTCCCGACGCATCGTGCCGAAGGTCCTGGTCGGCGGTCCGATGGCCGGGGTGGACAACAAGGACGGTTCGTACGTCTGCCTGGACTGCGGCAGGGAACTGGTGCCGCTCGGTTTCGAGGGTGAGGCGGAGCGGCAGGATTTCGTCGCCCACGCGCAGAGCGCCGGGAAGGACTTCCTGCACATCCCGATAGTGCCGGTGGACACCTGGTCCCTTTTCAACCTGCCCATCCTGGACCTGCCGATCGTCCAGGTGGCCAAGGTGGTGGAGGTGGAGTGGCGGGACGGATGGAACGTCAAGCCGGGCGGGGTGCCCTTCGCCGACTACTGGAAGGCGGTGGGCTCCAAGCGCTATGGGGCGGAGGACGTTCTGCTCATGGACCTGGCGGGAATGCAGCACGCTCACCCGAACTTCGAGGCGCTGAAGGCGCTCATGAAGCGCAAGTACGCGATCTGGCTGGAGATGGGGGTGAGGGAGGTCCAGGACCTGTTCGACGCCTTCACCCTGGGCTCGCAGCATGTGCTCCTGGGAAGCCTGACCTGCACTTCCAAGGGAATGCTGGAAGAGATCATCGAGCTGTCCGACATGAGCGTTCCGCTGCTGTACTTCGACGGCAAGGTGCGGTGGTCCGGGAAGCGGTTCCCGAGCGATATCCCCGGCTCGCTGAGGATGCTGGACGACCTGGGCTTTGAGAGGGCGGCGGTGCTGGACCTGCGGCGCCTGGGAGGCGCGGACGGTTACGACGCTGAACTGGCCGAGGAGGCGCTGTCCTCGGAAATCGACATCCTGTTCGGCGGAGGGGTGCGGGAAACGCACCTTCCCGAGCTAAGGAAGAAAGGGGCGGTGGGGGGATTGCTCGACCCCTACACGCCGGTGCTTCGCGACCTCATCGCCACTCAGGGCGTACCGGACGAGGAACGCCCCCTGCCGACCCCGGTGAGGCGGGAAAGTCCGCGCGGCTTCGGTATAGACGGATAGGGACGGCAACAGTTTGATATGGCCATAACCTCCTTGGCGGCCAGGGGATAGAATGGAGATATGGGAGCTGGCGGTGGTCATCCTGGCGGCGGTCGTCCCGTCGCTGATCTACCTGGTCTGGATACGTAACTCGGAAAGATACAACCGGGAAAGGTGGATGCACGTCCTCTCGGTCTACCTGTTCGGCGCGATAATCTCGGTGATCGCCGCGGTTTTCCTGGAGAGCGTGGCGATCAGCGTGTTCAACGCCTCCGGCTCCATATTCTCCAGCGGGTTCTGGTCCTATGAGCCGTACGACCCTACGCTGGAGATAGTCATCCTGGCCGTGGTCATCGCCCCCCTGGTGGAGGAATGGACCAAGGGCTGGGGGGTGATGACCGTCCGCAACAAGTTGCGGGAGCCGGAGGACGGCTTCATCTACGGCGCGGCGGCCGGACTGGGCTTCGCGGCCATGGAGAACATCTTCTATAACAGCTCCGCCCTCATCGACGGGTATGAGGTCTTTCTGGCGACCGCCCTCACCAGGGCGGTGGCCTCCACGCTGCTGCATGCCTCCGCCTCGGCCGTCCTTGGTTACGGGATAGCGCTCAAATACCTGAACGGGGCGAGGGGCAGGCGCAGCAGTTACTTCCCTTATTACCTGGCGGCCGTGGTGCTGCACGGTCTGTTCAACGGCTTCGCCGTCGCCGGAGAGGTGTGGGACCACGAGGCCATACCGCTCATCGGGCTGATATCCGCCTCCGTGCTGGCCATCGGCATGTTCCTCTGGATGCGCCGCCGGCTGCGGCTCATGGACCGGAGATGGAACTGAGCAGGCCCCTTCCCAAATCCCGCGCTTCCTCCAGGATGTCCGGTCGCCCGGCGGAATAGGAAAGATGGTCCGCCCCGGCCACCCTCAGGACCGTTCCAGGGGTGATCCCGATACCGATGAGGAAGGCCCTCAGCTCGGACACGGCGTTGTCGAACTTGGCGTTGGGCTGGGCGGCGGTCAGGATGATCGCCCCCACCCCCGGCCTCCTTTCCTTTTTCAGGACCTTGCGCCGCGCCCACAGCGCCTGGCAGCGGTCCACGGCGATCTTGGCGTAGCTGCTCATGCCCGAGAAGTAGATGGGAGAGGCCAAAATGACCGCGTCGGCCCTCTCCAGTGCTTCGTACAACCCGTCCATGTCATCGGAGATCACGCACTCCCCGGCGGAGAAGCAGTCCTCGCACGCCTTGCAGGGGGCGATGCTCATGAAAGCGAGATCGAAACGGAGAACCTCCGCCCCGGAGCCTTGGGCGGCGAGCAGCGCCTGCTCGAGCAGGGTGGAGGAGTTCCCGTGGCACCGCGGGGAGCCGTTGATACCGACGACCAGGGTCATTCCTCGAGCGCCTCGTGGATGCGGTCCTTGAGGTTCTTGAAGTAGCCGAAGCCCTTGATGACGTAGTCGGAGGCCCCGGCGCGGAGAGCCTGGTAGCTGAGATCGGGGTCGTCCACCGCGCTTACGAACAGTATAAGGGAATTAGGCTGGAACTCCTTGATCCGCGGGAGGAGGTCCATGCCGTTGGTGTCCGGTAGAAGGTAATCCAGAAGGATGACGTCGTAAGGGCGCTTCTTGACCATGGAAAGGGCCTCGGAGCCGTTGCGGGCCACGAACAGCTCGAACTCCTCCCGGGACAGGTGCTCCCGGCAGAGCTCGGTGTGGTCCGCGTTGTCCTCCACCATCAGCACCGAGAGCTTGACCTTTCCGCCCATCGTTCCTCCCTCTACCCGTTTATTATTCCTGGATATTTATCATTATCGTGCCTTGGGGAGCATCACCACGAACACCGTTCCCTTTCCGTGGTCCCCCTTGATGCGGTCCTCCGCCCACACCCTTCCCTGGTAGCGGTCGACCAGCGCCTTCACCACCGAGAGGCCGAGACCGTGGCTCTCCGCGGCCATGCCAGTGTCCAGGTTCTCGAACCTCTGGAACAGCTGCGGCTTGCGCTCCTCCGGTATTCCCTTGCCCTGGTCCCGGACCTCCACCCTCCAGTACTCATCGTCCCCGATGCGGTCCGGACGTACGATGACGTCCACCTTCTTCATCTCGCCGTACTTGGCGGAGTTGTTGATGAGATTGTAGAAGACGTCCCTGACCAGCGGGTCGGCCGTCACCAAGGCGGTACCCTCCGGGTACTGCAGGTCCAGGGGGATGTCCGAGAAGAGGTATGATGTTTTTATCTCTCGCACGATGTCGTGCAGCAGCGGTATGATGTCCACCGGCATCAGCTCCGCGGAGGCGTCTGATTCCAGGATGTTCCACAGCTTGCGCACGTCGGAGATCAGGTTGGAAATGTTCTGGGACTGGGCCAGGGCGCTCTTGACGTAACGCCGCTGCCTCTCGTCCAGCTTAGGGTCCTTGATCAGCATCTCCAGGAAGCCGTGTATGGGGACGTTGTAGTTAGCGACGTCATGCGTCAGCAGGATGTTGTAGATCTTCTGCGCGGACACCTTGGACTTGATGTCCTGGAAGCGCCCGGAGTTCTTGAGGGCCATGGCCACGTGCAGCGAGTAGAGCTCCATGAGCCGGTACTCGTCCTGGGTGAAGGGCTTTCCCGGCACCTTCTCCAAGGTCATCACGCCCAGCATCTCGTCCCCTATCTTCAGGGGCACGCTGATGAGCGAGGATGGCTCCTCCGGCGTTCCGTCCACCTGCTTAGCTCTTTCATCCAGATCGGCCCTCTCCACCAGCTCTCCCTTTCCGGTGCGCGCGACATCCCCGGAGATGCCCTCGCCGACGCTTATGGCCAGCGCCTCCGGGTCGATGTCGTACGTGCTCAGGTAGGTCAGCGGGACCAGCCTGGTCCCGCCGCGGTCGAAGCCGTAGATGATGCAGTTGTCGCTCTCCACCAGCTCCTTGGACTTTGAAAGTATGATATCCAGCACCTCACGGTAATCCAGGGTGCTGGAGACCAGGCGGGAGATCTCGAAGAGGGTCTGGAACTCCGAGCCCACCCGCTGGTAGTGCTGGTTGAGCAGGGAGTAGAAGTAGATCATGGCCATCTGGTTCGAGAAGACCTGCAAGGTCAGTTTCCGGGTCTCCAGGTCCTCGATGGGGGCCTTCTTCCCGAATAGCCCGGCCCCTACGTAATCGCCGCGGAAGCGCAGCGGAAGGCAGACCAGGGAATGGAATCCCAGATCGTTGCTGGCCTGGCAGCAGTCCGCGGTCAGCGCGGAGCACGTGCAGCTCTCTCCCTTGGCCATCTTCACCGCCAGGGAGCAGTCGCCCACCTCCGTCTCGAATAATTCGCGGGCCTGCTTGAAATCGATCCCCGAACAGAAGAGCTGCGGCCTCCCGTCCCAGCCCAGCAGCCGCATGACCGCGAAGTCCAGGCCTTCCCGGCGCAGAAGGTTGTCCAGCTCGCTCTGCAGCACCTCGTTGGGGTTACCCTCGGATATCAGGTCGGTAGACGACTCGGCCAGGAACATCAACGCCTCGTTCCCTTGGCCAAGGTGACCGCGCAGCATGGGCGGGTCGGCCACCGCCAGCACCAGGTCCTTGCCGTCCCGCAGGAAGGGATGCAAGGACCAGGTGAGCTTGACCGGCCGGCCCAGAACTTTCATGGACAGGGTGACGAAGGAGGGGAGGTCCGGTTGCACGAGCGCCTTGGCCACCTTCCTGGCCTCCTCTCCCTCGCCGTGAAGGACGAAGGAAAGGTCCTTGGACTCCAGAACGTCCCGGTCCACCTCCAGGAACCTTTGGAAGGGGGAGTTGGTGCTGATGATCTCCCCATCCCGGGAGTACACCATCACCAGGAGGTCATGGTCCTGGAGGACGTCCAGGACCATGTCCAGGGTAAGCTCGCGCTTGTCGTCGTCCATCAGGAAGCCGATCAAGCTGACCCCGACGATCTCCTCTCGTTCCTTGACGGGGGTGATGGAGGCCATGAAGCTCGCCTGGCCCAGCTCCATCGTCAGACGCTCCCGGCTGCTCCTCCCGCGCAGGCATTCCTGCAGGGCCGTCTCCATGGCCGGGGCGGTGCCGTTCTGCAGGAGCGAGACCAGGGTGGTGCCCAAAAGGCGCGATTCGTCCGTGGCCAGTAGCGACTCGACCGTGCGGTTGTAGTACTTCAATCGGCCGTTGAGGTCCAGCGTGCAGATGATGGTCCGGCCTATACGATCTCCCAAGGCTCCCTTGCCCTCTCCCGAGCTCATGCTGAACTATGCACCCCTCTTCCTTCCAGTACCCTATCGATTGTTACGTTATGAATTCTTGCTTCTGAACACGTTCCGAGCAGAAGGACGTTGGTCGTAGGGATTGTTCGTTGTTCGTAATGTCGGATAAGAATATTTTTCCGAGGATTGAGTCTCCCAGCGCCCCTATAATTTGGTATCGGGTAAAATATCCAGTCATCGAGATACATAATATTTTGAAACGAATACATATCCATCGTCGCAATGCCAATATGAATCGTAATCCTTTTATAGTGCACCATAATTCCTTCGCTCAGAGAGGACCCGTGCAAGGGACCCCCCACTATTCTCCTCCTAAAGAATAGTAACATTCCACCTTGCATCCCTTGGCGGGCCTCTTTTTCTCTCCTCCCTTTTATCTATAGATCGCGTTCACGGTTCATGAACTCCCCCATGCGACTGGGAGCCATGGCCACCCTCCACGACCACCAGACGATATCGGCCCTGAAGGTGGACTTCCTGGAACTGCTGGTGCTTCCGGGGGATGACATGTCGAAGGTGAAGGGCTTCTGCGACGGCTTTGACGGGGAGCTCATACTGCATGCTCCGGAGGAGCTCCCGGACGGAAGGCTGCTGGACCTGAGCTCCCTTGACCCATCCTGGAGGGAGGCGAGCGTTCGCCGGGTGCGGGAGATCACCAAGGCCGGGGAGGCCACCGCCCGGCCGGTGGTCATCCATCCCGGCGGCGTTGCCGAAGGAGCGGTCGATGATATCGGCGAAATGATCGCCAGCCTGAGGCGGTCCCTCGACGCGCTCCCTGATTATACCTGGCTGGAGAACATGCCTTTGCACTACCATCACCGCGGCCGTACGCTGCGCTCGAACCTCATGAGGACCCCGGCAGAGATGAAGATGGTGGAGGACATGGTGGCCGGCTTCACGGTGGACGTCTCGCACGCCTATCTCGGGGTGGTGGAGGACGGCAACGCCAACGTTCTGGCGATGTTCCGCGAGCTGGGGGAGGCCGTGCGCCACGTGCACCTTTCCGATGCCAGACGACCGGACGTGGAGGGGGTCATGATCGGTGAGGGGGAGATCGAGATGTCCTTCCTTCCCTACCTGAGGGGATTGCCGGTGCTGTTGGAGATTTGGGATGGGCATCTGAACGGCGGGGCGGGGTTCAGGGAAGCGTTGAGGCGCATGCGAGGGCAGTAGGCCAGCGTAGCGAAGCTTCGCCAGAATACCGATAACTACAAAAACTGCTACCGAGATAATAGGCGCCACCAGGGTGCTTGGATTGGACGATGGAGATTTCACCAAGGCTCGCTCGATGCTTTTTCCGAGGCAGGTTCTGGCGGGTCATGACGTCATAGGTACGGTGCCTGATTCCTGTAAGGACTTCGGGCTTAGCGGCACCGCCCTCATCGTCACCGGCGACAAGACCATGAAGGTGGCCGGTAACGCCGTACGGGACGGGCTCCTCGCCAACGGCTACGAGGTTCAGATCGTGAACGTCGGGGAGGCCACCAACGAGAACCTGGACAAGGTCATGAAGGCCGCGCACGAGTGCAAGGCCGATTTCCTGCTGGGCGTCGGCGGCGGTTCCAAGATCGACCTGGCCAAGATGGCCGCCACCAACCTATCCAAGGAGTTCCTTTCCATTCCCACTTCCGCCTCCCATGACGGGATCGCTTCCGGGAGAGCGAGCATCCGTTCCGGTACCGGACCGATCTCGCACGAGGCAAGAGTTCCATTGGCCGTGATCGCCGACACCGGGATCATCGCCAAATCACCATACCGCTTGTTGGCCGCGGGGTGCGCTGATGTCATAAGCAACGCCACCGCCCTGATGGACTGGGAGTTCGCCCGTAGGCTGCGCTACGAGGAGTTCTCCCGTTCGGCGTACGCGCTGGCCAGTTATACGGCGCAGACAATCATTGAGAACGCTGACCTTATCCGGCCCAACCTGGAGGAGAGCGTGTGGATCGCCATCCGCCCGATCATCATCTCCGGGATATCCATGAGCGTGGCCGGGTCGTCACGACCCACGTCGGGCAGCGAGCATATGTTCTCGCACGCCCTGGACCTCATAGCGCCCGGCAAGGCGCTGCACGGGGAGCAGTGCGGGGTCGGCTGCATAATGATGATGTACCTTCACGGAGGCGACTGGATGCGCATCCGGGAGGCATTGACGAAGATAGGCGCCCCCACTTCGGCCAAGGAGCTGGGGGTCAGCAAGGAGCAGGTGATCGAGGCCCTGGTGACCGCGCACCAGATCCGCAAGGACCGTTTCACGATATTGGGCATGGGGCTCACCAAGGAAGCGGCCGAGCGGATAGCCACCATCACCCGCGTAATCTAGTCGGGGAGGTTTGTCTGATGATCACAGTAATCGGTGAGAGGCAGGCCAAGGTAGATGGTCACTTCATCTACCTGGGTCCGCTGACGGAGTGCAAGGAGTGCAAGCTCAAGGGTGTATGCTTCAATCTGGACGCCGGGGCGCTGTACCGCATCGTGGAGGTTCGTGATGTCAAGCACGAATGCAGAGTGCACGAGGACGGCGTTCGGGTCATCAAGGTGGAGAAGGAGAAGATGGAAGGGGTGGTGAACAAGAAGGGAGCCCTGGAAGGCACGACCATCACCTACGAGGTGATCAAGTGCGACAACCTGGGCTGCCAGAGCTACCGCCTGTGCCATCCCCTTGGCATCGATAAAGGCCACAAGGCCCGGATATCCAAGATCGTTGGCGACATCGAGTGCTCCGAGGGCAAGAAGCTGGTGCGGGTGGTCCTAGAGTAGAGAATCTGTGGCATGCGATAATATTAATGCATGACCGGGCTAGTTCATTCCGGAGATGGGGATGCGCATCGGATGGGATGAGAGAACGCTGTTCCACTCGTACGTATTGGCAGTGGCCGTGCTTTTCGTGCTGTACATCATACCGGTGATACTGCTGGACTTCCTGAGCCTGGAGGTCAACGTGACCGGTGCCTTGGCTGACCTGGCCGGAGCGGCGTACCATTACTTCTTCCTGATCGGGGTGCCCTTGGTCTCCTTGTTCCTGGGGGCAATGTCCATGGGCGTGCTGGGATGGCGTTCCGCCCCGGAGGGACCGAAGGAGCTGCCCCATTACATGGGGTACCTGATGTTGTTCGTGACCTTGTTATCGATAATCATCTGGATAATCGATATGTCGGTGTATTAGAACGGATGGCGAGGTCAGAACCTCTCCCCGGTCATCCGCTCGTACATGTCTATGTAGAGCCTGCTGACCCTGTCCCGGACCTCGTCAGGCAGGGCGGGGATGTCCGGCTCCGGCCGGTGCTCCTTCCTGGCCTTGTACAAAGCCTCGTGGTAGCCGGTCTCACGGTAATGCTGGCGGACCATCTCCTTCGACAGTTCGACGCAGTTGCCCTTTTGGTACTCGGCAAAATCCCACCATCTGTCCTCGTCCAAGGTGCCGAAGGTGTCCACGATCATCAGCTTGCGGTTCTCATCGTAAGCGAACTCCTTCTTCCCGTCCACATGGATCAGCCCAGCCTTATTGGCGCGTTCGGCGATGAGCGCGTCAATCCTGGCGATGGTGTCGAAGACCTCCTGGTATTCCCTGTCGGTTAGGCCGGAAATGCGTTTGGCCTCCTCGTCCGTGAGGTTGCGATCGGTCTCCTCCAGTTTCGTCGTCGCCTCGAAGAACGGCCTAGGGAGCTTCTCGCCATACTTCAACTGGTGCCCTTTTGGGAATCCTAACTGATCGACGGTTATCTTTCCCTCCTTGACCCGGTCGTTGAGCGAACCGGCGTTGTAGTGGCGGCAGATGAACTCCAGGGGGATCAGGTAGTTCGTCGTCTTGTTGTTCAGTTTGGAGTAATCGGGAATGACGTTCACGCGCTTCACCAGCATGCGGTCCTTCCCGGTGAGCTTGATGAAGTCCGAGCGTATGCCGTGCTCCTCCAGCAGCTTGAACCAGTAGGCGGACGTCCGACACAGGACCTCGCCCTTGTGCGGAATCTCCGTGGGGATTATCTTGTCGAACACGGAGATGTTGTTGGTGAAGTGGAACTCGAACGTGCTGTCGTCGACCTCGAAGACCTTCTTGACCTTGCCGACCCGGTAGAGCTTCATCGCTAAGGTGATAGCGAAACGTCGAATAAAGCTTGCTCAGAACTCGGAGCCCACGTGCACTTCCAGGCCCTTGTTGGTTATCGAGTACGGAGTGATCTTGCGGGAGTGCTCGGTCCTCCTCATCTTGATTATTCGTAACGAAAGCATGAGCTCGTTGCGGGACTGCATCTCCAGGTAACGAAGCGAGATCACCCCGTCGGCCACGTACTCGATCAGGCCGTCCCGGGAAGCGAAGGGGTTGTCGTCCTTGACCTCGGCGGTCATGATCAGCGTGGCCCCGGTCCTTTTTATCATCTGGGACAGGTTGAAGAGGTTGGTCCGGCGATCATGATCGGTGTCGAACAGCAAGTTCAGCAGTGAGACGGAATCGACGACGATCCGGGACGCTCCGAACTTCTTTATGAACTCGGGCAGCTCGCTCTTGATGCGCTGAATCGTTACCTTAGCGTCGGTAGGTTCCAGCTTGACGATCTCCAGCTGCTTCTCGTTCAGCTTGGAGCGCAGGTCCCAGCCGTGCGCCTCGGCGTCGGCGAGTATCGATTCCCTGTCCTCCTCCAAGGAGATATACACGCCCTTCTCGCCCTCCGCCAGCCCCTGGTTGAGGAACTGCAGCCCGAAGGTGGTCTTCCCGGTACCGAAGGAACCCATGACCACCACCGTGGAGCCTTTGGGTATGCCACCGAACAGCATCTCGTCCAGCCCATCCAACCCCGTCTTGACCTTCTCCATTCCCATCACCCTATCCTTTCCGTATCGATCACCACAAGCCCGTGCTGCGCCGTGACTATGGTGGCGAACCGGGCTATCCTCTGCTGGTCCAGGTGCGGCAGTATGCTCATGAACTTCTCCACGTACATGTAGCGCTGGCGGCGGGACGATTGAGCGAACTTGCTCCACTCGAAGACCAGCGCCCCGTCCACCGAGTCCATGATCAGCTTCTCCTTCCTGGCATCGACGATGTCCTTGGTGAGTATCAGGTAGATAACACCTTTCCAGCGCTTGGCCATGCGCTGCATTCCCCGCATGACCGCCACCAGGTCCATCTCCTCGATCTGGTTGTTGACGACCAGGTCCGTAAGCGAATCGATGATCACCATGCTATCATGTGCGTTAGCGTCCAGGTAGTCCACCAGCGCCTCTAGCGTGTTCTGCTCCCCTTCGTCCGAGAAGAGACCGGCGGAGGCCTCCCCGGTCCAGCTTCTGGGAACCAGCGTGTTCCGGAAGTACTGCTTGGAGAAGTCCTTGAACTGGACGTTCCTCTCGAACGCCCCGTAGAAATCCTGATTGAAGGAGGTCTTGATCTCCTGGAGTATGTCCTCCTGCGATCTCGCGAACGTAACATAGCAGATCTTCTTGGGCATGATCCTCTGGCCCACGCGATGACCGAGGTAATAGTCGGAAACGGTGGGGTTCTCCTTGACCAGGGATATCTTGGATGCGGAGGTCAGCGCGTACTCCTGCTGGCCCGCGCCCAGGTCGCCCATCAGCAGGATGACCGAACCCTGCGGTATACCGCCCTTGATAATGCTGTCAAAATCGGAGACACCGCTTGGTATCCGTTTCACCGTGCCATCCATTCCCGCACCTGACTGGGCATTTATAGGGATATCAGCTTATAATTGTATGGTGGCCCCTGTGGCGGGTGGAGCTAGAACCAAGAAATTTCAATCGGTCTCGACCCAGGCCTTGACCTTGCATGAACCGTCGAAATGCGAGTAGATCAGCAGCCGGTGCAATTGGTCATAACCCTCGTACACAGCGATACCGCCGACCAGGCCGAGCGTGCCCTCCAGGGCGTTGCCTTCATCGCTCATCGCCAGGGGCTTCCAGGAACTCCTTGCCGCATCGTAGTAGAAGACGCTGACGTCCTCCGGCGATATGTTCGGCCAGGTGAGGGAGAACTTGACCACCACCCCGGTCTCGCTGCGCAGGCCGATCACGCGCACGCCCATGTCGTAGGCCTGACCGGTCATCCAGGGTTCCGAGACGTCCAGATGTTCCTGCTCGCCGCCCAGCCCGTCGGTGGCGATCGGCACGATGGTGGCGGTGGCCGCCGGCCCCTCTTCCTCGGGCATCATGCGGTCATGCAGGGCGCCGGCCGCCAGGTAGGCGGTGGAGACGACCACTGCGGTGATCGCTATCGCCAATATTGCCGGCCATATCGTCCTTTGACCCAAATCCACACCGGGAACGAAATCGTTCTTGGTCCGATATAATTGATTGCCTCGCGCTCAAGGAACGAAATCCAAGACCAGGCGCAGCGCCTGCTCGGTGGCCTGGGCCTTGATGCTCCGGCGGTCCCCATCGAAGAGGTAGCGGAAGACCGCCTGCTCCTTCTTCATGGCCATACCTATGAAGACCAGGCCGACCGGCTTCTGCGGGGTGGCCCCGCCCGGTCCGGCTATTCCGGTGACCGAGATCCCGACATCCGCGCCGAAGGTCCTGGCGACCCCGGAGGCCATCTCCCTGGCGCATTCCTCGCTCACCGCCCCGTGCGCCTTCAGCGTCTCCTGCGAGACGCCCAGGAACTTGACCTTTGAATCGTTGCTATAAACCACGATGCCGCCCTTGAAATGCTCCGAGGAGCCTGGCACATCGGTCAGGCGGTCGCAGATGCGCCCGCCGGTGCACGATTCCGCCACGGCCAGGGTCAGTCCGGCCTTGCCCAGCTTCCCGAGGACGTCAGTCTCCAGCATCGGGCCCACCCTGGGACACCAGGTCCCTGAGGCGTTTCACCCCGTCGATGGAGTCGATCACATCGGCCACGGCGCGGGGAACGAACTGGCGCCAGTCGTCCCCTTCCACCATGCGCTTGCGGATCTCCGTTCCGGAGTACTGGGCGCGGTTGAACATGGGGGACGCGGAGACCTCGTAGCCCGCCTCCGAGAACAGGCGCTTGGTCAGCGGATTGTTGGTGTAGACCCGCTCGAACGGGGGCACCATGGAGCGCACATGGGAGACCCACACCCCGTACTGATTGATGTCCACGATGGGCACCAGGAAGAAGTCCTTGATGCCGTCCTCCCGCAGGGCGCGGGATATCATGAGATGACGTTCGCCGGCGGTGAACGGATTGTCGAACGTATGCGATATCTGCGCGCTGCCGATGCCGATGATGAGCTCGTCGCACTCCTTGGCTATCTTCCTTACCACCTCCAGGTGACCGAGGTGGAAGGGCTGGAAACGTCCGATGAGAAGGCAGTCCACGCGATTTACGTCGCTCATAACCTCACGTCAATCCGGTTCTGCCGATAAAACCCTTGCCATGGAAAAATGGGAAGAAATTAAGAGGTTTACTGGGTGACCGGTTTCGCTGCCGGCTTCAGGGGGGCACTGACCAGGGCGGCCAGCTTTTGCAGCAGGCCGTCCTTCTTGCTCCCGCTCACCAGGGCATGCGAAAGCACCTCGCCCATGTTGGTCACCGGCACGATCTCGATCTTGCCGATGTAGCGCTCCTCGAGCACCACGTCGAACTGGTTGGACTTGGGTATCAGGACCTTCTTGAGCCCCGACTCCGCGGCCGCCTCGATCTTGGCAGTGACGCCTCCGACCGGAAGCACCTGGCCCCTGACGCTCAGCGACCCGGTCATGGCCACGGTCTGATCGACCGGCACGTCCTCCAGGGCGGAGATGACCGCCGTGGCGATGGAGATGGAGGCGGAATCGCCCTCCACTCCGTCGTAGGTCCCCACGAACTGCACGTGCACATCGTGGTTGCTGATGTCCTCGCCGGTGTACTTCTTGATGATCGCGGAGACGTTCTGCACCGCCTCCTTGGCGATCTCCCCAAGCTTCCCGGTGGCGATGATCTGCCCGCCGTTCTTGGTCTGGGCCGGCGTAACCTCAGCTACGATCGGCAGAACGATACCGGACAGCTCGGACATGCTGCTGGAGGAGTTCATGGCCGCCAGGCCGTTGACCACGCCGACCGCTCCGCCCTCGGTGTTGAAGGTCGGGTAGAGCTTGTGCGCTTGTATGTAACGGTCCACGATCTGCTGTTCCAGCGAGCGCGCCACCTTCTTTGCTTTTATCACATGCTCCTGGGTGACGATCGGTGCGGATTCCTCGCGGGCCATGTCGCCGGCCACACGGATAAGGCCGCCGAGCTCCCTCAGACGCAGCGTGAGCTGCCCGCGCCTTCCGGCGCGCCTCTGGGCCTCCTTGACGATCTCCATGACCGCCCGCTTCTCGAAGTGGGGGATCTTCTTGTCCTTGGCGACCTCCTGAGCTACGAACCGTACGAGCTTGGTGCGGTTATCCTCGGTGTCGTCCATGGTGGAGCGCATGTACACCTCGTAACCGTAGCCGCGGACGCGGGAACGGAGGGCGGGGTGCATCCCCTGGATGGCGTCCATGTTGCCTGCGCAGACCAGTATGAAGTCGCAGGGCACCGCCTCGGACTTGACCATGGCCCCGGAGCTTCTCTCCGATTGCCCGGTTATGCTGAACTTGCCCTCCTGGAGAGCGGTCAGCAGGGACTGCTGGGACTCCATCCTCAGCATGTTGATCTCGTCCACGAACAGCACGCCCTTGGACGCCTTATGGATGGCGCCGACCTCCAGCCTCTCGTGGGCCGGGGTCTCCAATCCTCCGGACTGGAACGGGTCGTGCTTGACATCGCCCAGCAGAGCCCCGGCGTGGGCGCCGGTGGCGTCGATGAACGGTATGGTCGCCCCTTCCTCGTGGGTGATCAGCAGCTTGGGGATCATGTAGTTCTCCTGGCGCTGACCTACGTATCGGGTAGCGAAGAATATCATGGCCGCGGCCATTATTCCGAACAGCAGGATCATGGGGTCCCTGGCGTTCCAGTAAAGTATGACCGTCAGGACCATCACCATCATGACGATGGCGGTGATCATGGAGGACTTCTGGGACTTGCGGGCCATGGCCTCCTTCTTCTGGGCGGAGACGATCTCCTTGCCCTTTCCGGCCGGAACGGTACGAATGCGCGGCTCGTTGGGATCGTCCGGGTTGTGGTAGGCGATCACGTCCTGCAGCTCGTCCTTGGGGAGGTACTCGGTCATGGACTTGGCCAGCATCGATTTGCCTGTGCCCGGCTCGCCGATGAGCATGACATGGCGCTTCTGCTCGGCCGCCTTCTTGACGACCTCCACCGCGGAGTCCTGACCGATGACCTGGTCGGAAAGCTTCTCCGGGATCTTGATGTCGGCGGTGGTCGTGAACGACTGGGTCTCTATCCAGGTCTCCACGTCCGGAACGTTCACCGCCTTATCCTTGACTTCCTCTTCCATGCTTCACCTTGTCTCAAAACCAACCCATGCAAGCGCTGCTATATAAACCAATTCCTTTCATTCAGCGGGACTATTGATATGCCAGCCATTGGACTTTCCCGATAATGACTAGGTCTTCCCCGAGCTTAAAACGTTCCCTCCCTCCGCTCAGGACCGCATAGCCCCTGGCTTCCAGGAAGCGACAAGAAAGGTCTAGGACCATCACACCCTTGTCGACCGTACCTGACCGTAACCCAGGCAGGCTTGGCACAACGACTATTTATCATTTGGATGATTATGACAACTAGCGAAGCAGGGTGCATCGATTTGAACGTGGTCGTTTATGTGGGAATGAGCGCTGACCTGATCCATCCGGGCCATCTCAACATACTGAAAAGAGCTTCGGAACTGGGGGAGGTGACCGTGGGCCTGCTCACGGACGAGGCGATAGCCAGCTACAAACGCCTCCCTTTCATGAACTATGAACAGCGGAAGACGGTGATCGAGAGCATCAAGGGCGTCTCCAACGTCGTCCCCCAGGAGACCCTCGACTACACTCCGAACCTTCGCAAATATAGGCCGCGGTACGTGGTGCATGGGGACGACTGGAAGGAGGGGGTGCAGAAGAAGGTCCGTCAGGACGTGATCGACACGCTCCACGAATGGGGAGGGGAGCTGGTGGAGGTCCCCTACACTCAAGGCATATCATCCACCAAGCTCAACCAGGCGCTGAAGGAGATCGGGACCACCCCGGACATCCGGCGCAACAAGCTGCGCCGGCTGCTGAACGCCAAACCCCTGGTCAGGTTCATCGAGGTGCACAGCGGGCTGACCGGCCTCATCGTGGAGAACATCTCCCTGAAGACCGAACGCGGCCGGGAGGAGTTCGATGGCATGTGGGCCAGCAGTCTGACCGAGAGCACGGCCCAGGGCAAGCCGGACATCGAGGCGGTGGACGTGACCTCCAGGATGAACAGCCTGAACACCATCCTCGAGGTCACCACCAAGCCCATCATCTACGACGCGGACACTGGCGGGATAGCGGAGCATTTCCAGTTCACCGTGCGAACCTTGGAGAGGCTGGGGGTGTCCGCGGCGATAATCGAGGACAAGACCGGCCTGAAGAAGAACTCGCTGTTCGGGACCGATGTCTGCCAGACCCAGGACGGCATCGAGAGCTTCTGCCGGAAGATCCATGCCGGGAAGACCGCGCAGGTCACCGAGGAGTTCATGATCATCGCCCGCATCGAGAGCCTCATCCTCGGATGCGGAATGAAGGACGCCCTGGACCGGGCGGCGGCGTACATAGAGGCGGGGGCGGACGGTATAATGATCCACAGCCGGGCCAAGGACCCGGACGAGGTGTTCGAGTTCTGCCGCGAGTACCGCAAGCTGCCGAAGACCGTGCCGCTGGTGGTGGTCCCCACGACATACTCGAAGGTCACCGAGGAGGAGCTGGTCCGGAACGGGGTGAACGTGGTCATCTACGCCAACCACCTGATCAGGGCGGCCTACCCGGCCATGGTGGAGACCGCCGAATGCATCCTGAGGAACCACCGGGCCTTCGAGGCCGAGGAGCGGATCATGCCCATCAAGGATATCCTGGAGCTCATCCCCGGGGGCAAGTGATGATCTCCCCGGAGGACCTCTTCCAAGCCTTGAAGGTCAACGGCATAAGGCGGTTCGCCGGCGTGCCCGATTCTTTGCTCAAGGAGCTTTGCGCTTTCATCACCGATAACGTGCCCGAGGACGCCCATGTGATAACCGCCAACGAAGGGAACGCCATCGCCCTGGCCTCCGGTTGGTACCTGGGAACGGGCGAACCGGCCCTGGTGTACATGCAGAACTCGGGCATAGGCAACGCCGTCAATCCCCTAGCTTCCCTGAGCGACCCGGAGGTCTATGGCATCCCCATGCTCCTGGTCATCGGCTGGAGAGGGGAACCGGGAAGGAAGGACGAGCCGCAGCACGTCAAGCAGGGACGGGTCACCTTGGCCCTCCTGGACTCGTTGGAGATACCATACCGGACCCTGGGGCCGGAGGACGATGTCACGGAGACGGTCAACTCCATCTGCTCCGAGATGCGGGAGAGGGGAGGACCGGCGGCCATCGTGGTCCGCGAAGGTACCTTCTCCGCTTACAAGCTCAGGAAGAAGAAGGGGACGGACTTCCAGATGGACCGGGAGGCGGCCATCGTCACGGTGGTCGGCTGCCTGCTCCCGACGGATGTGGTGGTTTCCACCACCGGCAAGGCCTCCCGGGAGCTGTACGAGTGCCGCGCCCGCTCCGGGAAATGCTCGGAGAGCGACTTCCTGACCGTGGGATCGATGGGGCACGCCTCCTCCATAGCCCTGGGGCTGGCGGCCACCAGGCCGGAGAGGAGGGTGCTGTGCTTCGACGGGGACGGGGCGTTCATAATGCACATGGGAGCCCTGGCGATAATAGGCCGCCAGGCGCCGCCGAACCTGGTGCACCTGGTCTTCAACAACGGTTCCCACGATTCCGTGGGGGGGCAGCCCACCGTGGGCCTGGAGATCGATATGGTGGGGATCGCCAAGGCCTGCGGTTATCGTCTCGCCCTCTCCGTCTCCACGGCCGAGGAACTGGAGAGCGCCATGAGGTCATTGCCAAAGGGCGATGGACCGGTGTTCCTGGAGGTCAAGGTCAACGGAGGAGCCCGACCGGACCTGGGACGGCCCAAGACCAGCCCCAAGGAGAACCGCGACCAGCTGATGGCCAACCTGCGGAAGGTGGTTTGACATGGACCCTGAATGGACGTTCCACAGCCCGGTGCGGATAAGGTTCCAGGACCAGGTCCTGGACGGTTTGGGCGAAATCGTACCATATGACCGGGTGGCCTTGATCACCACTCCTGGATTCGTGAAGCGGGGTGCGGCGGAAGGCGTGAAGCGTTCATTGGGCGACCGGCTGGTGAGCGTCCTGGACCTGGTCGAACCGAACCCGGACCTCGACGTTCTGGACGCTGACCGCGATCTGTTTATTACGGGAGAACCCCAGGCCCTCATCGCCCTGGGCGGGGGGAGCGCCATCGACACCGCCAAGGCCGCGTCGCGCCTGATCTCCGGCGAGGTTTCGCTATCCAGCCAGTTGCGCGAAGGCCGTCCGTACCAAGGCAAGCGCCAAGTTCCGATCATCGCCGTTCCCACCACCTCCGGAACAGGCTCGGAGGTGACCCCGTTCGCCACCATCTGGGACCGGGCGTCGCGGAAGAAATACTCCATCGACGGTCCGGACCTGTTGCCGGAGATGGCGTTGCTGGACCCCCTGCTCACCCTGGGACTTCCCAAGGAGCTCACCGTGTCCACTGGACTGGATGCCATCTCCCATGCCCTGGAGTCGGCCTGGAACCGCCGGGCCGGGCCGATAAGCATGGCCCTGGCCGTGGGCTCCCTGCGCCTTTCCTTGGAGAGCCTTCCCCGGCTGGCCCGGGACCTAGGGAACGTGCAGGCCCGCCGCTCGATGATGGCCGCCAGCACCATGGCCGGCCTGGCCATAGCCCAGACCCGGACGGCGCTGGCGCATTCCATCTCCTATCCTATAACGGCCGAGCTGGATGTCCCCCACGGCCTGGCCTGCGGTTTCGCCCTGCCCGAGGTGCTGGAGTTCAATTACGACGGAGAGGGAGGGCGCCTTTCTTCCCTGGCCAAGGACCTGGGGTATGGATCGGTACAGGGATTGAAGGAAGCTTTGGGATCGCTGCTGGAGGTCACCGGGGCCGACCGGATGATGCTGGAAATGGTCGGCGACCCCCAGGAGGTCCTGAGACGGAAGGCCGGGATGATCGGTTCCTCCCGGGCCACGAACAACCTGCGCCAGGCGGACGCCGCGGACGTGGAGGGAATACTTACCAATTGGACAAGAAGGGTCGGCAAGGGCTGAGCCGGCCGCAGCGCTTTTTTCGAAAATTCCCGGCGAATGTAATTTATCCAGAAAAGCGCATACCGTGGCCAGTGCCCGCATGGCCGTCAAGCTGGAAAGACTTTTGAACAACATGGTCGTCCGGACCGCCTCCCAGTTCAGCCTCTACATCCTGGACCACTTCTGGAAGAAAGAGGACAAGCTGGTCGTCTTCACCGGTCTGGACGGGAAGTGGTACACGGACAACAGCCGATACCTCTTCGAGCACTGCCTGCGCAACAATCCGAACGATCTGAAGTTCGTCTGGGTGACCAGGAACCAGGACCTCATCGACCGGATGGAGAGGGACCCGGACATGGCCGGGAGGTTCCTGCATCAGTATTCGCCCCTGGGGATCATGACCCTGCTCCGGGCCAAGGTCGTGGTGCACGCCTTCCTGACCTACGACCTGCCGATAATATTCTCCCGGCGGACCACCACCCTGCAGCTGTGGCACGGCATACCCATCAAGGCCATCGGGATAAGGGAGAACAAGCGCTCCCCGATAAACAACCGCTTCAAGAGGCTGCAGATGGACGTGCAGCACACCTACTGGATGGCCATTTCGGAGACCGACAAGCGTACCACCATGCTGTGCACCGGGCTTCCCGAGGACCGAGTGCTGGTCACCGGCTATCCCAGGAACGACCGGCTGGTACGGGATGACCGGAAAACGTCCGGACCGCCAGATAAGTTGGCGAGCAAGGTCATCCTGTACGCCCCGACCTGGAGGCCGGAGAAGGCCGCCAGCATGTTCCCCTTCCCGGACATGGACATGGAGGAGCTGGAACGGCTGCTGGAGGAGTTCGACGCCTGCCTGCTCCTGCGCGGACACTACCGGGACGACCTGGCGGTGCGCGAGGGGAACGCCGGGAAGCTGGGTAAAAAGGGAAGGATCATGATGGCCAACCGCGACCTGGTGGAGGACGTGCAGGAGCTGCTGCCCCAGGTGGACGTGCTGGTGAGCGACTACTCGGGGATATGGGTGGACTACCTGCTGCTCGACCGGCCGATGATATTCGTGCCCTACGACCTGGAGGAGTACGCGAAGAGCCCCGGGCTGATGTATGACTTCAACGAAGTGACCCCGGGGCCCAAGGTCAGCGATTTTCATGGGTTCATGGCCGCTCTGCGGGAGTGCCTGCGCTCCCCGGCCCGGTACCAGGAGGAGAGACGTCAGACCCGGAAAATGTTCCACGCCTACGAGGACGGGCGGGCTGGCGAGCGCATCTACGAGATAATCTCGAAGCACGCCTGAGGCCGGGGACGGTGAAAATGTAATAACCCTCTAGGCCATCCCCTACCGCCCATGTCCGACTGGAAGAGCATGCTGCCGCCGAAGGTGCTGGATATATTGGCGGAGGATGGCATCACCTCGCTTTATCCTCCGCAGGAGAGGGCGGTGCCGCTGGTCCTGCAGGGCAAGAACTTAGTTCTCGCGGTACCGACCGCCTCCGGCAAGTCGCTGGTCGCCTACCTGGCCGCGGTGAAGAGGGTGCTTCACGACCGCGGGAAAGTGCTGTACATCGTTCCCCTGAGGGCCTTGGCCTCGGAGAAACTGGAGGACCTGCAGCGCTTCGAGCAGCTGGGCATCCGGGTGGGGATGTCCATCGGCGATTACGATGACTCCGACCGCCATATCGACGAGCTGGACATCCTGGTGGCCACGTCCGAGAAGGCCGATGCGATAATGAGACATCGTTCGGAATGGGTGCGCTCCATGTCCCTGGTGGTCGCTGACGAGGTACATCTGATGAACGACCCCGGGCGCGGTCCGACCCTGGAGATCACCCTGACCAAGCTGAGGATGCTCAATCCCAAGGTCCAGGTGATAGCGCTTTCGGCCACGGTAGGCAACAGCAAGGAGATGGCCGATTGGCTTGGAGCGGAACACATAGCCATGAGCTGGAGGCCGGTGAAGCTGAAGGAAGGGGTGTACCTGGAGGACACCATCAACTTCACCGACAACTCCAGGAGGAAGGTGAAGCAGCTGGACGATCCCGTCTGGTCCCTGGTCAAGGACACCATCGACGAGGGAGGGCAGGCGCTGGTGTTCGTGAACACCCGCAAGTCCACGGAGACCCTGGCGGTGCGCTTCTCCAGGCTGGTCAAGGGGAAACCGGACGAAGCGTTCGTCAAGGAGCTCCAGGAGGGGTTCCAGGACGAGCACACCTCCATCGGGTTATCGCTCAAGGACTGCCTGCGGCACGGCATGGCCTTTCATAACGCCGCCTTGAGCAACGAGCATCGGCGTCTGGTGGAGAGCTCGTTCAAAGCTGGAAGGATAAAATGCATCGTGGCCACGCCCACCTTGGCCGCGGGCATAAACCTCCCGGCCAGACGAGTGATCGTCAGAGACGTCAACCGCTTCGACGACGGCGGCTATGTGCCGCTCCCGGTCATGGAGGTCAAGCAGATGTGCGGCCGTGCCGGCCGCCCGCGGTACGACCCCTACGGGGAGGCGGTGCTTCTGGCCAAGACGGTCGACCAGAGCCACATGCTGTTCGAGAACTATCTTTTGGGAGAGCCGGAGGATGTCGAGTCGAAGGTGGGCAACGAGCACGTGCTGAGGGCGCACGTGCTTGCGCTCATCGCCACCGATACCGCGAACACCAGGGCGGCCATCCTGGATTTCTTGCGACGGACGTTCTACGCGCATCAGAAGGGCGAGCAGGGCATGGAGGAGGCGGTGGACAACATCGTGCGATTCCTCTGGGAGGAGGGGATGGTCCGCTGCCCGGGAACGGAGATGTTGGCGCTCGAGCCGGAGGCCGACCTCAAAGGCACCTTCTTCGGGAAACGGGTCTCGGACCTGTACATCGACCCGATGTCCGCGGTGAAGCTCAGGGACGGATTGCTGGCATATGTACCAGGCGAAAAGACCCTGGGATTCCTGCATGCCGTCTGCTCCACGCCGGACATGCTGACCCTGTTCCTGAAGCGGGACGATCTCGATAATCTTACGGAAGTGGTCCTGGACCGCAAGGAGGAGATGCTCTTCATGGTCCCGGACATGGAGACGCCCGATTACGAGTACTTCCTGGCCGAGGTGAAGACCGCCCTGGTCCTAGATTCCTGGATCGCCGAGAAGGACGAGGAGGAGATGCACCGGGCCTTCGGCACCGGTCCCGGGGACATCCATAACAAGGTGGAGATCGGGGAATGGTTGCTGTACTCCATGCGCGAGCTGTCCAACATCTTCAACAAGGACTGTTACCCGATCCTTACGAAGCTCATGACCCGCATGCGTTACGGTGTCCGTGAGGACCTGCTGGAGCTGGTCGAGCTGAAGGGTGTGGGCCGGGCCCGCGCTAGATCGCTGCACAAGAAGGGCTTCACCAGCTGGGAGAGGCTGAGGGAGGCGGACGTTCATGCCATATCGTCCGTCACCGGCATCGGGGACACCCTGGCCGAGAGGATAAAGAAGCAGGTGGACCCCGGCTTCGTTCCCAGCAAGGGCGCGAAGCCGTGTCAGCCGAAGGAGAGGGCGCCTCAGACCAGGGACGGACCGAAGGAAGAACCTTCGAAGAAGGGCCAGACCAAGCTGCTCGATTTCTAGGCCGAGCTTAAATAATGTAATGGCAAATATATTATGTTTAATAAATTGCCATTACACTAACATTAATATCAGATCCCTCACTTTTTGATCGACAATAGTCTCCATACGATCGATGGATGGAGGTGCAGATCCCTTTGGACAGGGATCCCCTCGAATAGGATGTCCTGGTCGATGCGTTTTTCAGAATACATCGTATGGAAGAACTCCTCCTCACCCGTTGAGAGGGTCAAAAGGTCCCTGACCAGGGAAGATGCTCCGGCCTTCATCGCCGCGGTATCGATCGATTGAGACCTGGAGAGCATGGGCACCAGATTGTTCTGCATATCCCTATCGGTCACACTCTCCACTGCTCCGGTTCCCATGGTTCGAGCGTCTCCATACATCGAGAGATAGAAGAGAGTGAGCTTTCGGAAAAGGAGGCCATCGATCTCCCGGATAGTTCGTAAGATCAGGTTGGCATCGTAGATGTCCCTGGGAGTGCCGCGGACGATCAATGCCCGCATCTTGCCCGCGAAAAGCTCCTCCGACCGGTAAGTCAGTGTTTCCACCGGGTCTAGATCATCGAAGGGGTGCACGAGCCTGCCCTTTACGGTTCCGGCGACAGGCATCCTCTCCAGATAATTGATCTCGAACTTTAAGTGGTCCATACCTCCACCGCAGTTCTTGAAATGGATATCGAACTGTTCCTCCGCATACATGGTCACTGGCGTATCGACCTTGTACCCAAGATCCTTGAAGAGAACGACCAGTGCATCCCTTATCTCCGCCCGGTCCTTCTGCATGATCTCCCGGTCGAGGTTTCCTACATAGTTCAGGTCGATATCTACCGAAAGACGTTTGAAACCGAACACCTGACCCTGAATGGCGGTCCCGCCTTTCAAGGCTAGGCTGTTTGACAGTTCGGGCATGGTTCGAACTCTTTCGAGTATCATCATGAGTCGATAGACCTTCTCCAAGGAATCCGACTTGAACCCTGTGCGTCCAGCCGATCGGGAGAAGTATGTCTTGCCGGGAACTTCAGACAAAACGCACCATCTCCTCGAGGTTGCGAGGCACCAGAACGTTCCATTCCTTCACCAGTCGACCCCCGACCCTCTTGCCTGGGACCAGATAGCAGGGATTGGGTCCGACCTTGGCCCTCAGGGAGATCAAGAGGTCCTCCGGCACCCGGACCCGGTCCTTTAAATGATGAAGTACGAAACCTGCCTTATGGTAAAGCGTTTTCTCCCCATACCGTTCCAGATATTCCAGGATCTTGTCGGGGTCCATCGCCGAGAACGACTCAAAGCTCTTTAGGTACTCCTCCACCCCGCCACACAGGTCTGGTCGGCGGATGCAATCCAAGAAGGTCCTTTCTCGATCGGTGACGTTCAGGGGAACATCGTCCAGGTAATGCACCGTGGTTCCAAACATCTCGGAGGCAGCTACGGGACGGTACAGGATGCCTTGGAACTCGAACCGTCTGGACCTCTTGGTCGACAAATAATACACGGTCGTGTACCGTGAGTTGGCAGCCCCGTGAAGCTCAAGGGCGCTATGGAACGCCAAAGCCCCGGTCCGCTCCATGACCTTGTCGAAAAGGAGGTAGCGATCGAACTCATAATCCGATCCCACGTGTTCTGGCGGAATGGCCCCGTAGATGCCTTCCCGAACCCTGACCAGATTACCTTTGGTGCTCAAACGCCAAAGCGCCATCCTTGCCGTGCTTTCCATGCGCGTGATACCTAGCGCCTCTTCCGAAGTTATGAACTGGCCACGCAGGGCGGTCAGGTAGATGTCCTTCTGACCTCCGCATTCCTTTCCATCCTTTGACCGAGCCCGTTCGACCTTGCTCATGATGGATCATTGCTCCATGAGGAAATATAATTTACTAATTATTGCTGTATATCTACCGTTATGTAGATATGAAGAATATTATATCAAATGGTATCGTATATCGTTTCTAGTCCGCTTGTGAGCTGGACCGAAACGAATACCGTTGTCGCCTCGGAACGTCCGCTTTATGAGACCGAGGGTGAACGACCGCGGTCAATGTGGTCAGAAGTCACAGACAGACCTCAGAAGTCGGTTATGGCCCTGGTGACGTAGAACGTGCCTTCCTTGAAGTAGAAGGAGAAGTAGCTGGAGCTGTGGTCCGTCTCGCGCATCTTGACCACCCGGAGACGCCTCTGCACCTCTATCTCGCCGACCTCCACCATCTTCAGGTGGATGATGCCGTCCGCCAGGAAGTCGGTGTCGCCGGAGCCGTAATACTGGTACTGACCGACCGGCATCTCGGCGATCATGAATGTGGTAACTTCAGTAGAGCGCAGCCACTCGAACAGACGGAATATCTCCTCGCGGGGCTGCTCGAACTTGGCTATCAGCTCCAAGGCACCCAGGGAGTCTATCACCAGGATATCGTAGTTGATGCGCTTCTTGCTCTCCTCGACAGCAAAGCGGAACGTATCGAACCACCCGCCGGACTGCGCCTGCAGGCGTATCTCCCCCAGGTCCAGAACCTCGACGAGACCGTCGGGGTTCCCCGGCATGTGCAGGTACTCCATCTGACGCATTAACGAGGGCTTGTTCTGCTCCAGGGAGATGTAGAGGGCCTTGATGCCCTCCTTCACCGCGTTCTGATGCAGGATGTAGTAGGCCAGAGAGGACTTCATGGTGCCCGCGGCACCGGAAACGAGAATGATGTTACCCTTCGGTATGCCTCCGGACAGATTTTCGTCCAGACCGTTCACGAAGGTCCTGATCCTCGCCCTCTCTCCCCTGTTCATTCCCCCATCCATCTACACACGTATCGGGTCTCCGAGAATTTAATGTTTGGTCAGGCATAATGACGAATAACCTGAACAAGGATAAAATTGAAAAATATCATTCATCACACCTGGTGATTTTTCATTATCATAAAACTACAATCTCAGCATATTTTTTTATTCAAATGTTCATTATAATCCAATCATTGTCTCGTGTCCTGATCTACATAGACGAAAGCGGCAGCCCTTGCAAAGGGGAGCGCTTGTTCTTGGGTTCTGCAGTATGGTGTGCACCGACGAGCAATGACGGAGTCCAAACCACCTTGAGGTACACCATAGATCAGATACGTTCCATGGTAGGTAAATGCAATAAGAAGATCCCCAAAGAGATACACTACTCGGATGGCTTAAGAAGAATGGCGACTGAGATAGTGAACTTGACCTTTCAGAAAGCCTACGAGGACAAGACAATTCGTAGAAATGACCTATTATGGAAAAATCATCCGCTGGCCAACACAACATCTTTTTGCAACCCGCGGATCGAATGGGAGCTGACCAGAGAGGATGATATTTCAAATCGGATGAGAGCTAGGATGATCTCGGAGCTGCTGCAACCTCTGTTCACTTTCAACGGGAAATTCCGATTGGATGTGGACGTGGTTTTAGACTCTGAATGCTGGAAGATCTCCGTGGATCAAGTAGCCGAATCCTTGAAAAGGCTGATCGGTGAAAATAATGTGCATATCAAATTTTTTTGCGAAGATAGTAAGAAGGTTCCTGGATTGCAGCTTGCGGATGTGTTTGCGGGAGTGTCCAGGCATTATAGGTTGGAACGCGATGTGGGGGAGGCGTTCGAGCTCATAAATGGAAAAAGCATCTTCCATGTCGGAAGCAGATAGAAGATCAAGAAATAAAAAACATGAGACCAAAGGGATGGACTCGTTGCCATTCACAGATGGGTCATTGCCCCTCCCACCGTCTCATTAAGAGGTTACAAGGATGTTTACACGATAGACCGTTATTAATCTTTCGAACAGAATCAGTTCCATCTCCATTGGAACTTTTGGATACGATCTCATCCGATCAATTCTTTATCGCCTGCCTAACAGCCTCGGCGGTCGCCTCCGTCTTCAGGAGCTTGCCGCAGTTGGCCATGACGGTGTCCGGATCCTTTAGGACATGGCCGGTGCACACGCAGACCACGCGCTCGCGGCGGGACACCTTGCCGTCGTCAAGAAGCCGCTTGAGGCCGGCCAGCGAAGCCGCCGAGGCCGGTTCGACGCCCACGCCCTCCTTCCTGCCGAAGAGGAACTGGGCGTCAATGATCTCCCGGTCGGAGACGGCGGTCATCAACCCGCCCGTATCGTAAACGGCCTTGAGCGCCTTCCTCCCGGAGGCGGGATTGCCGATGCGTATGGCGGTGGCCACCGTCTCCGGGTCCTTGACCGGCCTGAAGTCCTCCTGGCCGTGGGCGAAGGAGTTGACCAGCGGGGCGCTCCCGCCGGCCTGAACGCCGGTGAATATGGGCATCTTGTCGATCCAGCCCAGCTCGTACCACTCCTTGAGCGCCTTGTAGCCGGCCCAGATGTTGGCGGCGTTTCCCACCGGATAGATGATGCGGTCCGGAACTTGGAAATTCAGCTGATCGATTATCTCGAAGCACAGCGTCTTCTGCCCCTCCGGCCTGAACGGGTTCACCGAATTGAGCATGTAGAGATCGCCAGCATGCGCCAGGTCCTTGACCACGCGAAGCGCGTCATCGAAGTTGCCGTCGATGGTTATCACCTTGGCCCCGAAGAACATGGCCTGGGCCAGCTTTCCCAACGCGACCTTTCCCGACGGAAGAAGCACGACGCACTTCAGCCCGGCCTTGGCCGCGTACGCGGCCAGCGAAGCCGAGGTATTGCCGGTGGAGGCGCAGCCGACCACCTTGCACCCCAGTTCCACCGCCCTGGAGACGCCCACGGTCATGCCCCGGTCCTTGAAGGAACCGGTGGGGTTGGCCCCCTCGAACTTGACGTACAGCTCGCGCACGCCGTACTCATCGGCCAGCTTCTTGCAGTCGTAGAGCGGGGTGCCGCCCTCCTGCAAGGTGACCGGCTCGGAACGAATGGGCAGGAAGTGCTCGTACCTCCAGACGCCCAAAGGCCGAGAGCGCAGGTCCTCGGGGGACGTCCCCTCCAGGTGGGAGAGGTCCATCTCCACGGTCAGGTTCCCATGGCAGCTGGGGCATTCGTCCAGGAAAGGGTTCTCGATCTCCTTCCCGCATTCCCAGCATTTAACAGCGTACTTCATGGTCCCACCTGGTCGCAGCCCTTTCCCCACGTGGTGTTCCAGCAGAAGCACTCCACCCCGTGGTCCTCGTAGAACTCTTGAACCGCTTTGGCGATGACCAGCCCGTCGGCCTTGCTGCGGTCGAAGAAGGCCGCGATGCATGGACCCGAACCGCCGAGGAAGGAAGCGAAGGCTCCCGCGCCCACCGCGGCCTTCTCGGCATCTTTCAGGAACGGAACCAGCGGCGCCCGGGCCGGTTCCACGATGATGTCGTTGATGGAACGAGCGATGAGGTCCAGGTCACCGGTGGCCATCCCCGCGACCAGCGAGGAGGCGTGCCCGACCTGATGGATCACGTCGTGCATGGGGACCGTCTTGGGCACCTTCTTGCGGGCCTCGCGCGTGGGAACGGCGAACTCCGGCAAGCAGGCCACGATCCCCAGGTCCTTCGGTGGCGAGATGCGGACGACGTCCATCGGCTCGTACGAACGGATGATGGTGAAGCCGCCCATCAGCGCCGGGGCGGCGTTGTCGGCGTGACGGCTGCCGGAGGACGCCTCTTCGCCATATGAAGCGCAGCAGATCAGCTGGTTCATGTCCAACGGTTTGTCGAGAAGCAGGTTGGCAGCGTAGGCGCCCCCGGCGGCGGACGCGCCGGAGGAGCCCATGCCTGAAGCGGGACGGATGCCCTTGTTGATCTTCATGGCGATCCCGAAGTCCACCCCGGCGACCTTGAGCACCTTGTGCGCGGCCACGGCCGCGGTGTTCCTGGTGTTATCGAGGGTGACAGCATAGGCGCCCACCCCGACGATGGACTCCACGTGAACCCCGGGCTCGCTGGTCCTTCGAACCTCGATGCGGTCGCTGGGTTCCTCTAAGGCGATCCCGAAAACATCGAAACCGGGGCCGACGTTGGCTATGGTGGAAGGCGCTCTCACGATGGCGCGGTCTAATGACATGATGATTCCTCCGTCAAATGACTGGTCATCACCTTCATAAGCTGAGCTCGTTTAAATGTTTTCAGAGCCACGCCCTTTTCGCTCGACGGAAGGTCATGACCATGCGTCGCTCGCCGAAGGGATGACAACGTTTATTCCCACCTTCCCCGTTGAAGGGGGCATGACCGTCCGCTGCGCCGGGGCCTGGATCGAGAAAGGCGAAAGCAACGCCCTGCTCAGACGAGCTTCGGAGCTGGAGACGGACATCGTCCTCGTGGACGCTGACAAGGTATGCGGCAAAGAGCATTTGGAATCGGCAGTGTTCCACGCCCGAAGGGCGTTCGAGCGGGGAACGAACGCCTCCAACACCCTGGGCATGGAGGTCATCCTTTACGCGTCTGGAGAGCGCCAGATCTCCAAGGCCAAAAAGAAGATGGGACTGCATCAGGACACCGAGAGGGTGGCCGTGGTGGTCCTCGGTCCGGATGACGTGGACGAGGTCCTTCGTGACCTGGACCTGAAGAGGGACGACTCCCTGCTGGACTGCTCGCTGCAGAAAGGCATATCCTTCGGCGTCAACAGGGACGAGCTGGAGGCCGTGGGCGAGGAGATGCTTGCCGACCTCGTATTGGAGAAGGTCGCGTTCGTGGAGATACTCAAGCGGTGAGGTATTCTGTTCGAAATCCGTCCAATAAGCGATATATGACCACCTGGGCATCTTAAGTTCAGGTGAAAGAAATGGTATCACAATTGTTGGCCGGGATCGCCGTCATCATGGTGGCCACGGGAGCCGTCGCTGGTGGCGGGCTGATCTATCAGGATATTAACGAGTTCGAAATTGACCTGACGGTTGTCGATGCTCAGACAGGAGAGCCTGTGGAGGGGGCGCTTGTCGAGATCACCGATGCCAATGGTACTTTGATCGCCTCGGGCTACACAGATGACGACGGAGAATTCGAACTGGATGTGGAGGACGAGGACGATGATGAGGACGACGAGGAGGAGAGCGATGACGATGGGGTCGAGACCGAGGATTCGGATGATGATGACGAGTACAGCATCCAGGAGATCTTCTGGCCCCTGACCATAACCGTCACCATGGATGGGTACGACGTTTACACCACCACGGTCGAGCTCGACACCATGGACGACCTCGAGATGGAGATAGAGCTGGAAATTGCCGCGTGATCCCCACCTTTCCAACGGGTCGGAAGGCCCCCTTTCCCTCTCCTTTTTTATTGAATACCATAGGCGGCTGAGATCCCATCGAAATGACGGAAATACGCTTTCTCTAGCTTAGACGGACAGGTCTTCCCAGATCCCGATGAAGCCGTCCATCAGGGAGGCGGGCTGCGGAGTGAAGGCCAGCAGGATCCGCTCGATGCGCGGCGGGTCCGCCAGGAGGTAGCCCCCGCCCTGGCCTCCCTTCGCGACTATGCCCATCCCCACCAGCTTTTCCAGGTGATGGCTTACCGTCGGGGGCGAGCGCTTCACCCCCGCCACGAGGTCCTTGTGCAGCAGCTCCCCGTCCTTGGCCAGGAGCACGATTATCCGGAAGGGGATGGGCTTCCTGAGCATGGCCACGATGGGCTTGTCGCGATCGCTGAACCGGTCCCTCCGGTCCTCGGTCCCCGGCGGATCGCGCGGGTAGTACCTCTTGAACATGCCGTCCTGCTGCGAAAAGACCAGGGAGCGCTTCTCGAGGTAGTGGAGATGGTATTCCGTGAGATTGTGGGCCAGGCCGAGCATTCGCGACAGCTCCCTCAGATGCGTGCCCGGGTACCTGCAGACCATCTCGTAGACGTTCCTGCGGTTGCCGACCTCCTCGGCCAGGTCGTGCAAGCCCTAGCACCTCAGCTCTTGAACATGGCAAAGAAGATGGTCAGGAGTATGGCCACGTCGATGAGCGTCAGGGCGATGAGCAGTCCCTCCTGGCCCAGGAGGTCGAACGAGAGCTCGAGCGTCAGGATAACTCCCTTCACTAGGAAGAAAATGAAGGCCAGGGCCACCAGCAGCAGCTTGCCCTTCCTGGTCCTCAGGAAGGAGGCCAGGGCGATCCCGGTCAGCGCGAAGGACAGCACAACAACGAACGCGTACAGCAGGTTCTCGATTATCTTCAACCCTCCCTTACCGTCTCATTCATCTCAGCGATTCCTCCAGCGTTGTACCAGTACCATCCCGCCGACCAGGCCGCCCGCCATGAGCAATCCCGCGGTGTACAGCAGAGGGTTCCAGCCGGAGGTGTCAATCACGATGGGGCCGGACGCCACCGCCAGGCTGGTGATGCTGATGGTCGATTCGTGGGTTATCGTCGATCCGGGTGGGAAGGTCAGGGATACGCTCTCCTCGTCCCACGCGGCCACCACCTGCGCCGGCGCCCCGTCCACCGTGGCCGTGGTGGGCCAGGTGATGCTTCCGCCCGCGGCGGAGTTCAGCAGGGACAGCTCCGCCCCATCGTCATCGTCCTCATACTCCAGCTCCGAGTCGATATCGGCCTCTACCGAGATCTGGAGGGCCATGAGGGTACCGTCCCCATGGTACGGGTAGTTCCTTATCTCAACCCCTATGCCGATGTCGCATGGGGACTGGGATCGACCGTCCCGGAAGTAGGGGGAGGTCGACACCGCCAGAGTGATGTTCAGGATGTCGCCTTCGTAGACGACGGTGAAGGTGGTCCTCGTCCCTCCTTCCGGAAGGACCCCCACGCCGCTCATGACCCGGTAGCCGACATCCTCCAAGGAGATGGAGGACACCGTCTCGTCATCCGGATCGAGATATCCGTTCCCATTGTCCTGGAACTCCACGAGCTCGTCGAACTCGAGCTCCAGCTCCCAATCCACATCCTCGTCCTGCTCATCTATCCCCTGGTAAGAGATGCTGAGCACGCTGTCCTCGAAATCGATGGCGAAGCTGTCCACCAGCTCGTAGCCCATCGACGTGGAGCTGATGTGGAAGCCGTACTGGTCCTCGTTCGCGGACAGCTCGCGCTCCTGATCGTCATCGTCGGCCAGCGCGGAAGCCCCCGATAGCAACAGGCATGCGGCGAGCATCGCGCATATCACCACGGTCATGGTCAATTTGCGCATAGGCACCTCGCCCTGTCGGCGACCATCCGGCCATGGCCTTCCCGTAACGAAAGATGAGATTTCATGATGGCACCCCTGGAGTTCAAGTCGCGAAGCTATCGGCTGATAGCGTTCCATAAGAACGCCGGCAGTTGATAAATAGGTTATTGGCCACCTATGGAATGCGATTTATGCAATAGTCCGCACCGGAAACCGCATCTGCGCGGCGTGGTCCCATCGCCCTTTCCCCTTACCGATGAAGATTTATGACGATAATGGCCTTCGCCAGGACCGAAGGTTAGGAAACTGTTTTATGTCTAGTAATCAATTAAACTAGCCAAATCAGGATGAATCCAGTTGTCCAATGATTACGTGAAGCAGCTTCAACTGGCCAAGCAACTGGAGCAGAAGGCCAGGGAGGCGGCCCGGGGTCGCGAGACGGCGGAGGCCAAGATAGAGGAAGCTACAGCCCTGCTTTCCAAGGTAAAGGAGATGCAGGCCCCCTCCGCGGAGACCGAAAAACTTTTGACGCTGGCCAATCAGAGCTATTCCGAAAAGGATTACAAGGAGGCGCTGTCGTACGCCGTAAAGAGCGTGGAAGCGTCCGTCCGGGCGCGCAAGGAAAGATTGCAGGACATGCTCCGTGAGGCGAGATCGATCCTGAACCGGGTATCGGAGCTCGGAAAGGCCGAGGCGGATACCGAGAAAGCGTTGAAGAAGGCCTCCGAGGCCATCGACTCCGGTGACCTGGATGAGGCGTACGGCCTGAGCAAGGACGCCTGGGACGTTTCCGAGCGGAACGCCAACCGGGTGCTGTCCGAGGCCTTCGGCCTGGCGCAATCCTCGTTGCTGTTCGCAGAGAAGCTGGAGCTCAAGGTCGACAAGCAGAAGACCGCCCTGCGCAACTGCCGTGAGGCCCTGGAATCCGGGGATGTGGGAAAGAGCGTGGAGCTCATCCAATCCCTCTCGGGAGCGCTGCGCTCCATGACCCTCGACCGCTTCGTGCAGAGGGCGGCCAAGCTGGAGACGCTGCTCTCCCTGGAGACCAGGTTCCCGTTGCAGCTGCAGGAAGCTCGGCTCAAAATGGCCAAGGGCCGGGAGCTGATCTCCCTCGGAAAGGTGGAGGAGGCCTTCGGAGCATTGGACGATACCGAGGATGTCTTCTCTCGTTCGTTCAGCAAGGTGGCCGGACAACGCATCACCGAGCTCAAGAAGAGGGCGGAGAACGTATCACGGTGGAAGAAGGTTAACCTGGGCGACCTGGAGGGCGACGCCAGGCGGCTGGAGCTTGACGAAAAGTATCCGGAGGCGGTGGCGCTCTTGGATTCTGCTAGGGGCAAGGTGCGCGATGCCGAGAAGGAGGTCCTCCTTCGTTACATGGCCGCGATGCAGCCCCGGCTGAAGCTGGCCCACCTGACCAAAAAGGACGTCGCGCCCGCGCTTCAGAAGATGGACGAGGCGCGCAAGGCGCTGCAGGGCGATGACCTTAACCGCGCTTTCGCCCTGGTGGAGGAAGCCAGGAACGTCATCGAGGAGCGGCTCCAGGGCTATGACCAGGTGGAGCTGGAGCTGAAGAACGCTCAGGCATTGCGCTCCAGATGCGACGACCTCGGACTTGCCTGTTCGGAAGGAAGCAAGCTCATGGCCTTGGCCAGAAAGCAGGCCATGCAGGGCGATTACGCCACCGCGGTGGAGACCTTGCGCTCATCGCAGCGCTCCTACCGGCTGAGCCTGGAGAACCATTTCGCCACCGGCATCATGCGTCTGGAGATGAAGCTCGCCTCGGCAATGCGCCTGGGGGCGGACGTCTCCGAGGAGTCGGCCGCCCTGGAGAACCTGACCGCCAAGGTCCGAAAAGGAGATTTCGAGCTGGTTCATGGTTCCCTGATCACCATCGGGGAGGCGGTGGAGGAACGTACCAGCAGCGCCGTCTCCGAGGAGCTGAGCAAGGCCGACGTGATCCTTTCACGCTACGCCATCGGTCCGGAGGTGGACCGGGCGAGGACGGCCATGGCCGAGGCCAGGCTCAAGTTCGATACTAAGGAGTATCAGGCGGCGCACGACCTCGCCTCGGCCATGCTCACCGAGCTGATGGCTCAGCGCCGGGAGGGCCTGGACCGCTCCCTGCGGGACGGCCGCACGATGCTGGACATGGCCAAGCAGCTGGGCACGGAGTCTGTCACCCTCAAGGACAAGATGCAGCGGGCCGAGGAGCTGCGCTCCTCCGGCAGAATGGACGAGGCGACGCTTCTGGCCGACGAGGTCTGCTCATACGGGAGGAGCATCGTCTCCTCGGAGATCGATCATCAGCTCACCGAGCTGATGCAGCGGGCGGCCAACGCCCGCCGCGAGGGCGTGGAGGTGGGGGCGGCCGAGCATATGAGCGAGCAGGCCTCCAACGCCCTGCACCGCGATGACCTGGGTCAGGCCTTCGAGATGACCATCGGCGCCCGGAACTCCCTGAACGAGGTGCTGGCGACGCACCAGTCGCTCAAAGAGCGCCTGGAGGAGGGAGAGGCCATGATGGCCGAGGCGCGCCGCATCAACGCTAACATCGCGGATGCCTCCGAGGCATTGGTCCATGCCGGCATGCTCCTGCGTTCTGGACGGTACAAGGATGCCCAGGAGGCCCTGGACCGCGCCGAGGAGCACCTCCAGCGCAACGCACCGGAGTTCCTGCTCAATTACGGCCTGAAGCGCATGGCCGAGATGGGGAAGCTGCGCGACAAGCTCGGTTATCGGAACAGCGAGGAGGAGCTGAAAAAGCTGGGCTCCCTGGACGCCTCGCACCTGGTCGAATCGCTGAGCGCCCTGAACCAGCTCAAGCGGGAATGGGAGGGGGAGATCAGCGCCTCGTTGAGCTCCGAACTGAACAAGTGCCAGAAGGAGCTGGACAAGGCCGTGGCCACCGGGTTCGTGGTCGGCCACGTGCAGCAGATATTGGCCGGGGGAAGGTCAGCGCTCCAAGAGCGCAAGATGGCCGAGGCCATGCGCGCCGTGGAACTGGTGAGGAGCGAACTGGACCAGACCCTGCAGGACGATCGGCGTTTGACCGACGCCCTGGCGCATCTGGAGGAATCGGTCGATCAGCTGAGGGAGATGAAGGCCGAGGTCAAGGACGTGACGGTGCTTCTTGAACAGGCTAGGGCTTTACGCCGCACCGGCAACGTCTCCGCGGCGGCGGACGCCGCACAACGGGCGCTGGACCGCTCGCAGAACATCGCCCGGGAACGCATCACCTCGCTGATGTCCTTCGCTGGCGGCATGACCACGGAGCGGTTGGCGTGGGAGGACCTGCGCACGGCCCGGAAGCTCGGAGAGGACATAGAGGAGGCGCTCAAGAACTACCGCTACCGGCACTCCCACCTTCTGGCCAGGTCGTTCCGGGAGGAGCTGGAGCGGGTGCTGCAGGATAAGGCGCAAGCGGAAGAGGAGCTGCGCAAGTTCGATTCCCGCCTGAAGGACGAGGCCAAGGCCGGCCTGCGCCCGCCGGCCTCGCAGCGGGCCTTGGAGAAGGCCAGATCGTTAATGGTACAGGGCCGCTTCGTTCAGGCATTGAGCACGATAGGCGCGGCCAAGGACGAGCTGCGCGCGGTCTCGGAGATGTACGAGTCCCGCTTGACCGAGTACAACGAGCTGCGCGAGGCCTTGAACTCATTGGAGGTCCTGGACCCGCGCAAGGACCATGTCGAGGAGCTGCTAAATCAATCCTGGAGCTCGCTGAAGGAGATGCGCTTCGATTCCGCCTCCCTCTATCTGAGGAGGGCGAGGAACGGGCTGAACGAATTTTTAACGGTACGGACGAACGAACTGCTCTGGGAGTTCAACCCCCTGCATGATCTCATCAAGCGCCTCAAGCTGCAGAAGCGGTTCGCGGCGGAGATCTCTGAGATCGAGAAAGCCGTAGTGGACAACATCGCCCCCCGCGACTTCAACCGGCTGGCCAGGAACGTGGACCTGGTAAAGGAGGGAATGAAGGACATATTCCAGGAGCAGCGGGAGAAGGTCCGGCGGACGATAGAGAAGGCCTCCCGCTCGGGCAAGGAGACCGGCCGATCGTGGGAGGTCTGGGCGGACGCGGAGACGCAGGCCAAGAAGGGGGACCTCTGGGAGGCGTTCAACTCTCTGGAGACGTCATTGAACGTCGTCGGGCGCAAGGCCGGGGAGACGCCGGAGCAGCTGTCCCGTCAGCTCTCCGAGACGTTGGAACGAGCGAACCGGAGGCGCATCGAGCTGCCGGGAACGCAGAAGGCCTATGCGGACGCCTTGCAGGCGCAGAAGGACGGCAAGAATCCATTGGAGCTCCTCCGGAAAGCTATCGAGATGTCCCGAAAGGAGGTGCGCTCCACCTACCCGGACATCTCCGCGGAACTGGAGCTGGTCGGCGAGGCCCGCGAGGGGCGGGCCTTGGACGTCGTCGTTCACCTGAAGAACGAGGCGGAGTACGAAGCAAGGAACGTGCGGGCGTTCATCTTCGGCGACGCAGAGGTCAAGGGGATGGTGGAGGCGGAGGTGCTGAAGCCGAACGAGGAGGTCAAGGGGCGCATCACCGTCATCCCGAACCGCATCGGCATATTGTCGCTCGGCATCTCCGTAAAATGCAAGCCCCTGCTGACCGACGAGGACGTGCTGTACGACAGCAAGTTCGACCTGGACGTGAAGTGAGCGATCCTCAATCGTCTTCTTTATTGAAACGCCGGTTCACAACATCCAATTTCTTCAGCGTGATCTTCTTCTTATGGTCATTGAAGGTGATCTCGAACTCATCGAAGAAGCCGGCCCTACCTAGAAGTGGCGGAAGTTGCACGTCATCCTTGAGAATTCTCAGGTTTTCCTGTGAGGTCAAGACCGAGCACCTCGGCCATCTCCTTTGATATCGCCGAGGCGTCAGCTCCGGAGTCCAAGTGAGCAAGCGTCTCGAAGGAGACCTCGCCGTTAGAAAACGTGACCGGCACCATGGGCCTCTTCTTTTTAATGCCCTCGGGATTGGCCACTTCCTTGTACTTGAAGCTCAGTACCATTTGATCACAAGATCATAGTGTCCGGAGTTGGGACCATGGCGATGAAGGGCTTTGACCGACCGCATCTGCTCTTCGCCAGCTGATAGGCGTCCTTAAAAGATGGGGAATGGGCTATGATCTTCTCATCGCAGATGGCAACCCATTGGCCAGCGTATGGACTGACGTCCATGCTCATGAAGTAATCGTAGTTGGTTGTCAAATCGACCCCAATATCGGATTCGTGATGTGGAGTTATAAACATTATCGCTACTTGTAATGGGCCGACAAGCATCGATTTGATGATATCACCTGAATCATTAATTGGGTGCGGGGTCATAGATCGAAGCTTAGCCGTGACCATTATGAAAGATCATGAGTCCTTTACGACAGCAAGTTCGATCTGGATGTTAAGTGATATCGGTTGAATTATTCAATATCGTCCTGAAATAAGACGATATTTACTTATTATCGTCCTGCTATAGGACGACTTGATGAAAATAGAAGAGGTGGCCGAGGAATGGACCAGCTATGCGCTGAGAAAAACGCTGGTCCAGCGGGAATTGCCAGCTGATGCGGTCATCAGGGCTTCGAAGACCAAGGTGGTGGTGATCAGCGGGGTCCGCAGGTGCGGCAAGTCCAGCTTCCTGATGCTGCTGGCGCAGCGTCTTCACGCCGAGGGGAGAAAGGTCATCTACGTGAACCTGGAGGACCCGCGGTTCACCGGTGAACCTGACATAATGGACCGATTGCTGGGATGGTTCGGTGAGGAAGGATATCTGCTATTGGACGAGGTCACCGCCATCCCCGGCTGGGACGGGTGGCTGCTTCGGGTGCACGAGCTTCTGAAAGGACGGCTGCGCCCAATCGTCTCATCATCCAAACGCAGCGTCCGCTCGCCATCTCGCCCTCTAAGGGGAAGATGCGTGTACTTCGACCTGTTCCCTCTATCGTTCTCCGAAAGGCTGTCGTTCCTTGAAGTTCCGTTTGGAGCGAACGTAGTTCAGAGGGCGGCGGTCGAAAGGCAGGTCCAGGAGCACCTCCAGTACGGTGGTTTCCCGGAAGTGGTGTTGCAGGACGAACCGTCGGAGAGGTTGCGCACATTGCTCTCCTATCACCGGGAGATCGTTGGTCTGGACATCGCAGGAGAAACGGGAATGGACCGTTCACTGGTGGAACTGTTCAGCAAATACCTTCTGAGATCTCCGTACTTTTCAGCCACCACCTGCACCAATTTCTTGAAAGGGCTCGGGTACAAGGTCGGTAAGGACAAGGTCCTGGAGATGGAACGTGCGGCGGCGGATTGCATGCTGTTCCATTTCCTTAACGTCCACTCGTCAAGCATCAAGGACATGGCGCAGCAGCCCCGGAAGGTGTACGCCGGGGATATGGGATTGCATCTTATCGGGGGAACGGAGGACCTCGGCAGGAAGCTCGAGAACCTGGTATGCCTGGAGCTGTTGCGACGACTAGCTCCAGAGGAGGAGCTGTTCTACTGGAAGGACACCGCAGGGGCGGAGGTCGATTTCCTGGTCATCTCCGGACTGAAAGTTTCGTCAGCGATACAGGTGTGCTATGATCCAGGCGAGCCCAGGACGTTGAGCAGGGAGCTGCGCGGACTGGAACGATGTTCGGAAGGGATGGGACCGGAACGCTGCCTGATGATCACCATGGACACCTCAGCACGATACGAAATGGACGGGCTGACCGTGGACGCGGTCCCGTTGAGGGAGTGGTTGCTGCCGGCGACGGCCTGCGGGGAAAGATCCATACGGCCGGTGCTGAAGGTCGTCAGAAGAGGGCGGCCGCGGATGATCGGTACTTGAGGACATGTTCATCGGTCCGTTCGCGATACTTACTTGCCCATTACCATCCATAGGTCAGTCTGTCGCTATAGGATCCCCATGTTCTTCCGCTTGGCCATTCGCGACGCTGTATCGATCCTTATCTCGCGTTCAGAAAGCTCCCCGCCCCGAAGCGATGTGCTCGTCGATCCTTCCTCTACACCATCCAAAACGGCCTTGACATCAGGGAACATCTGCATTATGAGAGAATCGTTCATCGCGTTGATGGAAATGACCAGCGGCTCATCGGAGTTCAACCGGTAGAAGTCCATCTTGCCCCTGGTGGTGCGAACGAGAACGTTCCATCTTAGGAACTTGCTGATGACCTTTGAGGCGCTGTCCCGGTGCACTCCGGTCATGGCGCTCAGTTCGGCCACATTGAACTCTGTTCCAGGGGATGCTATCAGCCTCTCCAGCACCCTCAGCTCGACGGTGTTGCCGAGCACTCCCTCGAACGGCCGATCATTCGTTTTCATCAGTGTCCCTCTGCAACAAGGTAAGGGCGTGCTTCACATTAATATGTGGTATATAATCAGCATGTATACCGAATAAAAACATCATATTTTACCCCTCCCTCCCCTCCAAATCTGCACCCCGTGAGCTGATATCGCCTTGATGGTCCGCGATGGGCCGGCGTAATAGTTCTTCGACCTTTTCTTCTTGCACCCCAGATAGCGTTTGGCCACCAAGATGTCCAACTTGTCCTCGAGATCTTTGATATGAGGACCGAGGTCCCGTTCGATGGCCTTCAGGCTGATGGAATGGTCCTGGCTCAGGCAGCGCCCTTTGTACAAGTAGGTCAGGATATCCAGCTCATCCTTGCTGAGCCCGCAGGTCATCCGATATCCCTCCGGCTAACGGATGGGGCTGTCCTAGATTCCAGATCGGTCGCGAACACGTTGACCGAACTTGAACGGGGATTGTCTAATATCTATGTTTACAAATATATTACACCATGTATCATGACCTCAGCGGGATGCTTCAGGTGAAGCGCCCATTGATCAGCGCCGCTGCTGACCGACGAGGACGTGCTGTACGACAGCAAGTTCGACCTGGACGTGAAGTGAGCCTATTTTTTATTCCTGATCACCAGCAGGATGACCACTATCACAGCCAGCACGACGATGGCGATGGCGGCCACGATCAGCATGAAGCCGCTGGTGTCCAGTCCCTCCTCCCCGTCGTTGTTGATATAAAGCGTGCTCATCTCCCCGATGTACTCCTCGCCCTGGTCGGTGATGACGCTTATGCGGTAGTGCAGAAGGGACCATTCCGGTATATCGCCGAGCGTGTCGTCGGTCATCCTCGTTTCGTTGGCGGGCACCACGAACGGTCGGATGTCGATGGTCAGGGGGACCACCTCGCCGGAGATGGCGGCACGGTACACATGGTACTCGCTCACGTTTACATCGGAAGCGACCGCGTCCCATTCCAGACGGACGCCGTCGTCGGTCATCTCCAGGCCGACGATCTCCGGGTATGACGAAACGCTTCCGGGCATGTACAGCAGCAGCTCCTCGGAAAGCGAGTCGAAGAGCAATATCACCGCCCCCTGTTCGCTCAACGCTCCGGGGTCGCGCGATGCGGGGTAGGTCCCGGCGGGAACGCGAACCGAGCTGTCCTGACCGCCTGTTCGGTGATCGCCGACGAAGAAGTAGTTGTCCTCGTGCATGAACATGAATCGTTCGTTCCCCTCCTGGTCCAGATGAAGCTCGCACAGCCATGTTCCATCGGCGATGCCGCCCCAGGAGAGGCCGGAGGCGTTCCATTGGGCCAGCACCACCGGGCCGGGGAACTCCGCGGAGGATGTGACGTAATGGTAAAGGATGTGCTCGTAGCCGCCCTCATCGAGCTGCAGGGAGAGGCTGTTGCACCGGCTGGGAAGGCTGATGTTCTTAACGTCCGTCCAATCCCCTCCGTCCCAGGTCATTAGTTCAATGGCCCATTCGCCCGAATCCCAGCCCCCGTAGACGAAGTCGTTGACGGTGACGTAAGCGATGTGAGCACGTCCCGAACTATCGATCTCCAGGTCCGGAAGGCAGTTCAGCCCCACCCAGTAGGCGACGGAGTAGAACGGTGCGAAGGTCCAGTTCCCCTGGGCGTTGGTGACGTATTGATAGGTTATGTTCTCGTCGGATACATCCCCGATCCCGAACACGGCGTGCACCTTGCCCTCCTGGTCCACTGCCAGATCGACGTTCCTCGCATCGTCGGTATCGAACTGCGCAACGTTCTCGGAAACCCAGGTCCCGTTGGCGTTGTTCCAGTAGACGAGGTCCACGGTGTCGTTCCATCTCATGGCGCAGAGTATGTGCGCGTGACCATCATCATCCAGGGCGATGTCGGCGAAGCTGAAGAAGCCCGACCGCAGGTCGGTATGGTTCCATTCGCCCCCGGAGAGCTCGGCGTAGCGCAGGTAGTTGGGACGGAGGTACCAATCCGTGTACGCAGTATCCCTGTTCAGATAGACCAGGTGAACCGTTCCATCCGTTCCCATGACCGCGGATGGCTCCAGTATTGAACCGGACGGGCCGGCGCGGAACACCGACCAGTTCTCCAGCTGCAGGTCGTCGTCCACCGCTTGCGCGGGTGCCAGCGAGAACAGCGAAGAGATCATCAAAAAGGATAGCATGGCCGCGGCTACGATAGCGGTCCTCGAGAACGCAGTGATGCGTGACGTTCCAACTTCCCCCGGGCAATTACTAGCGTGAGGGATAAAGAAGCATCGGTCGGATTTATTAAAAAAGGATAAGAGTAAAGGGTCGGAATAAATGGGTACCTTGCCCTAATTGAGTTGCCAATCCCAGATGTGGAATCGTTTATGCTTCAATGACCCCTATCGTAATCATTAGGTTCTGAACACATCAATTCTGACGGGTTCCGCCGATTGCCTGTGTTGAGCGACGAGGGTCCTGCTATGATATTCTCACCCCTCATCGTTCCGTCGCAAAGCGATGACATATCCCTTCTTCATAGCTAGCGCTCTTACTTCAGGAACCTCGTCGTGACTATCGATTACCAGATAAGTCCGAGGACCATCCTCCGAATAGAATAGATCGTAACCCTCATCCGTTCCTGAAAGCCGGAGGCCCTTTGGCAACATCAATACGACAGCACTGCCTCCATCCTTATCACCAGACCCCTTTTTCTTTGATTTCCCGGGAGCATTATCGTTAATTAATTGCGAGCTTGACATCGATGAAAGAGAATCTCCTTCCTTAGGTGAGCTTTCCCTTCCCTCCGCATCGAAATCATCCATCTTCATCGAGGATGTATGACCATCAGTAGATTGCTTATCGTTAGTCATGACCAGGTTCATCGGACAATGAGCGATCCATCCCCTGATGACCCCCTCCATCGCCTTCAGTTCACCATTTGACAGAACATAGGACGCCTCGAAGCCAGAATCTAGCCCTAGACGGGTCAGATTCGAGCTCATGACCAACCCGGCCGATTCGTTCATCACGACCTTGGCGTGCATGGGCGGGTCCTGGAAACCATGAACCTTGGCACCGGCGCGGACCAATGGAGCCAACGCATCCAGGTTCCTTTCGTCACAGCGGCACAGGACTCTGACATCCCTCCCGTTCTTCAAGGCGACCATCAGATCATCCTGCCATTCCATTCCCCCATCGAAGGACCAGGCGCAGACGGTCACTCTGGCCTTCGCCTCATTTATTATCTCCCTCACCCTTATTTTCAGATCAGCTATCCCTTTCGAGGTGCATGGAATTCCTATCCATCGAGGCAGGATCCTTTTCAACTTTCCTTCGTCAATGCTCGGGACCGGCTGAATGTTCTTCATGAGCATTTCATGATTGGCTACCAGCCAAAAACCATGGACGAAATGATTGAAGTATGGCTCAACCTCGTCACCTTCAAGTTTGACGCAGAGCTCGATGTTGTTCCCGGACAGGGCGCCCACCGTGGCATTACAGGTCATGAATAGTCCCTGTTGAGATCTGGTGTTGGGATCGACCAACACATACTTTGCGTGATAATCCGGCGAGGTGCGGACCAAGGCCTTGCCGCCCAGATCTGCTAGGAGTCTCTTGTGCTCCATGATCCGGGCTTTCTCGTCCTCTATGATATCGTACTCGTCTCCCTCCTTCTTCAGCCTGTCCTCGTTGCCTGTCAGTATGAACACGTCAACACCGCGGTCGACGGCGGCATCTATGGCCTTGGTCACTGGTGAGCCTTGCAGAAGGAATGATGAAAGGATCACCATGCTGTTCGCCCGGTCTATCATTCTGGATATGAACGTGAGCATGGCACCATCCGATCCCGGTGCGAATATCTTCCCGTTATTCCCGTGGATGACTGTCCGCGTCAGGTTCATCGCTAGGGCACCGGTCGATGCCCATCCCATCGACCTGTCTTCCCTTACTTCCCGGGCCTTCAATGTTTTGTCGGTCATGTTCTGCCCCCAGCCGACATCAGGTCGGTAAGCCAAAGCTTCCAGTAGGCGGTCCGGTCCAGCTGCTTGTTCATCCTCGCACCTTCTCTGATCTCTCTCCAATCGAGAGTTCGGTCCGTCATCGCATAAGCGTTGAAGAGCGGCGAGAATCGGTCCACCACGCTCTTCTTGATACGAATGAAATCCAGCTCGTCCATGTTCTGCTCCAGGCTATTCATTAGGAGATCGTTTGCCCATCTCTCGGCGGACCGCAGACTGTCCGGGTAGAGCGGCGCTTCGATATTGACGTTCTCGAACCTTCCCAGTCCCGGGATCTGAACGAGGCTCTCCGATATTTTCCTTGAGAAGCTGATAATCTCCTGGGCGGTGATGTGGTCATACGAGTCCACTATCGCCATGAGGCCATTTGCAGGCGTCTGACCGCAGGCTCGCGTAAGTGCTTGGAACAATCCCTGCGGATCGTAGGTGATACGCGAGGCGTCCAAGGGTACCCTCTGGCCCTTTGCCTCCAAGAATAGCGAGATTTTATCCTCCTCGAGCTTGATCGATAATGTGGTGTCGAACTGCGGCCTGGCCCTGGCGCAATATTTCTGGACCTCCAGCAGTTCGAAGCTGTCCCCGTCAAGAAGCAGCGGCGAGAGATCGTTGCGCCCCACCATATCTCCGAGCTTCGATGGAACCTCCTCCAATGATTTCTTGGCCCCTTTCGCAAGTCCATCGAAATTCCTTAGGAAGGCCTGTCCGCCCGTACGTTCGTGCTCCAATACTACGTCAATCAGGAACTCCGGTATCAACGGGTCGTCGGTCATATGCACCGCGTATATGCCAGTCTCCAGGAACCGGACCCTCCCAGCATTCAAGGCGTTCCTCCCTTCCTCCGTGACAGTGTACTCCGTGGAATACACGTCGCCCCGGTCGTCCTCCCCATCCCTAACGACCAAACCCATGTCGGCCATGTTCCTGAGCACCCCGGCACCTAGTGGATAGTGCCTATCTTGAAGGAGCAGCTCCTGGTTCAACGCAGAGGGTGTGAGCCTCCATCCAAGTTCCTTGCCCAGTTCCAGCACGGCCAGCAGATCCTCTCTCCGGTTCTCATCATCAGCTCGCCGGACCTTCATCTGGCATCGCCTGAAGAACACCTCAACGTTCCTTCTGATCTCGATCATCATCGGCATCCCTTCCAGAACGGCACCCGATGCGCCAGTTCAGCTTCCTTTCCCTTCCCTCTCCGGAAGAAATCCTGGTTCCCGAATATTACCAGCTGGTACTTGGCACGGGTCACGGCCACGTTAAGGCGGTTTGGATTGTCCAGGAAGCCCGTGCTGGTCCATCCGTAGCCCGCCTTGTCCCTCGCCTTAGACCTCACCGTGGACAGGAAGACCATGTCGGATTCCTGTCCCTGGAAACGGTCGACGGTGCACACCTCGACCTTGACGTTGTGACCCGTAAGGTCGAAATACCTCGACCTGTTCAATCGGAAAGCACTCCTCAGCTCCTCCGCCAGTTTCTTTTCCTGACCGCGGTAGAAGGTGAGCATGGCCAATGTCCATTTTCCCCCCGGTTCGGGGCTGGGGTTCCGGTCCGCCCATTCGATGAATGTGTCCAGATGCTCCATCATTTCCCGGACCTCGGCCAGATTGAACTGCGTCCTGCTCCCCTTTTTCGGCACGTCCGCGCTTGTGGGGCTGACATGAACCCAAACCGATCTTTGACCGTACCCCGAGTGATCGCTGAAGCCCCAGGAACGTTTGTCCTTGATCCCTCTGCTGTCGAGGAGTGCCTCTCCTTCGTAGAAGAGGACCCGGGGGCAATGAGAGATCTCCGGATGCATACGGTGCTGGTAGCTTAGCTGGGTCGATCGACGGTCGAACGAGCACTCATCAAGACCTCGGTACAGGCAGGGAGGGTCGGGATCTTCGCCGCACATCTCGTAACCGTTCTTCAGAAGGTCGATGATGGAAGGCATGGCGAAACGTTTCATATCCATTAGATTCCAGAAGACATCCTCCCCCGTCGACCCCAGGAAAGCCGGAGTCATCGCCCATATTTCATCCGACAACCTCTTGGCCTGCTCGGGCAAGGTTATCAGTTCATGCTGCCTTCTGAGCCGCCAGGCCACCTGGCCATTCCAGTCGTTCTCGTGTCCATCGTCCGCCTCGCTCGAGTTGAGGTTGAGGCACCGGGCCAGGGTCAAATTCCTGGCCGGAACTGGGAGTACGGACGAGGTGCACGGGGGCAGATAATCCTGGGCCACCTCGAAGACCTCTGGAGTGGTGACCAGCACATCGCTGCCGTACACCTTCAGCTGATTTTGAATGGAGGTAGGGGAGGTCGTAATGATGGCGGATGTTGGCCTTTGATCACCGAGCTCAAATGAATCGAGGACGTGTTCCACCTGTGCCCCTGCGTTCTCCAGCGACCCCTCTTCCGCCACTATCAGAGATTGTATGGCTGTTCTTCGACGGCCTCTGAATGACGTTAGGGACGTGTAAACGTCCAGGCATAGCTGGCGCGATTCATTCGGAAACTCCACGGACATTATTGTGGCCACATTATCCCTCAACATCCCATCCTCGATATAGGGGGAGAGCTGCCTTGGATCTCCGGATATTATCCAGCGCTTCGACCATAGGGCGGGAACGAGGAACTCGTAGAAGGTGGTCTTGGAAGCCTCGTCGAGTATCATGTAATCGAAGATCGCCGAGGGCTGTCCGTTCCCTCCGCGGATGAATGGCGCGTTAAGGAAACCTATGGTCGTGCCGCAAACGAAGTTGGCGGACTCGATCACCATCGACTGGAGAGCTTTGTCGTTGCGGTGATTAAGGGCTTTGAGCATCCGCTCTTGCGCCGGACCCCTTTCGTCCAGGATGGCCAATGAATCCCTTATTCGCCCCATCTCGTGCTGCACAATGTTCTGCAGCGAGAACTTGCGGGTCTTCTCCGAGACGCTTCCGTCGTTGCCCACCCTGACCGCCATTATGCCGAAGCGGTCCAAGGGCCTCTGCCCTTCATCATCTGGTTCGTCCAACCTCTCCAGGACATTGTCCACGGCGACGTGCGTGGAAGCGACCATCAAGACCTTCTTTCCCTGAGAGACCAGCTGGACGACGAGCTCGAGAAGGGTGGTGGTCTTTCCGGAACCGGGCGGTCCTATCAGCACCGCGAAGTCCGGCGTGGACAGCGCCTTCTGTATGAAATCCTGCTGTTCGTTGCAGCCTGAATAGTTCAGGTCCTTGACCACGAAGAAGGAGCTCACGTCCCTGGGATAGAAATCATCCCAGTCCACGATGCTGGAAGGCTGCAGGAGCTTGAACAGCGGGGCGTAATGCGGGAGAGGCCTCCAGGCAAGCTCATTGAGGGCGTTAATCTCGTTCCTGATCACCCCCGTGTCCACTCTCGCACGCATCGTGTTTCCTACCGGCAACCCATCTATGTCCACGTACTCATCCTGCTCGTTGGGTTGTATGCGGAACTTACGCTTCCGATCGGTGCGGTCGTCATCGGACCTCACCTCCTGAACCTGCCGAGCCTCGTCGTAAAGGAACGCCAGGGCGGCGTTCTCCCTCTCCTCGGGAACGCCCACCGGTCGGATATCCCTCAATCTGGCCGTCCGGCTCACCACCTTGCACCTGACCAGCCCATCATCCAGGGACAGATAGAATTCGTCGGGGATGCCGAGGTTCGATGTTCTAAAACGCTTCCTAACCAGATCAAGGTCGAAGATATCGATGCGCCCTTGCCCCTCGGGCGTGGAGAATACGGCATCTGTCAGGATTCTCTCGTCCTTGGTCAGTTTGGTTTCGGTCCCGAACTGAACGACCAGATGCTCGATACTGAAGGTGTAATCGTAAACGATCTCCTTCAATCGCTCCAATGTGGTATTTAGAAAGCCGGTTAGGTCCCCTACCGCCCTGATGACCGCCTCCGTGGTTCCATCCAGGTCGCCACTTTCCATGTTCTTATAATATATCTCGGTGAACATGTTAGACCAAACCGCCTATAGATTCGAACGCTCCTGCAAGGTCGACATGCAGCATCGCGTCATTGCTTCTGCAGACATAGTGGCACTTCAGCTTTTTCCGTGTGGCGACCAGGCACATGGCGGCCACCATGAGGTTGGTGCCCCCGGTAAGGCCGATAACTGGAACATGGCCGGCCTGGGATATCTCATCGCACATATTGGATATCGTTTCGGTCATGACCGCCACCGAATCCTCGGAAAAAGGCTCTAGCAGGCATGTGTCTTTGACGTTGATCCCGCTGTCACAAAGCTCCTTCGACAGGGATCTAGCGATCTCTAAGCATCCCTCGGTGGTGAATAGGATGACGTCCTTGGCGCCATTTTTCTTGACCACGTCCACATGTCCGGTGGAATGGCCGACCAGCAACAAGTGTACTTCATCCCTCGTTCCAGCCATATGCCCCACCCCTTCGCACAAACCCATCATAATCGAAAAAGCTTTGCCACCCATTCTCGATCCAGGAATCAAGCCCCAGATACTCGTACCCGAGCCCGTTGTTCTTGAAAATATCCCCATTGGGAGCGATCATGAGATATGATCCGATCATGTCACGGTTATCCTCGAACACAGGCCTGGTACCATTTTCCAGAACTATGCTCTCATGCCTGCGTTGGAACTCCTGGAATTGACGATCGTCCACGGCCAAGTCAGAGGCTCCATCGTTCTGACCGCCCACCATCAACATGCGGAATACCTTCCACCTTTGTGGCTTGGTACTAAGCATCAGAGGACGCAGGTCCTCGCCTACGTTCAGCGATGTTATTACCGAGTTGATCTTGAGCTTGATGCCGCTCTCCCGTAAGGAATGACATAGATCGATGGTCCGTTTCACGTGGCCGCCGTCCCCCCTTCCCAGCTGCGTTTCCACATGTTCGCTGGTTGAATCGACCGAAACGCCGATCCAATCCACGTGGTTCAGCAGCGCGTCATAGATTCGTCCCTTTAGCAGAGACCCGTTGGTAATCAGGGAAACGGTCAATCCAGCATCCTTCGCCGACCTAGCGACCGTCGTGAGCACGTCGGATAGAAGAGGTTCGCCCCCGGCTAGGTTCAGCTTGGTCACGCCGTTATTGACAAGCCCGTTGATGACCGTCGGTATTATTCCCTCTTTTACGAATCGGCAGCCAAAGTGATTGGCGAAACAGAAGCGGCAGCGATAGTTGCACAGATCGGTCAGATGCCAATTGGCCGATATTGGTCCTTGGTACTGGATCATCGAACGACCAATGTCTTGAACGGTGCATAATGATTGTAGTTAATCATTAATCATAATAGTTAACTATTAATCGTAACAAATGGGTTTCATTGGTCATGCCAATCGCACCTCCTAAAAAGAGGGTTCATATCATGAGCGCGGGTGAATCCCTCTACCCTACCTTCATTCAAGCCCTGAAAGCATATGGGATGGATTCGGTGGTAGTAATTTCCGGGCGGCTTGGGAACGCGAAGGCGCATTTATCGATCCAGCAGTCCATAGATCAGGTCCGGGTCACAGCACGTAGCATTGACCTGGAGTTCGAGCACATGGAGGTGGAGGACGAATCGTTGGAAAACATTAGGGATTCTGTGGTGGAGGTGCTCTTGAAACATGGGGACGCGGATTTTAAGTTCAATGTCACTGGAGGAAAGAAAACACTATCGTTAGGGCTGTTCATGATGTCGATCTGGTTGCAGGGAACCAGCTACTATGTCAAGAAGGAAGAGGAGGGAGGCATCGTTGAACTGAGCGTTCCTCAACTACATCGAGTGGATATTGAAAGGAACCCCAACCTGCTGTTGGTGTTGGATCTGCTAGCGAGCGCAAAAACCGTCGGTTCGGATACGAACGGTGGCATGCCGAGAAAGGAACTTTACCAAGAGCTAAGCCGAATAGGTTTCCTACCAGTGAAGATGAGGAATGGCAAGGAGAGAAGAAAGCCCTCGAACCCTATGCTATCGAAATGGCTATCCGCCTTGGAGACCAGAGGATTGGTCGAGGTTAGAACGCCATCCGCCAACAAGAAGGAGCGGCTTGTTCGGATCACGCCTGATGGCATCTTCACACTTAGATTCGCCAATGCTTGCGGACTGTCGAAATGAAGCATTCATCCCGAAATTGGGAAGAGGTTTAGAGTTCCGGGTGGAACTTGTAGCCGTAGTGGATGACGCCGCCTGGTCCCTCTTCCCCCAGCTTGCGGAAGGAGGCCCAGACCCGCATCCCGATGTCCACCTTGTCCAGCTCGCAGTCGATGATCTGTCCGGTGACCATGATCCCCTCGTCCAGCTTGATCATGGCCACGATGTAGGGCTTCTGCATTTGGAACTGTGCCGGAGCGTCATGCACGATGCTGAAGGAGTACACCTCCCCTTTACCGGATAGTTGGAACTCCTGCATTTTGCCGATGGACTTACGGTGGCATTCCGGACATACCGTGCGCGGGGGGAAGGAAATCTTCCCGCAGTTGCCGCATTTTGTCGCCTTCAGATTGTAACGGGGGGAGTTCTCCCTCCAGAAACGCGCTACGGTCATCAGGCCACCCCCAGCAGGTGCATGACGACGGTCGAACCGGTACCGCCGACGCTTTGCGCCAAGGCGTACTTGGCATCGGAGACCTGGCGCCTTCCCGCCTCGCCGCGCAGCTGGGTGACCAGCTCCACTATCTGAGCGACGCCGGTGGCGCCGATCGGATCGCCGCGGGCCTTCAGTCCGCCCGAGGTGTTCACCGCTACACGTCCACCGATCTGGGTCTGCCCGTCGACGGTGGCCTTTCCCGCTTCGCCCGGCTTGAAGAAGCCGATGTCCTCTAACGCCAGGATCTCGGAGATGGTGAAGTCGTCATGTACCTCGGCCAAATTAATTTGCGAGACCTCCACGCCCGTCCGCCGGGTCAGCTTCTTCATCGCCTCCTTGGTGGCCTGGAAGGAAGTGATCGTCTTGCGGTGATGTAACGCCAGAGTATCGGAGGATTGCGATGAGGCCAGAATCTTCACCGGGGAGTCGGTGTATTTCCTTGCTTTCTCCATGGCGCACATTACGACGGCCGCACCGCCGTCCGACAGCGGAGCGCAGTCGAACATGGTGAGCGGCTCGGCGACCTTGGCGGAGTTGAGCACCGTCTCCAGCTTGATCTCCTTCTGGAACTGCGCTTTGGGATTCAGGGCGCCATGCTTATGGTTCTTCACCGCCACGGACGCGATCTGCTCTCTGGTCGTTCCGTGATCAAGCATGTGCCTGCGCGCTATCATGGCGTGCAGCGCCGGGAAGGTAGCGCCGAAGACGCATTCCCACTGCTGGTCCGCGGCCGAATCCTGAATGGCCGCGCCGGCCGCGTCGGGCAGGTCGGTCATTTTTTCGGCTCCGCCGACCACCACGATATCGTGAAGACCGGAAGCGACGTCGAAGAACCCCTGGCGGATGGCCATTGCACCGGACGCTCCGGCCGCCTCCACGCGGGAAGCGGGAATGTGATCGCGAGCGAGGCCGGAATAATCCGCGATCAGCGCTCCGACGTGCTCCTGATCAATGAAACGCCCGGCGGACATGTTGCCTACGTACATGGCCTCGATGTCCTCCGACGCTACGTTGGCGTCGTATACAGCCGCCAGACCGGCCTGGATGCCGATCTCACGGAAGGAGAGGTCCCATAGCTCGCCAAATTTCGTTTGACCGATGCCGATGATGGCCACTTCCCTCATTCGCCTCCCTCCTTCATTTTTATTTTTCCACGATACTTGGCGTACGTGGCGTAATCAATGAACTTGTTGTTATCTATCATGAACTTCACGCTTGGGGCGCTCTCGCGCTTGTAGTTGGATATCTCATTGGTCACCGTGATGTCGAAGCCGTCGCATCCGGCGCCAGAACCGTACGCTATAGCGAAGATACGGTCGCCCGGCTTGGCCTCGTCCAGAACAGCTGAGAGTCCCAAGGGAACCGCTCCGGAGTAGGTGTTGCCTATGTACGGCGTGAGCAGGCCGGTCTTGATCTGCTCGTCGGTGAATCCCAGTTGTTTCGCCACGCGGGACGGGAACTTGCCGTTGGGCTGGTGGAATATGGCGTACTTGTAGTCCGTTGGTTTCGTACCAGCTTTTTTCAGCGTTCCCAGAGCGCAGGCGGTGACATGCTTGAAGTAGGCCGGTTCGCCGGTGAAGCGTCCCCCGTGCGACGGATATGCCTGACCTTCCCGACGCCAGAAGTCCGGTGTATCGGTCGTATAGGAATAAGTGCAGTTCAGCTTGGCGATGATCTTTTCCGTTCCGATGAGGAACGCTGCTCCGCCGGCGGAAGCGGAATACTCTAGCGCATCCCCGGGAGCGCCTTGTGACGTATCCGCGCCTATGGCCACGCCATACTTGACCATTCCAGAGCCGACCAGGCCCATGCATGTTTGTATTGCGGCCGTTCCAGCCTTGCAGGCGAACTCGTAATCGGCGACGGTGATCTCCGGTGCTGCTTCGATAGCCTCGGAAACAATGCTGCCCGTGGGCTTTACGGCGTAGGGATGAGATTCCGAACCCACGTATAGGGCGCCGATGTCCTTCGGGCTAACGTCCGTACGCTTCATCATGCTGCGCGCTGCGGCGACGCTGATGGTTATAACGTCCTCATCGGGGGATGGGACGCTTTTACTGAATATCATGAGGTTCTTGCCCATTGCTTCCCCGTCGCTGCCCCATACCCGGCCGATTTCCTTGGGGGCGATGCGATATCTGGGGATGTATGCTCCGTAACTGACAATTCCGACGTCCATGGTTATCACTTGTCCAGACGTTCAAGGCGTTCCACGAGCTGGGACACGCCGACGTTCGTTCTGAGTAAAGGTATGTTCTCTAA